>Ga0228535_1001522_pt1 | contig 33969 bp, 28 predicted proteins | sample SJ1metagenome_FD_168457 | JGI IMG/M metagenome (GOLD analysis project Ga0228535, IMG submission 168457) | Enriched culture of PCE-dechlorinating microbial communities from Ithaca, New York, USA - SJ1 | ecosystem: Engineered > Modeled > Simulated communities (microbial... > Unclassified | place...
GGAGCGCAGCGGGAACACGTCCCGCAGCAGCTCGATGGCCCGGCGCATGCCGCCCACCGTGGGATAAGGGCCGAAGTATTTGCTGCCGTCGTTCTTGGCCCGGCGGGCTACCAGCAGCCGGGGAAAATCCTCCTCCAGGGTGACGCGGAGATAGGGGTAATGCTTGTCGTCCCGCATCAGGATATTGTAGTGGGGGGCGTACTCCTTGATCAGGTTGGCTTCCAGGATCAGGGCTTCCGCCTCGCTGCCCACCACCACCGTGTCGAAATCGGCGATATTGGCCACCAGCAGTTCGGTTTTAGGATCGTGGGCGCCGTGGAAATAGGAGCGGACCCGGTTTTTCAGATTGATCGCCTTGCCCACATAAATGACCGCGCCCTGTTGGTCCCGCATCAGATAGCATCCCGGAAGGTCCGGCAATTTATGCAGTTTGTCCCGGAGCGTGTCGTTCATTGTGCTTCACCATACTGAGAAAGCGTCGAGATTGCGGCATCAGACTTTACGGAAACGCCCTCTGGCACAGGCTGTTCAGAAACAAGCCAGGCTAGGCGTGGCGGAAGGCCGGGCGCAGGCGTACTTAAAGGTACGTCGAGCACCGGACTGAACGCCACAACGACGTATGGCGCAGTTTATGGGCAGCCTGGCATCATTTCAGCACTTTTTTTAGGTATTGCCCGGTATAGCTCTCCGCGCAGGCCGCAACCTGCTCCGGCGTGCCTTCGCAGATCAGATCGCCGCCGCCTTCGCCGCCTTCCGGCCCCAGATCAATAACCCAGTCGGCGGTTTTGATCACGTTCAGGTTATGCTCGATCACCACCACGGTGTCGCCGGCCTCCACCAAGCGCTGCAGCACGTCCAGCAGGCGGCTGATATCGTCGGTATGCAGGCCGGTGGTGGGCTCGTCCAGGATATAGATGCTGCGGCCGTTGGAGCGGCGGGACAGCTCCGTGGCCAGCTTCACCCGCTGGGCCTCGCCTCCCGAGAGCGTGGTGGCGCTCTGCCCCAGGCGGATATAGCCCAGGCCCACGTCGGCCAGGGTCTGCAGCTTCCGCTTGATCTTGGGCAGGTTGGCGAAAAAGCCCAGCGCCTCGTCCACCGTCATCTCCAGCACGTCGGAAATATTCTTGTCCTTATAATAGACGTCCAGGGTCTCCCGGTTGTAGCGTTTACCCTTGCATACCTCGCAGGGCACGTAAATATCGGGCAGAAAATGCATCTCGATCTTGGTGCTGCCGTCGCCCTGGCAGGCTTCGCAGCGGCCGCCCTTCACATTGAAGCTGAAACGGCCCGGCTTATAGCCCCGGGCTTTGGCGTCCGGGGTGAGGCTGAACAGCTCCCGGATCAGATCGAACATCCCGGTATAGGTGGCCGGATTGGAGCGGGGGGTACGGCCGATGGGGCTTTGGTCGATCATCACCACTTTTTCCAGATGCTCCAGGCCGTCGATGCCGTCGTGGGCGGCGGGCACGGTATGGGCCCGGTTCAGCTTCCTGGCGCAGGCTTTGTAGAGGATCTCGTTGATCAGGGAGCTTTTGCCGCTGCCGGAGACGCCGGTGACGCAGACGAACAGGCCCAGGGGGATCTCCACGTCGATATGCCGCAGATTATTGGCGGAGGCGCCCCGGATCGCCAGCCTTTTGCCGTTGCCGTTGCGGCGGGCTTCCGGCAGGGGGATGATTTTTTTGCCGGAGAGATACTGGCCGGTCAGGGACTCCGGGCAGGCGATGATATCCTGCAGGGTGCCGGCGGCCACGATACTGCCGCCCCGCTCGCCGGCGCCGGGGCCGATATCCAGGATATAGTCGGCGTTTTCCATCATTTCCTCGTCATGCTCCACCACCAGCACCGTATTGCCCAGATCCCGGAGATGCTTCAGCGCTTCGATGAGCCGGCTATTGTCCCGCTGATGCAGGCCGATGCTGGGCTCGTCCAGGATATACAGCACGCCCATCAGGTGGGAGCCGATCTGGGTGGCCAAACGAATACGCTGGGCTTCGCCGCCGGAGAGCGTGGCCGCGCCCCGGGCCAGGGTCAGATAGTCCAGGCCCACGTCGATCAGGAAATCCAGCCGCTCCCGGATCTCTTTTAAAATGCGCACGGCGATCATCCGCTCCCGCTCCGTCAGCGTGAGCTGATGGAGAAACTCCCGGGCCTGGCGCACCGGCAGGCAGGAGAGCTCATGGATATTCTTGCCCCCCACCGTCACCGCCAGGCTTTCCGGCTTCAGCCGGGTGCCGTGGCAGGTGTCGCAGGGCTTGACGGTCATATAGCGCTCGAATTCCTCCCGCATGCCCTCGCTGTTGGTTTCCCGGTAGCGGCGCTCGAAATTCTTTACCAGGCCTTCCCAATGATGCATCCAGGTGCGGATACGGCTGCCGTCCGGCTCCATATAAGTGATGGGGAACGTCTCGCTGCCGCAGCCGTAAAAGATCTCGTCCAGCACCCAGCGGGGCAAATCCTTCACCGGCACGTCCAGGGAAAAGCCGTGGGCTTTGGCGATGGCCTCGATATGGCGGAAATACCAGCCCTCCTGATTGTTGCCCAGGGGCGTGAGGCCGCCGTTCCGCAGCGTCAGGTCCTCGTCGCTGATCATGAGGTTTTCGTCGATATACTGGGAAAAACCCAGGCCGGTGCAGGTAGGGCAGGCGCCGTAGGGGTTGTTGAAGCTGAACATGCGGGGCGTCAGCTCCTCCATGCTGATACCGCATTCCGGACAGGCCAGGTTCTGGCTGAACATCTGTTCCAGCTCGTGACCGTCCGGGAATTCGGCGGCCACCGTCACCAATCCTTCGCCCATGGACAGACATAATTCCAAAGAATCGGCCAGGCGCTTCTCATTGCCGGGCCGGAGGATGATGCGGTCCACCACCAGCTCGATAGTATGCTTCTGCTGTTTGTTCAGCTTGATCTCCTGCTCCAGCTCCCGGATCTCCCCGTCCACCCGGACGCGGATATAGCCCTGGGCCTTCATCTCGGCAAACAGCTTCTGGTATTCGCCCTTCCGGCCCCGGGCCAGGGGCGCCAGCAGCAGCAGGCGGCTGCCTTCCGGCCAGGCATAGATGGCGTCCGCCATCTGGTCCACGGTCTGCTGGCTGATGGGCCGGCCGCAGTGGGGGCAGTGAGGATGGCCCACCCGGGCGTAAAGCAGGCGCAGATAGTCGTGGATCTCCGTCACCGTGCCCACGGTGGAACGGGGATTATGGCTGGTGGATTTCTGATCGATGGAAATGGCCGGGGACAGGCCGTCGATCTGGTCCACGTCCGGCTTGGTCATCTGTCCCAGGAACTGCCGGGCGTAGGAGGACAGGGATTCCACATAGCGCCGCTGCCCTTCCGCGTAGATGGTATCGAAAGCCAGGGAGCTTTTGCCGCTGCCGGACAGGCCGGTCAATACCACCAGCTTGTCCCGGGGGATGGCCACATCGATATTTTTGAGGTTATGCTGCCGCGCGCCGCGGATGATAATACTGTCCTGCATGAGCTTCTCCTAGAGTTGTTGTTCTAAATAGTTTTTTAATATAAACCGTTCTTCTTTTTTACGGTTCCGTCGCTTCGGCCGGCTGGCCGTATTGCCCCCGTTTGCCCCGGCTGAGCCCGGCCTTTTCGTCAAAGGACAGCATTTTCCGGCTGAAAATAGGCAGGGCCAGCACGGCCATGAGCCCGCCGCTGGCGATCAGGATGGTTTGCACGGACACCACGTCGGCCAAAGGCCCGAAGCACAGCATGCCCACGGGCATGATGATGGAGACGATCAGCTGGATCATGGAAAAGACCCGCCCCATCATGGCAGGCTCCACCTTTTCCTGCACCAGCGTCATTTCCGCCGAGGAAAAGAGGGGCAGGAACATGCCGGAGATGAGCATCACCGCCAGATAAGCCCAGAAATGCTGCACCAGCCCCAGCAGGGCGAAGGTCACGCCCCAGCTGAGCATCGAGACGCCTAAGCTGAACACCCGGTTTTTGAAGCCCCCCCACAGAGAAACGGCCACCCCGCCGATGACCGAGCCCACGGACCAGCTCATCTCATTGGCGGAAAGCCGCCAGACCTCCGGGCCGAAGGTCCGCTCCACCAGGAGCGGCGTGAGGAAGCTGGCCGGAGACACCAGGAAAAAGGTGACGGCATAATAGATCAGCAGATAGCGGAGGAATTGATTGCTCCAGGAATAGCGCAACCCCTCCATCAGGTCGGCCAGGGGCCGGGCCGGTTCTTCCGCCTGGGGCAAGCGGGCAACGGTCATCAGGCTGAGAATGAAAATGGCCGATATCGCGGTGACCGTATCCACCATCAGGGACCAGCCGAAGCCCAGCCCGGCCAGGACCGCGCCGCCCACCACCGGCGAGATGAGGGTGGAAACGGAATTGATGGTGGTATTCAGGGCATTGACCCGCTGCAAATGCTGCTCCGGCACGATCTGGGGGATGATGGCGCCCACCGCCGGCGCCTGGATGCCGGAAAACAGCGAACGCAGGGCCAGGGCCAGGAACACCAGCCAGAGATCCGTATGACCGCCGATATAGAGCAGGGCCAGGGCCAGGGTGGTCACGGCCACGCAGGCGTCCCCCAGGATGATCAGCTTCTTGCGGCTGTAGCGGTCCGCCAGCACCCCGGCGGGCAGGGAGACGCAAATCTGGGGGATAAAAACGCAGAGGGTGGCGATGGTCATCATCACCCCGGAAGAAGTCTCCAGGGTGATATGCCAGACAATGGAAAAGCTGACCACCGCCGAGCCGAACATGGATAAGGTCTGCGAGGTGATGAAAAGGATGGTTTTCTTTTTCCAGGCTTCCATTTATTCCCTCCCGGCGGCCCGGATCTCCATGATGGCGTCCCGGATCTCCGCCGCCTGTTCGAATTCCAGCCGCCGCGCCGCTTCCTTCATCTCCTTTTCCAGCGCCTGCAGCAGCTTTTCCCGTTCTTTCTTCTTCATGGCGCCGGGCGTGACCGCCCTGGCCAGCGCTGCCGGACGGCCCTGCTCCCGCTCGGATTTATCCGCGCCCGGCAGCAGATTGGCCACCACGTCCCGGACTTCCTTGATGATGGTTTTGGGCACGATGCCGTGTTCCGCGTTGTGGCGCAGCTGTTTGTCCCGGCGGCGGTTCGTCTCGCTGATGGCCGCGGCCATGCTGTCCGTCTGATGGTCCGCGTACATGATCACCCGGCCTTCCACATTGCGGGCGGCCCGGCCGATGGTCTGGGTCAGCGAACGCTCGGAGCGGAGGAATCCTTCCTTATCCGCGTCCAGAATGGCCACCAGGGTCACCTCCGGCAGGTCGAGGCCTTCCCGGAGCAGGTTGATGCCCACCAGCACGTCGAACACGCCCAGGCGCAGATCCCGCACGATGGCCATGCGCTCCAGTGTCTTGATGTCCGAATGCAGGTAACGGACCTTGACGCCGGCCTGCTCCAGATATTTGGTCAGATCCTCGGCCATGCGCTTGGTCAATGTGGTCACCAGCACCCGCTGGTTTTTGACGGTGCGCAGGCGGATTTGTTCCAGCAAATCGTCGATCTGGCCTTTGATGGGCCGGACCTCCACCTCCGGGTCCACGAGGCCCGTGGGGCGCAGCACCTGCTCCACCAGGTTCTGGCAATGCTCCTGCTCGTAGGGGCCGGGGGTGGCGGACACATAGACCAGCTGCTTGGTTTTTTCCTCAAATTCCCGGAAAGTCAGGGGCCGGTTATCCAGGGCGGAAGGCAGGCGGAAACCGTATTTGATCAGTTCCTCCTTACGGGAGCGGTCCCCTTCGTACATGCCCCGCACCTGGGGTACGGTGACATGGCTTTCGTCGATCATCACCAGGTAATCGTCGGGGAAATAATCCAGCAGCGTGTAGGGGGGCTCGCCGGGCGCCCGCCCGGTCAGATGGCGGCTGTAATTCTCGATGCCGGAGCAATGGCCCAATTCCGCCATCATCTCCAGGTCGAAATTGGCGCGCTGCTCCAGGCGCTGGGCCTCCAGCAGCTTATGCTCCGCCCGCAGCAGTTGCAGCCGCTCCGACAGCTCTTCCCGGATGGTGGCCAGGGCCGCCTGCATCTTCTCGTCCCTGGTCACATAATGGTTGGCCGGGAATATGGATAAGCGGGGCAGCTCGGCCAGGATCTCCCCGGTCAGGGTATCGATCTCCGTCAGCCGGTCCACCTGCTCGCCGAACAACTCGATGCGCAAGGCCCTTTCCCCGCTGCCGGCGGGGAACACCTCCACCACATCGCCGTGGACCCGGAAGGTGCCCCGGTGAAAATCCATCTCATTCCGGTTATACTGCATTTTCACCAGGCTGCGCAAAATATCCTCCCGTTCCACGCCGCCGCCCCGGAACAGGGTCAGGCTCATATCCAGATAATCCGCCGGATCGCCCAAGCCGTAGATGGCGGAAACGGAAGCCACGATCAGCGTATCCCGCCGGGTCAGCAGCGAGGTGGTGGCGGAATGGCGCAGCTTATCGATCTCGTCGTTGATGGAAGCGTCCTTGGCGATATAAGTATCGGAGCTGGCGATATAGGCTTCCGGCTGATAGTAGTCATAATAGGAGACAAAGTACTCCACCGCGTTGTCCGGGAAGAATTCCTTGAACTCGCCGCACAGCTGGGCCGCCAGGGTCTTGTTATGGGCGATCACCAGGGTGGGGCGGTTGAGCCGGGCGATCACATTGGCCATGGTAAATGTTTTGCCGCTGCCGGTGACGCCCAGCAGCACCTGATGGCGCAGCCCCCGCTCCACCCCTTGGCACAGCGCATCAATGGCCTCAGGCTGGTCGCCGGTGGGCTGATAAGGGCTGCGCAGGATAAACCTGTTGTCCTGCCGTTGTACTCTGTCGCTAAGATTGCTCATAATTCGCCTCCGAATACGTATTATATCATGGATGGCGGTGTGGATGCAAATAATAAAAAAGACCGGCCGGGCGGTCTTTGAATGACGATAGTTTGTATCGTAAAAAGCAAAACCTGATAAAATCTAAAACCATCCTTCTTTTGTAAAAGAAGGACCAAGAAAACTTTATATATTAATTTTATTAAGGTTGTAGCTTTGAATCCGTCTAAAGTTCTTTTGGTTCTTTTCTTGCAAGAAAAGAACGGTTTTAAGATTTTCAAAAACAGCGGCTTTCTACCCCCGCATGGCGTCCAGCATTTCCTGGGCCTGTTTGAGGGTGGTGGCGCCGGACTTGGTGCCGGCGATCATGCGGGCCAGTTCCTTCAAGCGCTCCTCCCCTGCCAGGATATGGGCGGCGATGACGGTGCGCCCCTCTTCCTCATGCTTTTCGATGAGGATATGGTGGCTGGCGGCGGCAGCCATCACCGCGGCGTGGCTGACGCAGATGGCCTGGGCGGTGCGCCCCACGATATTCAGGCGTTCCGCCACCGCGACCAGCGCGCGGCCGGAGAGGCCCGTATCCACCTCGTCGAACACCAGTACCGGCACTTCGTCCAGCCGGGCCAGGATCACTTTGATGCCCAGGACGATGCGGGACAGTTCGCCGCCGGAGGCGATCCTGTCCACCGGTTGGAAAGGCTCGCCCAGATTGGGCCGGATCATGAACAAAGCCCGCTCGTTCCCCAACGAAGAGGGGGGATGCTCCGGCAGGTCCACCCGGAACAGGGCGTTGGGCATGCACAGCTGATGCAGTTCCCCGGTAATGTCCCGGCTGAGCTCCTTAGCCGCCCGCCGGCGCTCCCGGGTCAGCAGCGCGGCCCGGGCCGCGTACTCCGCTTCCGCCTTTTCCAGCTCTTTCCGGTAGGCCTCGCCGGAAACGCTGATCTCCTCCAGGCGCCCGTGTTCGGCCCGGGCCTCCGCCAAGCGCTCCAGCATGGCCTCAATGCTGCCGCCGTATTTCTTTTTCAGTTTGGAGAGCAACGCGATGCGGCTTTCCACCTCGTCCAGGCGGAAAGCGTCCAGATCCACCTTATCCCGGTAAGCCATCGCTTCCCCGGCGATATCCTTCACTTCGTAATAGGCGCTTTGCAGGCGCTCAAATAAAGGCTCCAACTGAGGATCGACGACGGCAGCCTGGCGCAGTTCCGCCAGGGCGCCGTCCAGTTTTTCCACCGCGCCGCCGTTGCCGTCCAAAGCCTGATGGCAGGAGCCGGCGAACTGATAGAGCTTTTCCCCGTGGGCCAGCAACCGGGCTTCCGCCTGGAGCTGCTCGTCCTCCCCTGCCTGGGGAGCGGCGGCTTCCAGTTCGTCGATCAGATATTTCAGCTTATCCAGGCGGCTTTCCCGCGCCGCCTGGTTGTCCTGATAATCCCGCAGCCGGCGGCGGGCCTCCGCCAGCCGGGTAAAGGCGGCGCCGGTCTTTTCCAGGGCTTGCAGCAAAGGGGCTTCGCCAAAGCTGTCCACGAGCGTCAGCTGGCGTTCCTCCTGCAGGAGCTGGGTATACTCATGCTGGCCGTGAATATTGAGCAGCTGCTGGCCGATTTCCTTCAGCTTGGTCAAAGGCATGGTCCGTCCGTTGATCCGGGCTAGGCTGCGGCCGCCCCGCACCAATTCCCGGCACAGGATCAGATTGCCCGCTTCGTCGGGAGCCGCTTCCGGCAGTTCTGCCAAAGCGGGAGGGAAAGGCGGCAGGAATACGCCTTCGATCAGGCAGCGGTCGTCGCCGCTGCGGATAAAACCGTCGTTGCCCCGCCCGCCGATCAGGAGTCCTAAAGCGTCCACCACCAGAGATTTGCCCGCGCCGGTCTCGCCGGTCAAAGCGTTCACGCCCTCGCGCAAGGGCATGCGCATCCGCTTGATCAGCGCGAAGTTTTCCACATACAGCTCGTATAACATGTTTTCCCCTATTCAGGCGCAAAAAGGCAGGGTAAACCGGCCGGCGGCAAGACGCGCGGCCCTGTGCCGCGCCCTTTGCCCTTAAACCATCATGGCGCGGATTTTGTCGGCGACCTCCCGCGGGTCGTCCTCGTCCCGGGTGACCAGAAAAATGGTGTCGTCCCCGGCGATGCAGCCGATCAGTTCCTTCCAGTTCAGGCCGTCCACGCAGAAGGCCACGCCCTGGGCGGTGCCGGGCAGCGCTTTCAGGACAATGATATTATGCCCCACCTCCACCTTGAGCAGGTTGTCGCGCATCATCTTTTTGGCCCGGTCGAACGTATTCACCGAGGTCATGCCCGGCGGAAAACCGTAGCGGAAGGTATTGTCGGCGGAAGCGACCTTGACCAGGCCCAGCTCTTTGATATCCCGGGAAATGGTGGCCTGGGTCACATTGAAACCATGCTTCATCAGCTCTTCGGTAAGCTGGTATTGGGTCTCGATATGCTGCTGCTCCACGATCTCGCGGATCATTTTGTGCCTGCGGTTTTTCATCGCAAATCCTCCTGCTAAAAATATAACTTGTTTTTGATATGGTCAAAAAAGTTTTTCTGGCCGAAACTGATGATGCGGGCCCTGAAATCAGCCGCTGAAATGACGATCCGGTCCTCCGGGATCAGGGAAAAGCGGTATTGCCCGTCCGCGGTAAGCAGCGCCACGTCCGCGGCGCTGTTATAGACCACCTCCACCGTATCGGAGGCCTTAGACACGATGGGCCGGCTGAAAAAAGAATGGGGGCATACCGGCGTTACCAGCAACACCTCCAGATCCTCCATGAGTATGGGGCCGCCGGCGGACAGCGAATAGCCGGTGGCGCCGGTAGGCGTGGCCACGATGAGGCCGTCCAGGCTGTAGGTATGAATATGCTGGCCCGCGATATACAGGTCCACATTCACAGCCCGGGCATAAAAATTGCTGGAAACCACAAAATCGTTGAAGGCGATGCACTCGGCAGCCGTCGCGCCGCCGCGCCGGAGACAGCAGCGGATCATCAGACGCTCCCGCAATTGGTAATCCCCGGCCAGCAGCCGGTCGGCCGCCTGAAACATCCCGTCCTCTTCCGCGGAACTGAGGAAGCCCACCTGCCCCAGGTTGACGCCGAACAGCGGCACGCCGGAGGCCGCCACCGCCCGGGTGGAAGCCAGCATGGTCCCGTCGCCGCCTAAAGCGATCACCGCGTCGAAAAAGCTGAAATCCCGCTCCGCTATTTCATCCAGCGCAAAACCGGGCCTGCCCCGGTTATCCGCCACTTCCGCCCCCCGGCTTTTCAGGTAATCCGCCAGGCGCAGCAATACTTGATAGCTCTTGTGGTTTTTCCCATTATAGGTCAAGGCGATTTTTTTCATCTTTGTCTCCTAAAGTCCTAATGTATATTATACAGAATTATACAAACATTGCAACCCCTCCGGGGAAATATTTATACGTTGAGCGCATACCCGAACGGGGGCGTCATTTGTCGGTAATTTATCAGCTAAAACGGCAGGGATGGCCGGAATGTTTTCCGAATAAAATATCCCGGAACACAGGAACATACAACAGCAAAGGCGGAGGGAACGGCAATGACGGCTGCGGATAAATGCAATATTGTGCTGATCGGGTTTATGGGCAGCGGTAAAACGGTCATCGGCAGACAGGTGGCGAGGATGCTGAATTATGATTTTGCGGATACTGACGACGAGATCGCTCAAGTCACCGGCCTGACGCTCCCCCAATTATTCCGCAAACACGGCGAGATACGGTTCCGCTCCGAAGAAAAGCTGGTCATCCAGAAGCTGGCCCGGCGGGAGCATATGGTGATCGCCTGCGGCGGCAGCCTGCTGCCGGCCCGGGAAAACCTGAGCCTGCTGATGGAGAAGGGCTGGTTCGTGCTGCTCACCGCCGACCCGGAAGTCATCAAAAGCCGCATCAGCCGCAAAAGCGACCGCCTGCTGGTCAGCGGCAAGCCGACGGTAGAGGGCATCTCCGCCATTATGACGGAACGGGAAAGCCAGTACGCCCGATTAACGGATTTCGTCATCGATACGGGCCGCCTCAACGTGGAGGAGGCGGCGGAGGCCATCACCGCCCACTACCTAGCCCGACCAGTATGATTTGTGCCTTGGGACAACATATGATATAATAGAGCTGTCCGATCAAGACGGCTCTATTTTCTTGCCGAGCCAAAAGGAGCGTCAGCCCTATGATTCAATGGTATCCCGGCCATATGGCCAAAACCAAACGCCATCTCGAAGCCGACCTGGCCCTGGTGGACCTGATCATCGAAGTGGCGGACGCCCGCATCCCCGCGGCCTCCCGCAATCCGGACCTGGCCCTCTACCGGGAGCGCAAATGCCATCTGCTGCTGCTGAACAAAGCGGATCTGGCCGACCCCCGGCTCACCCAGCGCTGGCTCATGCACTACCGTCAGGCCGGCTATGTGCCGGCGGCGGTGAACGCCGCCCGTAAGCAGGGGGTAAAAGGGCTCTACCAAACGATCGAGCAGGTCTCCCGGCCCCTCCAGGAAAAACTCAGGGCCAAAGGGCGGCTGCCCCGGCCGGTCCGGGCCATGGTGCTGGGCATCCCCAATTGCGGCAAATCCACGGTGATCAACGCCCTCTGCCCCGCGGCCGCCGCCAAGACCGGCAATAAGCCCGGCGTGACCCGGGGCCGCCAATGGATACGCAGCAACGCCGGCATCGAGCTGCTGGACACCCCGGGGTTGCTGTGGCCCCGCTTCGCCAGCGAAGACGTGGCCTTCAAGCTGGCGGTCTGCGGCTCCATCAGCGACAGCGTCTTTCCCGTCTATCCGGTGTCCTGCCAGCTGGCGGAGCTGCTGGCACACCTCGCGCCGGAAGCCCTGGCGGACCGCTACAAGCTCAAGGAACTGCCGAGGCAGGGCGGGCAGATTTTGCTGGATATCGCCGTCAGCCGGGGCCTGCTGGGACCCGGAGGCAAAGCCCGGGACGAGGACGCGGCCCTGCTGCTGCTGCAGGAATTCCGGGCCGGGCGCCTGGGCCGCATCACACTGGAACAGCCGGGGGATAGCTAGCGCCAGGCTGTCCATAAACTGCACCATACGTAGTTCCACCCCACAAAGGCAAGACCGGCCTTTGCGGGGGGCCCCGGGTTGTCGGGATGTCCAGGGTCAGTCGCGTACGTTTTAGTACGCTCCCTAGCTGACCATCCCTGCCGCCTAGTCTGGCGATGCGTAGGGCGAGTGCATTAGCTGAGGTTTTGCCGCTAGGCAAAAGCCAGCTAGGCCTTGTTTCTGAACAGCCTGGACTGAAACGGAGTTTTCGAACAGCCTAGCGCAAACAGGGCGCGCGGCTTGGCTGCGATGAGCTTTACCTGACAAAAGGGAGGATTTATGATTACGGACGAAGAACGCTGGCAGCAAATGTTCTGCTATGAGCTGGCGCTGTACGGCCGGGGCGTCGGTCTGATCGCCGGCATCGACGAGGCGGGCCGGGGGCCCCTGGCCGGGCCGGTGACCGCCGCCGCGGTGATCCTGCCCCGGGCCGCTTATCTGCCGGGGCTCAACGATTCCAAACAACTGACGCCAAAGCGCCGGGCAGTCCTGGAAGTACAGATAAAAGAGCAGGCCCTGACCTGGGCCTGCGTTGACGTGGGCCCGGAGGTGATCGACCGCATCAATATCCTCCAGGCGGCCCGGCTGGCCATGGCCCAGGCCGTAGCCGCCCTGGCCGTCAGGCCGGAGCATCTGCTGATCGACGCGGTCGCCATCGAGGAAACGCTGCCCCAGACGCCCATCATCAAAGGGGACGCGAAAAGCGTGTCCGTCGCCGCCGCCAGCATCCTGGCCAAAACCCACCGGGACCGGCTGATGGAGGAATACGAGCTCCTGTATCCGGGCTATGGGTTCGCCAGGCATAAAGGCTACCCCACGCAGGAGCACCGGGAGCGGCTGCGGCAATTGGGCCCCTGCCCCATCCACCGCCTCAGCTTCAGTTATTAGAGGGTGATATGGCTGAACAGGGACATAATAAACATACCGGCGCTTTGGGAGAGGAGATGGCGGCCCGCTATCTCCTCCGGCAGGGCTATCAGGTGCTGGCGCGCAATTTTCGCCGCCGCTGCGGGGAGATCGATATCATTGCCGAAAAAGACGGCGTCACGTACTTCGTGGAGGTCAAGGCCAAGCAAAGCAGCGCCTACGCGCCGCCCCGCAGCAGCGTGAACCAACGGAAGCGCCGCCGCATCGCCGCCGTCGCGGCGCTGTGGTTCGCCGGGCAGGGCCGGGAAACGGACAGCTCCCTCTTAGTGGCGGAAGTGCGCCTGGACAGCGGGCAGGTGGAACTGATCGAGGATTTTCTGTGCTGAACTTGCCTTTTGGCCCGATTTATGATAGCATAAGGGCGGTTTGGAAAAAAATTTTTTTGAGGTTTTGTTTTGGATAGATCCACAGAACAGAGATTATTGGACAGCATCAACAGCCCCGCCGACCTCAGGCGGCTGAACCAAAAGCAATTGCCCGTTTTGGCCAAGGAAATCCGGGAGCGCATCCTGGAGACGACCGCCCAAAACGGCGGGCATCTGGCGTCCAATCTGGGCGTGGTGGAACTGACGCTGGCCTTGCATTATGTGTTCGATACCCCCGCCGACAGGCTGATCTGGGACGTGGGGCATCAATGCTATGCCCATAAGCTGCTGACCGGGCGGCAACAGCAATTCTCCACCCTGCGCTGCCCCGGCGGCTTATCCGGCTTCTGCCGCAGGGAGGAAAGCGCCTACGATTGCTTCACCACCGGCCACAGCAGCAATTCCATCTCCCTGGCCTTGGGCATGGCGGCGGCCCGGGACGCCCAAGGCGGGCAGGAGCATATCGTGGCGGTGATCGGCGACGGCGCCCTGACCGGCGGCATGGCCATGGAAGCCCTGGACCAGGCCGGGGATCTGCAAGCCAATCTGATCGTGGTCCTGAACGACAACGGCATGAGCATCGGCGGCAACGTGGGCGCCATGTCCAGCTATCTCTCCCGCTTCCGGGCCAATCCCGCCTACGACGCCCTGAAACGGCGGGTGAAGAACTTCTTCAGCCATATCCCGCTGCTGGGCCAGCCCCTGATCAATATTTTCAGCACCGTGAAAAACAGCCTGAAATCCGCGCTGGTTCCGGGTATGCTTTTCGAGGACCTGGGCTTTGTCTACCTGGGCCCCATCGACGGCCACGACCTGCACGAGCTCATCGATATCCTGGACGGCGCCAGGGAAGTGGGCAAGCCCACGCTGGTGCACGTGAAAACCGTCAAGGGCAAAGGCTACGCTCCGGCCGAGCGAAGCCCGGAGATCTTTCACGGGCTGGGCCGCTTTGACGCTGCCAGCGGCATCCCCTTGAACGACGACTGCAAAGGCTCCTATACGGAGATCATGGGCGACGCCTTGGTGCGCCTGGCCAGCGTCGACCCGGATATCGTGGCCATTACCGCCGCCATGACCCACGGGACCGGCCTGGACCGCTTTAAAGAGCGGTTCCCGGAACGCTTTTACGACGTGGCCATCGCGGAGCAGCATGCGGTGAGCTTTGCCGCGGGCTTGGCCAGTCATGGCAAAAAACCCTTGGTGGCTATTTATTCCACTTTTTTGCAGCGGGCTTACGACCAGATCATCATAGACGTTTGCCTGCAGAATCTCCCGGTGGTGTTCGCCGTGGACCGGGCCGGGCTGGTAGGCTGCGACGGCTACTCCCATCAGGGATTATTCGATCTGGCTTATCTACGCAGCGTGCCCAAGCTGACTGTCATGGCTCCGGCGGACGGACGGGAATTCCGGGTGATGCTGGCAGAGGCTTTCGCCTACGGCAAGCCAGTGGCCATCCGCTACCCCAAATGCCACGCCGGGGAGCTGCCCGGCTTGCCCCGGCCCCTGGAGTACGGGCGTTCCGTACAGCTGAAGGATGGCGGCGACCTGGCATTTATCGCCATCGGCTCCATGGTGCAGCCGGCGCTCAAAGCGGCGGAGCTGCTGGAGCGGGAGGGGATCCGCGCCCGGGTGGTCAACGCCCGTTTCATCGCGCCCCTGGACAAAGAGGCGCTGCTCCGTGCCGTCCGGGAATGCCGGGGCCGCCTGATCAGCGTGGAAGAAAACGTGATCAGCGGCGGTTTTGGCGCGGCCTGCGCCGAGGCCTTGTCCGGCGTCAGCGCGGAACTGGTGATGGCGGCGCTGCCGTCCGAGTTCCAGCCCCAGGGCCGGCGGGGCGACCAATTGGCAGCCCTGGGCCTGAACGGGCCGGGCCTGGCGGCGCTGGCCGTGCGGCGCTGGTTCCCGGAAAGGCGGGCGGAGCATGCCTGACAAAAAGCGGCTGGACCTGCTGCTGGTGGAGAGGGGCTTGTTCCCCTCCCGGGAACAGGCCCGGGCCGCCATCATGGCCGGAGAGGTGCTGGCCGACGAAACGAAGCTGGATAAGGCCGGGGCCCTGGTGCGGGCAGACGCGGCCATCCGGCTGCTGGGGGAGCGCCTGCCCTATGTGTCCCGGGGCGGGCTGAAGCTGGCCAAAGCTATCGAAGTGTTTCACCTGGATTTCAACGGGGCCGTGGTCGTCGATATCGGCGCTTCCACCGGCGGTTTTGTGGACTGCGCCCTGCAGCATGGCGCAACAAAAGTCTACGCCGTGGACGTGGGCTACAATCAGCTGGCCTGGAAACTGCGGCAGGACAGCCGGGTGACGGCCCTGGAAAAAACCAATGCCCGCGCCCTCTCCCGGGACCTGATCCGAGAGCAGGCGGATTTTCTCACCGCCGACGTGTCCTTCATCTCCCTGACCCTGGCCCTGCCCGCCGCCCTCCATGAACTGCTGCGCTCCGGCGGCGAGCTGGCGGCTTTGATCAAACCCCAATTCGAGGCCGGCCGGGAACAGGTGGGCAAAGGCGGCATTGTCCGGGACCCGGAGATCCACAGCGCGGTGATCGCCAAAATCTTCGCTTTCTGCCGGGACAACGGCCTCTCCGTCCAAGGCCTGGACTATTCCCCGATCACCGGCGCGGACGGCAATATCGAATACCTGCTCCACGCCGTCAAATCCCCGCAAGCGGACGCGGATATCGACGTTGCCGCCGTGATCCGGGCGGCCTGGGCGGAGCATGGGAAAAAATAGATCAAGACCAACCGTAAAACGGGTGGTTGTTTATCCCAAACGCATAGGTTTTAAACAGCTTAAAACCCGAACCCGAAAAAGGAGCGCGCAAGCGCTCCTTTTCATATGCCGGCTGTCAAAGCCTGCGGCGGCGAAGAAAGGCTGCTCAGCGCTTGCGCAGCAGCTTTTCCAGGCGCCGGGTAAACAGGCGGGTGCCGAAGAATTCCTGGTCGTCGATTAATTCCGTCAGCAGCACGGTGATGAGGCCGGCCCGGTTGCCGCCCCAGATATCGGTGAGCAGCTGATCGCCCACCATGGCCACCTGCTCCGGCGGCAGGCCCAGCTTTCCGCAGGCCTTCCGGTACCCGGCGGTCAGGGGCTTTTTCGCCATATGCATGGCCGGCAGCCCCAGCAATTCACCCATGGGCAATACCCGCTCCTGATGGCTGTTGGAGAGGATGCAGGCGGAAAAACCTTTTTCCGGCAGGGCGGCGAACCAGCGCCGCACCTCCTCGGAGACTTCCATGCTGTGCCAGGCGGTGATGGTATTATCCAGATCGAAAATCAGGCCCCGCACGCCCAGCTGCCCCAACTGCTCCAGGGGCAGGCGGCGCAGGTCCGCGGCCTCAAAATCAGCCTTAAAGCGTCTCTTTTTCTTCATATTCCCTCATGCTTCATGCAAGGTGAAAACCGGCCGCCAGTGGCCCACCTTGTCATGCTGGCAATTATAGTTGTCAATCACGGCGAACGAAGCCAGCGCCCGCTGTTCCGTTGCTGTCAGCAAATCCAGCTGCGTCAGGGCGCTGACCATCACCGGCGCCAGGGCCTGGGCATTGCCGTCCTCCATTTTCAGGGCCAGGGCGATCCCGCCCTCTATTGGCGCGCAGCAATACACGCCGTCCGCGCCCAGCTTGCCGATGACGCGGCCCCGGGTGGCCTGCATCAGCTCCGTGCAGAAATGCCCGTAACCGGCCACCATTTCCGGATGCGCGCCCATAGCGGCGGTGATCAGCCGCGCCGCAACGGCCCGTTCCGGAGCCAGCTGCGCCGGATTGCAGAGGTTCAGATAAGCCCGGGCCATGCTGCGTAAAGGCATGGCGAATACCGGCACGCCGCAGCCGTCCACGCCGATGACGATCTCCTGCTCCGGCAGGCCGGCGTAACCGGCCACCGTGGAGAGGATCAGCCGCTGCACCGGATGGTCCGGCTGTTGATAAGCGGCGGCGTCGTAGCCGAAAAACCGGCAGAGCGCCAGCATGCAGCTATGCTTGCCCGAACAGTTGTTGAAGATTTTGCGGGGCTGTGTCTGCTCGGCGATGCGCCGTTCCCGTAAGGACTTGGACAGGGACAGGTCCGGGCCCAGGGTGAAAGCCTCCTCGGTCAGGCCGATCTTGCCCAGGATGCCCTCCACGGCCCGCACATGGTAATCGTCGCCGATATGGGAGCCGCACATCACCGCCAGCTCTTCCGTACTGAAACCAAAACAGGCGGCCGCCCCCGTTTCCACGGCAGCGGAAGCCTGCAGCGGCTTGGCCGCAGAACGCATATAGGCGACCTGGTCAGGGTCGCCGGCAAAGGCCAGCAGCTTTCCGCCCGTCCCCAGCGCCGCGATACTGCCCCGGAGCAGGTTCTCCGCCAGCTCCCCCCGGGTCACTTCCACGAGTATCTCACTCATAAACAGCCTCTCTCCGTCAATAATACTATTAGTTTAACTGTTATTTAATACCACAGGAACACCGGTTTCTCCTGCCGGAAAACCTTTGCTAAACAGCGTCTTTTATGATATATTGTACTGGAAACCATCTGCGGTTGAGGAGGAAATATGATGAAAAAGATGTTTTCGCTGATCCGGGAAGCCCAACAGCGCGGCGAAGATACGGTGCTGGCCAGCATTGTGGGGGATTCGGGTTCGGCGCCCCGGGGTCCCGGCGCTCATATGCTGGTGGGCAGGGAAGGCCGGCGTTACGGCACCGTGGGCGGCGGCGCCGTGGAGTATCAATCCACGCGCCTATCCATGGAAGCGCTGGCAGCCGGGCGTTCCCTGACCCATTCCTTCCGGCTGAACACCAACGACGTGGAAGACATCGGCATGATCTGCGGCGGCAATGTGACCGTTTATTTCCACTATATTTCCGCCCAAGATCAGGGCATGGCCGATCTCTGCGCCGCCGCCCTCCAACTGATGCAACAAGACAGCGACCTGTGGATGCTCTATGAATTCGCCCCGGACGACAGCTGCCGGATGGGCTTATATAATCCGGACAGCGGATTGCTGGGCCTGGATCTGCCCTTGGAAGAGCTGAAGCCCCGCTTAAGCAGCGCCGCCAGCCAGTTTTCCCTGGGCGGGCGCCATTTCTACGGCGAGCCTGTCAATCTGTCCGGCCGGGTGCTGGTATTCGGCGGCGGCCACGTGTCCCAGGAATTGGTGCCGCTGCTGGCCCATTTGGATTTCCGCTGCGTGGTCATTGACGACCGTGCCGAATTCACCAGGGCGGAGCTGTTTCCCGGCGTTTTCGCTACCGTCTGCCATGATTTCGACGATGTGGATTCCTTCCTCCACATCACGGAAAACGATTATATCGTGGTCATGACCCGGGGCCACGCCCACGATTATGAATTGCAGCTCCAGGCCTTGCGCAAAGACACGGCTTATGTGGGCGTGATCGGCAGCCGGGCCAAAATCAAAATCGCCACGGACAGGCTGCTGAAAGACGGCATACCCCGGGAGAAGATCGATTTTGTGCACTGGCCCATCGGCCTGAATATCCTGGCCGAGACGCCGGCGGAAATCGCCGTCAGCGTGGCCGGGGAACTGATCGAGGTACGGGCCCGGCGTATGGGCAAGCGGGGCAAATAACCGCCTGATCCCGCTGGGTTCCCGGCCCCTTGACCACTTCTTCCGCATGCTAAAAGCCGCGGACCTTTCGGTCCGCGGCTTTTAGCATGCGGCCGGCGGCGGCTGCCTCCCCGCGCCGCCCGGACGTCCCCTTTGCTCAGCGGCAGCTCTTTTCAAATTCGCTCCGCAGTTTTTCCACCGCCTTTTTCTCAATGCGGGAAACATCCCGCCGCGCTTAAGGTAAAGAGAGTCGGATCTATCCGCCCCAGCCGGCGCCGGGGCGCGCCGGGGCCGCTTTAAAACGCCTGGGCAGGCTATGGTAAGTATGGTAAGCTGTGGCTTTCTCCCATCCCTTTGTCCGGGCCGGCCGGAGCGGGCGGCCGGCAACGGAAACGGATGATGATCTGTTTATCCGCCGTCAGCTCCACGCGCTCGATCAGGCTGATCAGCAACTCCCGGCTGCTATAGGCGCTGTCCGCAAACCGCCGCACCAACTCCCGGGCCTGCTGTTCCGGACGCTCCGGCGGGCAATCCGGCCTCTCCACGGTTCTGAGCCTCGCTTCCAGGGCCGCGCGTTCCCCCTTGGCCCGCGGATAGAGGCGCTGGAAGTCCTGTTCGTCCAGCACGCCGGCAAGCTTATCCAGGTACATTTTATCCAGGCGGGCGGTGAGGCTGGCCATTTGCGCCTTGAGGGCCGCGGTCTCCTGACCGCCGCCGGCGGCTGAGGCAGCCTTTTTCACCGCCTGTTCCGCCAGGGGCAGCAGGCGTTCCGCCTGAAGATAGCTCGCGCAGGCCTGCCGCACCCGCTCCAGCACAGCCGCTGTGACCCGCTGTTCCTTGACGCTGTGGCAAGTGCAGGCGGAAGCTTTGGTAAACCGCTGGTAGGTCCGGCAGACAAAATACAGGCAGTCCGCTCCTTGGGCGTTCCTGCGGTTCAGCACCGCCAGGGGGTAGCCGCATTCATGACAGAAGATCAGCCCTTTGAGCAGAAAGTCGTACGTGCGGGACCGGGTGGTTTTCCGGCTGTCCAGCAGCAGCCCTACCTGCCGGAACGTCTCCCCGTCAATGAGCGGCTCATGAGTTCCGGCTACGACCACCCAGTTTTCCCGGGGCTGCCGGACGCACTTCTTGGACTTGTAGCTGATCTTCCGGGTGCGTCCCTGCACCATGTTGCCGATATAGGTTTCGTTCTGCAGCATCTCGGACACGCGTTCGCCGGACCATTTTCCGGAATAAGGCCCGGTCCTGCCCGGCGTCAGCCCGGCATAGGTTGCCGGCGTGGGAACGCCTTCCTCATTGAGCTGCGCCGCGATCTGCCGGCAGGAGAGGCCGGCCAGCGCCAGGCTGAAGATCCGCCGCACCACCGCCGCAGCCGTCCCGTCAATGACGATCTTATTTTTTTGCTGCGGCGACATTTGATAGCCGTAAACCGGCTTGCCGCCGATGAACTGCCCCTTGCGCTGTTTGTCCTGCTTGACGCTTTTGATCTTCTTCGAGATGTCCTTGGCGTACAGATCGTTGATGATGGCGCGGAAAGGTGTGATATCGTTGACGCTGCTGTCCACGCCGGTGTCGATGCCGTCCAGCAGGGAAATATAGCGGACGCGGCGCTCCGGGAAATACCGTTCCAGGTAATGGCCGGTCAGGATATAGTCGCGCCCCAGGCGGGACAGGTCTTTGGTGACGACCAGATTGACCCGCTTCGCCTCAATGTCGGCAAGCAGCCGCCGAAACCCGGGCCGGTCGAAGTTCGCGCCGCTCCATCCGTCGTCGATATAGGTATCATAGACCGCCAGCCGCTGCTCCTCTACAAACTGGTTGAGCAGGGATTGCTGGTTGGTCACGCTTTCCGAAGGCCCTTCGTTTTCATCCTCCTTTGACAGCCGGATATATAGACCGGCCCGATAATCCAGGGGGTTGCTTATATCCACATACATGATGCGCCTCCATCAGGTAAAGCAAGCGGCCGTCCCTCACGGGTAGCGGGGGGTAAAGGGTTGCGGCAAAGCCTGGGGCAAGCTGTCGTTCTGCAGTTCACGCTGCAGGAAAAATTGGAACGAGCGGAGCAGGATGGTTTGAGCGTCTTCACCGCCTTCGGCAAAGCGGCATGTCACGGGCAGATCGCGTTCCTTCATCCTTCGCGCCTCCTTGATTCACGATGGTAAAGGATATGCGGGCAAACCTCAATTTCTGCCCGGAGCGGCGAAAAAGGACAGGCCGCGCCCGCCCTTTTTACAGCACGCCCTGACGGCGCTCCATTCAGTTTTCTAAAAAACCTTGCTATAATTCTAAAAATATGTATAATAATATTAATGTCTTAATCCTGGGAGGTATATTGCGTGGTATCAATCGGCAGCGAAATCAAAAAGCTGCGCACCGCCAAAAATATGACCATCAAAACCTTGGCGGAAAAGACGGGTTTGTCCGTGGGTTTTATCAGCAACGTCGAGCGGGGCGTCAACAGCCCCACCATCAATTCCCTGCAACATATTTGCGAGGCGCTGGATACGGATATCGCGGATTTCTTCCGGCCGTCGGCTTCCAGCAGCATCGTGTCCAGGCGGGCCGACTGTCAGCACCTGGAAATGCCGGCCAATTACCATACGGTCTGCGATCTTTTCCCGCTGATTAACCGCAAGCTGCACCCCAGCTTTATTACCATCGGCCCCGACGGCTTCTACGGAGACCCGCCCCTCTGCCATGAAGGCGAAGAAGTCTGCCTGGTGATCGCCGGCGTGATCGAGATCACGGCGGGCGACGACACCTATACCCTGGAGCAGGGCGACTGCATCTATATCGAGTCCCAAGTGCCCCACAGCATGCGCAACACCGGCGAGGTGCCCTGCGAGACGGTGTGGGTGACCTTGCGCTACCATTATAAATGATCGGCTTTACCCACATAGGCAAAAAAGCTCTCCTTCCTGTTGGAAGGAGAGCTTTTTGTTCAGTGTCCGGCCCCTTATTTGGAGGAGCTGTCCGTCCAGTGCTCGACGCTGGAGATATCGAAATTGGCGGCGTCGGCTTCAACGTCGGCATAATCCCAATCGTTATAGGCGGCCAGGAATTTGTCGGAAACGAGCAGGCTTGCCAGGTCAACGGTGGCGGGATCGACGATCTCATACTCAACCAGCCAGTCCAGGGTCAGCTGCCAGCGGTCCAGCTCTGATTCGCCGTACTGATGGGAATCCGGGGTGGAGCAGGCCACCAGGGCTTTGATGGAGCCGACGGCTTCTTCAGGGCTGAGGCCCAGGGAAGGCCAACGGTTCACGGTGATGGCAGCGGCGGCTTCCGGATTGCGCTCGCAGAAATAAGTGCCCTTGGCCAGGGCGCGGCCCAGACCTTCGATGATCGCCTTGTTGGCGGGATCCTCGTAGTAGGAGGTCAGGCAGACCACGGCATTGGCGGTGTTGGGCAGGACTTCTTCGCCGTCCAGGTAGCGGATGTTAACGCCTTCGGCTTCCCACAGCTGCCATTCCTTCTGCCAGGTGAAGGCGGCGTCCACACTGCCGGTAGCCAGCATCACGGAACGTTCGTCAGCAGCCGAAACAACGGTAATGGAATCCACATCCACGCCGGCGGCGGCCAGGACCGGGTCGGACAGGAAGTACCAGGCGGCGTCAGTAACGATGCTGGCGCCTTCCAGATCGGACCAGTCCTTGATATCGCCGTCCTCAAGAACGGCGAAACCGAAGATATTGTTGCAGTCATGCTGATAAACAGCCCGCATGTCGATGCCGGTGGCGCCGGCCGTGAACAGCAAAGCCGGAGCGGGCAGAGAGAAATCGACTTCTCCGGATTCCAGCATCTTGCAGACGTCGGTGCCGGCCTGAGGAACCATCACCAGGTCGATGCCTTCTTCTTCAAAATAACCCATATACTCGGCGCACAGCCACTGGGCATAGCCCAGCACTTCCAAGGGCGAAGGGGAGCCGACCTTCACGGTGATCAGTTCGGTCGGGGTCTCTTCAGCGGCTTGCTCAGGGGTTTCGGTGGCGCCTTCCTGCGCCGGAGCCTCTTTCTGGCCACAAGCGGCAAAGGTAAAGATCAGAGCCAGAGCCAGTAAAACAACCAGCCATTTCTTCATGTTTCAATCCTCCTCTTTTTCTATTCTTTTCATCCGCCGGGGCAAGGCGGCCGAAAACAAATAACGCGGGCACCCTTATTCAGCTTTTGACGAACTTGGCCTCCAGCATGGCAATGAGGCTATAGACAATATAACCAAAGGCCATCAGGATATAAACGTAAGCGAACATCTCCACCATCAGATAAATGTTGGTGTTCAGCTTGACCACATAACCGATGCCTTCGGTGCCGCCGATCATCTCGCCGCCGATCACGCCGGCCAGACCCAGAATAGCGCCCAGTTTCAGGCCGGTGAAGGTGCTGGGCCAGACGGAGGGGATGATGATCTGGAAGAAAGTCTGCAGCTTCGTACCCTTGCAGGTCTTGATCAGTTCAAACCGGTCCGGCGGGATCATGCTGGCGCCGGTCATGATCTGGCTCATCGTGCAACTGAAGCAGCTCAGGATGCAAACGATCATACACACCATCGCGCCGTAACCGAGCCAGATCTTCAACAGCGGGATCAGGATGATCTGCGGCATGCAGGAAAGGATGGTCAGGTAGGGATCGATGGCTTTGGACAGGGTTCTGCTGCTGATGAAGCAGAGGGCCAGCAGGATCCCGAGAGCGGAGCCGATGGGATAGCCCAGCAGATACTGCACCATGGTGGCCCAGATATGCGGCCACATTTCGCCAAAGCTGGCGAAGATATAGGCGAAGGAATCCACCGGCGGGGCCAGGATGTAGACGGGGATATGGAAAATACGCACCGCCAGCTCCAGGATCACGAAGATCAGAATCAGGACGATCACCGGCGACTGGTTGAATAAGATTTTTTTGATTGTAGGTTGTCCTTTTTTCACGCGGATAAGGCTCCTTTTCCGGTGTTTATTTGATCGCGCTCAGATCGATCTTGCCGATCTGATCGATCAGGTACTGTACGTATTCCTCGAACTGCTTCGTCGCCATCACCTCAAGGGTTCTGGGATAAGGCAGATCGATGTTCACCTCGTTCACGATGCGCCCGGGCTGCGTGGCCATGACATAGACGCGGTCGGAAACAAAAGCCGCCTCTTCCACGTTGTGGGTGATGAAAATGATCGTCTGGCCCAGCTGTTTCTGCATGCGCATGGTCTCCAGATCCAGCTGTTCCCGGAGCATATTGTCCAATGTGCCGTAGGGCTCGTCCATCAGCAGGATGGCGGGCTGATAGGACATGGCCCGCAACACGCCCACCCGCTGCAGCATGCCGCCGGACAAAGCGCTGGGATAGTAATCCGCGTACTCGGACATGCCGGCCATTTCCAGCAGCTCGTCCGCCACCCTTTCCCATTTGGGGTCCTTGTCGCGAAAGATGGTCAAGGGGAACATGATGTTTTTGCGCACGGTCAGCCAGGGCAGCAGGTTGGGGCTCTGGAACACAAAACCGAACTTCCGCACCATGTCCCGGGGAATGGGTTTGCCGAGCTGATACGGATAGCCGTCAACGGTGATGGCGCCTTCCGTGGGCTGGATGATATCGTCCAGAATGCGGATGATGGTTGATTTGCCGCAGCCGCTGGGTCCCACGATGCTCACCAATTCATGCTCGCGGATCTCCAGATTGATATCCTGAAGCGCTACGATATCCTGCGTATGCGTGTGGAACACTTTCCCCACATGCTCCATTGTAATGATCGGGTTTGCCATATCAATACCTTTCCTGGAGTTATTGCTTCCAAATCAGGACGCGTTTCTCAATGATGCTGACGACCATCATCATCAGGTAGCTGGTGAGGGCCATGATGATGATGCAGCCGAACACCAAGGGGAATTTCAGAAAATTGCAGGCCACCGTGATGCGGTAGCCCATGCCGGTTCCCAGGATCAGGAATTCCGTGGCAATGATGCCCAGGGTGGCGTTGATGACGCCCAGACGCAGGCCGGTGAAGATCCGGGGCCACGCCTGCGGCACGACAATCTTGAAAAAGCGTTTGGCCTTGCTGGCGCCGTACACCAGGGCCAGCTCGTTCTTTTCCTGGGGCACGTCCGTGAAGCCGGATAAGGCGTTCAGCACGATGATGGGCGTGGACTGCAGCACCACGGCCAGGATGCGGGTCCACCAGGCGAAGCTGGTCCACATCACCAGGATGGGGATCAGGACCATCATGGGCGTCACGGCCAGGACCACGATAATGGGGCTGAAGGCCTTGATGGAAAGCTTGGACTGGGCCAGCAGACCGGCAATCAGCAAGCCCAGGGGGATGGAGATCACATAACCGGCCAAAACATTGACCAGGGTGGACTCATAATCGCCGACTCCCAGCTTGAAGAAAGCAATGGTGTTGGTCACGATCTTCTGGGGGCCCGGGATGACCAGCTCGTTGACGAGCCCCAGGCCGTCCTCTGTGATGATCTCCAGGACGATGATGGCCGCCGCCAACATGACCAGGGGCGGCAGAACATTGCTGACAAATTTTTGTCTGGCTGTCTGTTTCATCCCGGTTATCCTTCCTGCGCCGCGGCGGGCTCAATGTCGTAGATGATATCGATGATCTCTTTCTTCAGTACCAGGAATTCGTCATGCAGCCAGAAATCCTTCCAATCCCGCTGTTCCGGCGTGATGTCGGTCTTGATCATGCTCTTGTTCCGGCCCGGGCCTTTGGTCATGATATAGATATAATCCGAATAACGGATCGCCTCTTCCACATTGCTGGTGACCATCAGCATGGTCTTGCCTTCCTTGCGCATGGCGGCGCTGAAAGAATGGGAGAGCATGGCCCGGGTAATGGCGTCCAAAGCGCCGAAGGGCTGGTCGAAGATTAAAATATCCGGTTCGTTCATCAGCGCGCGGGCCAGTCCCACACGCTGTTTCATACCGCCGGACAACTCATGGGGATAGACGGCGCGGTACTGGTAGAGACCCACCAGATCCAAATATTTTTCCGCCCGCTCCGCCCAGACCGGGCTCTTCTTCTGGCCGTACAACTCCAGCGGCAGATAGAGATTCCCTTCCACGGTGCGCCATTCCGCCAGGTTATGCCATTGGAAAACATAGCCGGTCCGTTCTTTGACAGACTTGGGGACGCCGGCGGAATAATTCTCCCCGTCGATGAGGAGCGTGCCGGAATCCAGCGGCTCGATACCGGCGATGATTTTGGTCACCGTGGATTTGCCGCAGCCGCTGGGCCCCATCACGGAAACGAAACTGCCCGCCGGCACTTCCAGGGAGAAATTATCCAGCGCGGGAATCGCCTTTTTGTTCTGCCGATATGTTTTGGCCACGTTCTTTAATTGCACAATATTCTGGGTCACGATATGTCCCTTCCATTATGTTCACGCATTTTGTTTTTCGCATATTAAAGCATAAACATTATAATAATTTTCCCGATATATGTCAATTTAAGAAAAGTTTTTTAGTCAAAAACTCTTTGGAAATTTGTGGTCTAGAGGCCCAGTTCCTCCTTGACTTCCTTAAAACAGCGCACCGCCTGGTCCAAATCGGCTTTGGTATGGCCGGCGCTGATCTGGGTGCGGATGCGAGCCTTGCCTTTCGGCACGACCGGATAGGAGAAGGCCACGACGTAGACGCCCTTTTGCAGCATGCGGTCCGCAAATGCGGCTGTGACCTTGGCATCGTACAGCATGACCGGGACGATGGGATGGCTGCCGGGCAGCAGGTCAAAGCCCAGCTTGCCCATTTCCGCCCGGAAATAGGCGGCGTTTTCGTGAACGCGGTCCCGCAGTTCGGTGCTGGCCTCCAGCTTCGCAAAGGTTTTCAGGGCGGCGGCGGCGATGGCCGGAGCCAGCGTATTGGAGAACAGATAGGGACGGCTGCGCTGGCGGAGCAGGTCGACGATCTCCCGCCGGCCGCCGGTGTAGCCGCCGGAAGCGCCGCCCAGGGCTTTGCCCAGGGTGCCGGTAAGGATGTCCACGCGGCCCTGAACGCCGCAGAATTCGGGCGTACCCCGCCCGGTTTGGCCCATGAAGCCCACCGCATGGCTGTCGTCCACCATCACCAGGGCGTCGTATTCATCCGCCAGGTCGCAGATGGTTTTCAGGTCGGCGATATAGCCGTCCATAGAGAACACGCCGTCGGTGGCGATCAGCTTGACCCGGGCGCCCGCTGCCGCGGCAGCTTCCAGCTGGACTTTCAGATCGTCCATGTTATTGTTCCGATAACGGAAGCGTTGCGCTTTGCACAGCCGGATGCCGTCGATGATGCTGGCGTGGTTCAGTTCATCGCTGATCACGGCGTCGTTTTCGTCCAGCAGCGTCTCGAACAGGCCGCCGTTCGCGTCGAAGCAGGAGGAATACAAAATGGCGTCCTCCGTGCCCAGAAAACGGGCGACGGCGGCTTCCAGCTCCTTATGCAGCCGCTGGGTGCCGCAGATAAAACGCACGGAGGCCAGGCCAAAGCCCCACTGGTCAAGCGCGCCCTTGGCGGCGTCGATCAGTTCCCGGCTGTCGGCCAGGCCCAGGTAGTTGTTGGCGCACAGATTGATCACGCTGCTGGCAGCCGTGGTATCGATGCAGCTGCGCTGGGGCGTGGTGATGATGCGCTCGTTCTTATAGGTGCCGGCTTCGCGGATGGCTTCCACTTCAGCCGCGTACTTTTGTAATGCGGATTTCATATTGACACGTCCTTTATCTTGAATTTACAAACCGCTGCCGCCGGTCCGTTTCCCGGAACCAGCAAAAGCATTATTCCAGCCAGCTGAGCACGACTTTGCCGCTGTTTCCGCTGTTCATGGCGGCGAACCCCTGCTCAAAGTCACGGAAATTGAAACGGTGGGTGATCATGGGCGTCATATCGAGGCCGCCCTCCACCATGGTGATCATCTTATACCAGGTTTCGTACATCTTTCTGCCGTAAATGCCTTGCAGGGTCAGGCTGTTCCAAATGATCTTGTTCCAATCGATCCGGGTGCCGGGCTGCTGCAGCCCCAGCAGCGCGATTTTGCCGCCGTTGCGCATATTATCGATCATGGTGTTGAGCCCGGCGGCGCTGCCGCTCATTTCCAGGCCCACGTCGAAGCCCTCCACCATCTTGTTGCGGCTAAACACATCCTCCAGCCGTTCGCGGCTGACGTTGACGGTTTCGGTGGCCCCCATCTTCCCGGCCAGATCCAAACGGTAATCATTGACGTCCGTCACCACCACGCTGCGGGCGCCGTTGCGCTTGCAAATGGCGGTGGCCATCATGCCGATGGGGCCGGCGCCGGTGATCAGCACATCCTCGCCGATGATATCGAAAGCCAGGGCCATATGGGTGGCGTTGCCCAGCGCGTCAAAGAAGCTCACCACGTCCTCGTCAATGCCGGCGGGAATGGGCACCACGTTGCTGGCGGGGATGACCAGGTACTCGGCGAAAGCGCCGTCCCGGTTCACGCCCACGCTGTTGGTATGTTTGCAGAACTGGCCGTTACCGGCGCGGCAGTTGCGGCAATGGCCGCATACGATATGTCCCTCGCCGGAAACGATCTGGCCGGCTGCATAAACCGTCACGCCCGCGCCCACGTCCGCGATCTCGCCCACGTACTCGTGGCCGATGATCATCGGCGTCTTAATGGTGGCCTGGCTCCAGGGGTCCCAATTGTAGATATGCAGGTCCGTGCCGCAGATGGCGGTTTTGTGGATCTTGATCAACACCTCGCCCATGCCGGGCCGGGGCTTCGGCATGCGTTTCAGTTCCAGTCCGGGTTCCGGCCGGGATTTTACCAGCGCCCACATGGTTTCAGTCATTGGGGTCTCCTGTTCCTGGAATTCCGCTCTTGCAAGGAATTCCAAAAAGATTTATATTAGTATTATATTAATATTTAAATAGAATATTTGTTTGTTTTCCGGCCGCCCGTTGCCCAAGACGGAGGAAGCCGCCCGTTGCCCGTCCGGTCCCCGGCGGAGGAGATGTTTTTGCTGTTTTGCAGCCGGCGGGCCATCGGGTCGCCCTCTGCTTTTTGATTCAGTTTTCTGAACTAAATTCATTATAAATCAAAACCTCCGTATAATCAACTAGTATTTTTGTATTTTTTTCAGTATTCTGTTGATATTGATAGGGCTTTATGATATAGTTCATCTAGGTGGTGATAAACATGATTGCTACGGAACCTGTAGCGGAATATCAAGTGCCGGAGGAAGTGAAGGAACGCATTCTCAAAGCCGTGGAAGACGGTTTTGCGGAACTGGTCCAAACATGCCGGGGCGCGGTCCGCATCAACAGCGTCAACCCCAGCCTCCAGGAATATACGCCGGATGCCGCGGGGGGCGAAACCAAAGTCAGCCGATATCTGGCGGCATACATGCAATCCGCAGGCATGGAAACCGACGTTTTCGCCGCTGTCGACGAGCGGCATAACGCGGTGGGCAGGCTGAAAGGCTGCGGCGGCGGCAAGTCCCTGCTGTTCAACGGGCATATCGACGTGGTGGGCCCGGGCGACGAAAGCGAGTGGAAGATCGCCAAACCCTTCAGCGGCGACATCGTTGACGGCAAGCTGTACGGCCGGGGCGCCACGGATATGAAATGCGGCGTCGTCTGCGCCATCGCGGCGGTGAAGGCCCTCAGCCAAGCCGCCGTCCGGCTGAAAGGCGACGTTTTGGTGGAAGCGGTGTGCGGCGAAGAAAGCATGGAAACCCCTGCCGGCACCGGCGCCTGCATCGCCCGGGGCTATTATGCCGACGCGGGCATCTGCATGGAAGCCTCCGCGCCCCCTTATCCCCTGGCGGTTTTGCCCGCCTCTCCCGGCGCGCTGACTTTCGAGATCCATATCAAAGGCAAAGCCGGCCACACCTGCATGCGCCACGAGATCTGCCGCGCCGGCGGCAAAGGCGTTGCCTTCGGCGCTTCCGCCCTGGACAAAGCGGTATATATTTATGAAGGGTTGCGCCGACTGGAAGACGAATGGGGCTTTACCAAGGCCCATCCCGTGTTCACCCGCCCCGGCCATTTCACCCTGAACCCCGGCACCTTTACGGCCGGGCCCTCCCCTTTCGCCATTCCGGACCGAGCCTGCCTGACTTATACGGCCTGGTATGCGCCCCAGGAAAACAAGGAGGACGTGCAGCGGGAGATCATGGATTATGTGGCCAAACTGTGCGCCATCGATCCCTGGCTCAGGGAACATCCCCCGGAATACAATTGGTTTATCTGCTGGCCGCCCTACGACGTGCCGGCCGACGCGCCGATCTGCCAGGCCATCTATACCGCCTTCCGGCAGGCGCTGGGCCGCAGCGCGCCTGTTTACGGCTTTGCCGCTGTGGCGGACGCCGCCTTCCTCAACGAAGCCGGCATCCCCACCGTGATCATGGGCCCCGGCGACCTGGTGGCCGCACATGGGGCGGACGAATATGTCAGTATCAGCGAGCTGAAGGAAGCCGTCCAGGTCTACGCGCTGACCATCGCCGCCTGGTGCGGCGTGGCGTAAGGCACGGCCATATCAAGATGCGGCCGGTCCCGCCGCCAAGGTTTTAAACGAATACATATTGAATGGAGGTCATTATGAACAAGGATTTCGTGCACCGCTTCTTACCGAACTCCGCGCCGGAAACGAAACGACGGATGCTGGAAGTCGTCGGCGTTTCCGACGTGGAGGAGATCTACCGGGAGATCCCGGAAAATTGCCGTTTCCGCGGCGCCCTGAATATCCCCCAGGAACCGGTTTCCGAATTTGAGGTGGCCAGATATCTGAAAAAGGCGCTGAGCAAAAACGTGGCCACCGATCAGATGATCTCCTTCCTGGGCGCCGGCTGCTGGAACCATTATGTGCCCGCGGTTTGCGACAATATCAATACCCGCAATGAATTTGTCACCGCTTACTCCGGCTCCGAATACGTGGACGTGGGCCGCCAGCAGAGCCTGTTCGAAACCGCCAGCATGCTGGGGGAACTGCTGGATATGGACGTGGTGGGCGCGCCGGTTTACGACGGGGCCTCCGCCTGCGGCGACGCCATGGTGATGGCCTACCGCGCCAGCGGGCGCAAGCAGGCCCTGGTCCCCGCCACCATCGGCGAGGACAAGCTGGACGCCATCAGGCTGTACAGCTCCGGCTGGTTCGAGATCGTTCAGGTGGCGGCCAATGCCAGCGGCCAGATGGATCTGGACGATCTGCGGGCGAAGATCTCCCCGGACACCGCGGCCGTTCTCATCGAAAATCCCTCCTATCTCGGCTTCATCGAGGAGCAGGGCCAACAGATCGCCGATATCGCCCATGAGGGGGGCGCTTTGTTCATCGTCAGCGTGGACCCCGTCTCCCTGGGCGTGCTGACCCCGCCCGGCCAATACGGCGCGGATATCGCGGTGCTGGACGCGCAGCCCCTGGGCATGCATCAGAACTGCGGCGGCGGCCAGGTGGGCTTCATCGCCTGCCAGGACAGGCCGGAAATCATCAACTTGATGCCCTGCTGGCTGTACACCGCGGCCCGCACCGTCGTCGAAGGCGAGCTGGCCTACTCCTGGCACGCGCTGTATGACCGGATGTTCTACGTGATCCGCGACGAAGCCCAGAGCTTCACCGGCACCTCCGCCGCCCTGTGGGGCATCACCGCCGGCATCTACCTGTCCCTGCTGGGTTCCTACGGCCTGGAGAAAGTGGGCCGCACCATCCTCTGCAACCTTCATTACGCCAAAGCGGCGCTGAACAATATCCCCGGCGTCAGCACGAACAAGTTTTCCGCAGCCCCCTTCAAGGAATTCGTGGCGGATTTCAACGGCACCGGCAAGACCGTTGCCCAGATCAACGCCGCCCTGCGCGAAAAAGGGATCATCGGCGGCAAGGACCTGTCCCGGGAATTCCCGGACTTTGGGCAGGCCGCTTTATACTGCGTCACCGAAGTACATACCAAGGGCGACCTGGACGCGCTGGCCGCCGCTTTAGTGGAGGTGCTGAAATGACTTACGTGGACAAATACGAACAGATCGAAACGGGTTACCAGGCGGTACGCTGGCATGAGCCCAATATCTACAACCTGGGCCGCACAGGCATCGTCAACGACATCACCCCGGCCGCGGACGAAGCCGTCAAGCAGGCGGTAGGCGACGTGATGGCCGCCATCCCCGCCGGCATGCGCAGGAAAGAGAAAGCCTGGCTGCCGGAACTGTCCGAACCAGAGGTGGTCCGGCATTACACCCGCCTGTCCCAGAACAATTTCAGTTACGACAGCGGCAATACCATCGGCCTGGGCACCTGCACCATGAAATACAGCCCCAAGGTCAACGACCAGGTGGCCAATCTGCCCTGCGTGTACGAGCTGCATCCGCTGCAGGACGACAGCCAGATGCAGGGTATGCTGCAGATCATGTACGAGCTGCGCGACTGGCTGAAAGAGATCGCCGGCATGGACGAATTCACCTTCCAGCCCCGGGGCGGCGCCCACGGCGTGTTCGCCAACGCCGCCATGATCAAGGCCTATCATCATGCCTGGGGCGAGGACTTCCGCGACGAGATCATCACCTCCGCCGTTTCCCATCCCGCCAACGGCGGCTGCCCGGCTTCCCTGGGCTATAAAGTGATCACCCTCTACCCGGACCCGGTCACCGGCGATATCGGCGTCGAGCAGATGAAAGCCGCCATCTCTCCCCGTACCGCGGCGATGATGATGACCGCTCCTTACGATACCGGCGTGTTCGACAGCCACCTCAAAGATTATATCGACATGGTTCACGGGGTGGGCGGGCTGGTCTCCCTGGATCAGGCCAACTTTAACGGCGTGATCGGCCGTCTGCGCGCCGGCGATCTGGGCGCGGACATGATGCATTTCAACCTGCACAAGACCTTCTCCACGCCTCACGGTTCCGTGGGGCCCGGCTGCGGCGCGGTGGGCGTCAAAGAACATCTGATCCCTTTCCTGCCCAAGCCGGTGGTGACCTTTGACGGCGAGGCCTATCACACCGATTACGACCGGCCCCACAGCATCGGCAAAGTCGGCAGCTTCCTGGGCAATATCGGCTCGGTGATCCGCACCTACTGCTGGATCAAAGCCCTGGGCGCTACCGGGATCACGGAAGCCGCCGCCATGGCTGTGCTGAACAACAACTACCTGATCAAGAAGATGCTGGAAGTCAGGGGCATGGCCATCGCCTGGCCCAACCGGGCCAAGCTGCAGGAAGCCCGCTTCACCGTGGAAGAACTGTTCCAGGACACCGGCGTCACCACCTTCGACATCAACCGCCGCGTCATCGACTACGGCATCATCAGCTACTTCGAGAGCCATGAGCCGATGATCGTGCCCAATCCCATCACGCCGGAGCCCTCCGACAGCGTCACCGTGGACGATCTGGACCGCTATGCCCAGGTCTTCGACGCCGTCTCCAAGGAAGCGTACTCCGATCCGGAGATCGTGAAGACGGCTCCGCACCGCTGTGCCTTACACCGTATCGACGACGGCCCCATGCAGGATCCCGAGCAGCTGGCCACCACCTGGCGGGCTTTCCTCAAGCGCAATCCCGGTTTCACACAGCCCAAAGGCATCTGATATCCGGCTGCGCATCCATAGGGACGGCAGGAGGGCCTGGGCCTGCCCTGCCGCCCCGGACATTTCCTACAAGCGAGGCACAAACGTGATGAAGAAAGTCGGCTTGATCGTTAATCCCGTGGCCGGGCTGGGCGGCAGCGTGGGGCTGAAAGGCTCCGACGGCGCCGGCATCGTGGAGCAGGCGCTGTCCCTGGGCGCCAAACCCCGCTCCGGCGACCGCGCGGCCACGGCGCTGGAAGCGCTGCTGCCCCTGAAAGAGCGGATCGAACTCTATACCTGCCCGGGCAAAATGGGCGAGGACGCGGCCCGGGCCGCCGGCTTCACCCCCCTGCTGATCGGCGAGGCCAAGCAGCTCAGCGGCGAGCTTGCCCTTGATCTGCGCCAAACCACGGCGGAGGATACCGTGGCCGCGGCCAGATATCTGGCGGAGCTGCCCGTGGACCTGCTGCTGTTCGCCGGCGGCGACGGCACCGCCCGCAACGTCTGCGCCGCGGTGGGCGATCGGGTGGTGGTCGTCGGCATCCCCGCCGGCGTGAAGATCCACTCCGCCGTTTACGCCACCAATCCCCGGAACGCCGGCCTGCTGGCTTCCGAATATCTCGGCGGTTTCCTGCGCCGCACCACCGACGGGGAAGTGATGGACATTGATGAAGAGGCCTTCCGCAGCGGCAGGGTGATGGCGCGCCTCTACGGTTATATGAAGATCCCGCTGTCCCGGGCGCGCCTCCAGGGCGGCAAGGTCAGCAGCGCCA
>Ga0228535_1001523_pt1 | contig 33927 bp, 19 predicted proteins | sample SJ1metagenome_FD_168457 | JGI IMG/M metagenome (GOLD analysis project Ga0228535, IMG submission 168457) | Enriched culture of PCE-dechlorinating microbial communities from Ithaca, New York, USA - SJ1 | ecosystem: Engineered > Modeled > Simulated communities (microbial... > Unclassified | place...
TTCGTCAAGGAGATGCAAACTATCCGCAACCGGTGGGCACACGCGACCACTGAAGGCTTCCCCCTTGATGATATATACCGCGACCTGGACACACTCCAGCGTTTTGCCGTGGTCATCGAGGCGAATGAAACATTGATACAAGAGGTGCGATCCTTAAAGACGGCACTTCTCACTACAGAGACGGAATCGCCTGAGAAAACCGATGCCGCTGCCCTTAAATCCTCCTTGGCGCCCAAAGAAAATGGCGCCGAATTTGAACCGGGGCAGATCGTATGTGTTCGTTCTGATCCAAGTATTCGGGGCGCGGTAATTTCTGTTTTGTTGGGCAACCCGGAAAATCGCTTCAAGGTCTTCGTGAGTGGCGAAACCCAGACCTACTATGCGTCTCAGTTGAGGTCCGAAGATGTTTCCGATGAAGAAACCGAGTTTTTCCCCTGTGATCAGTTCCACGCCTACCTGACAGCGCTGCAAATCAGATATCCCGGCCTATCTACACTTTATTCGCTCAACGCCGCCCGTGTGGATTTCATTCCGTATCAATTTCGGCCCGTGCTGAGGTTCATCAGGTCGGATCGTCCGCGATTATTGATCGCCGACGGTGTTGGCGTCGGCAAAACCATTGAGGCAGGACTTATTCTCCGCGAATTGCAGGCAAGACGTGATATCCGGTCAGTTCTCATCGTGTGCCCTCGTCCGTTGGTGACCGAGCGCAAATGGATGAACGAGATGAAGCGCTTCGAGGAACGTTTCACACATCTCGATGGTGGCACCCTTCGCTACTGCATAAACGAGATGGACCTTGAAGGCGTCTGGCCCGAGCAGCATCAGAGGGTGATTGTTCCCTATTCCTTGTTCGATGAAGTTCTGCTTTATGGTTCAGGACCTGACGGCAAGCGAAAACGCAAGAAGGGGCTGCTTGACCTCGACCCGCCGCCTCGGTTCGATCTCGTTATTGTCGACGAGGCGCACCATATACGCAATCAGGATACATTCAGCCACAAAGCTGTGCGCTTTTTCTGTGATCACGCTGAGGCCGTCATCTTCTTAACTGCGACACCGATCCAGCTTGGAAGTAACGACCTTTTCGTCCTCCTCAATACGCTCCGTCCCGATTTGATCATCGATCAGGAGAGTTTTGCGCACATGGCGGAACCTAACCCTTACATTAACCAAGCGATATCGCTGGCGCGGGCTCAAGAACCGGAATGGCAAATTCGGACAAGTGAAGCTCTTGACCAAGCTGTGGCCACGGCTTGGGGCCAGGCTATCCTCCGTCACAATCCTAATTTTATCCGAATACGTTCTAGGCTGTCGGAAGGCGATGTCACAAGTGAAGAACGTGTCCAGATCATTACGGACATGGAGGCGATGCACACCTTCGCAGGGATTATCAACAGAACTCGTCGCCGGGACATCGGGGATTTCACCATTCGGAAGCCTGAGACCATAGTCGTACCATTCACCCCGGCCCAGCAGCATCTGCACGACGAAATGCTCTGCGTACAGGCAGATATATTCAGCAAGTTGCACGGGGATATTAACGTCAAGTTTATGATGACCACGATCAGGCGCCAGGCCGCAAGCTGTCTTTACGGACTGGTTCCTTTTCTCGATGATATACTGAACCGCCATCTTGACGAACTGTCGTGGGAGGAGGCTGATAACACGGAACCAGTCCCGCAAGGGGATGCAGTCGGTCCAATCCAATCGCAAATCCAAATCATCCTCGATCGTGCCCGATCCCTCGATCCCAATGATCCGAAACTTGAGGCGTTGCGCAATATTATCCGGGACAAGCAACGGCTGCCGAACAATAAGGTGATGCTGTTTAGCAGTTTTCGACACACGCTGAATTACCTTTATCGCCATCTCAGCGAGGATGGCTTTCGCGTGGGGATGATACACGGCGGAACACTGGATGAAGAACGTGTTGATCTCCGTGGTCGCTTCGAGAAGCATCGAGACGATGCGGATAGCTTGGATGTTTTGTTGTTTTCGGAAATTGGCTGCGAAGGACTGGATTACCAATTCTGTGATTGCATTGTGAACTATGATTTGCCCTGGAATCCGATGCGCGTGGAGCAACGCATTGGCCGTATCGACCGGAACGGACAGAAAAGCGAAAGCGTTTCCATAATCAACCTGATCACGCCGGGCACCGTCGATGCCGATATCTACGAACGTTGCCTTGTGCGCATAGGAGTGTTCAGCAGCGCTTTGGGCGGTAGCGAGGAGATTCTCGGAGAGATCACCAGAGAGATCCGCGATGTCGCGGAAAACTATACCTTGAATGAAGAAGAGCGTCGGGCGAAGTTGCAGCAGTTGTCGGATAATAAGATTCGCCTGATACGGGAGCAAGAGGAACTCGAACAGCGGCAGATGGAGCTTTTCGGCATCCTGCTGCCCGAGGACCGAATGAGGAAAGAAATCGAGGATGCATCGAGCTTTTGGTTATCCTCGGCATCCATACGAAGGATCATCTCTCTCCATTTGCAAAGGCTCTGTGGAAAAGAGCAGGAGTTCATCCTCGGTGAAAAGCCTCTCAAAACACTTCGTCTATCGCAAGAGGCCCGGAGTATCCTGCTACGCGATTATCAGCAGCTTCCCAAGCAAAACACCACTGCCTACCGCGAGTGGGAGAACTGGCTGAAAGGGGGTAATCCCCATCTTCTCGTGACCTTCGAATCTGACTGCGCGACGGAACATCCCGAGGCGGCATTCATTATGCCACTACATCCCTTGGTCCGACAGGCCGCGACTTCGTTCAATACGAAAAAACGAGTAGTTGCTACTCTCAAGGCTCAATCCAGCGACGTTCTCCCAGGTCGATACGAGTTTGCCATTTATCAATGGCGGTTTCACGGAATCAAGGAGGACCTGGTCTTGCGGCCAGTCGCTTCCACTGAAGCGATCACATTACATCTTAGCCGTCTTCTTGAAAAGGCAACTGACCTCGCTGTCGATGATCCGAAAGAAGCCGATCTGGCTTGTTGGGATGCATTAGACAGTCAACACTACAATCTCTGGTCCGATGCGCGGATGAAGCATAGACAAAGAACGCAGGAATTGGCGGAATTTCGCCGGGAGAGCCTTACAACGAGTCATCGGGGGCGGATAGCGCTTCTTGAGGAACAGCTTAGGCAGGCCAGCAACGAAAAGATTCAGAAAATGCGCCAGTCTCAAATCTCTGCGGCTGAGGCGGACTACGCCAAGCGCATTCAGGATTTGGACATCGCCATGGAAAGGGCGGATGTGATCGCTGATCCGGTTGCATATGGTGTAATCCGTGTGATGAGAGAAGTTGTCGATGCCAAGTGATTACCAACAAATCTGCATGGACAATATACGAAGGCGTGGTGAAGAGTTTGACGATATTGGACGCCTCATCTCTGAACAATTATATAGCGATAGGTCTCATTTTGTTTACGAGTTACTACAGAATGCAGAAGATGCATTGGCGAGGCGTTTCAGACTGAATCCTAATGATAATGCCCCCCGCAAGGTTCAGTTTAAGCTGTTCTATAACAGATTGGAATTCAGACACTTTGGAGCACCTTTCAACGAAGAAGACGTTAAAGGCATCTCCGATGTCTTAAAGGGAACCAAAAAAGAAGATGTCGTTCAAATCGGCAAGTTTGGTATTGGATTTAAGTCAGTATATGCCTTCACAGCTTCTCCTGAAATCCATTCGGATGAGGAACATTTCGTTATTAAGAGATATATTCGGCCCGAGGCTAAAGCTCTCATTTTCTCAACTGCCGAAGATGAAACAATTTTTAATTTTCCCTTTGATCACGAAGAATTAAGCGAGAAAGAAGCCTTTGATCTTATCTTAGCCAAGTTGCGAGCGCTCGGTCCAAGAGTATTGCTTTTTTTAAGGTGGATTGACGAAATTGAATGGTGCGTTGAACCCGAAGGAGAGAAGGGGCAATATCTTAAAGAAGATGTAGAAATAAGAAATTGTAAAGATGCGCGTCGTATAACCGTCATCGGGCAGAACAACGGAAGGGATGAGGATGAGAAGTGGGTCGTTTTTGAGCGATATGTGAAGGTTCCTAACCCACCTGAGGGTTACCGCGACAGCGTGCCTGTCGAAATAGGGTTTCTGCTTGAGACCAACGGAAAAGATAAGGTAGAGCGCATTGTAAAGATTAAAGATTCTCCTCTGGTTGTCTTCTTCCCGACAGAAAAGATGACCCGGCTTGGTTTCCTCATCCAGGGGCCATATAAGACAACACCATCACGCGATAACATTCTTCCCAAAGATGATTGGAACAAAACTCTCGTAAGGGAGACAGCCACGCGCCTTACTGATGCATTGCCACAACTTAAGCAGTTAGGACTTTTGACGGTCTCTCTTCTCGAAGCTCTTCCCATCAGAATGGACGATTTCCCCGAAGACAGCATGTTTCATCCGATCGCTGTTGCCGTCCGAGAGACGCTCATGCACGAGGACTTGCTCCCGGCCGATGATGGTACTTTCATAGCTGCGCTACACGCAAAATTAGCTAGCGCTGAATGGTTGCGCAAATTGCTGCGGGAAGAACAGCTTAGACAGTTGTTTCAGACTGAAGGCCCTCTAGGATGGATTTCTGGTGAAATCACGGAAAGGGCAAAAAATGACTTGTGGAAATATATCCGAGAGGAATTGGATATCGAAGAAATCACTCCGGATAGTTTTGCACGGAAGCTGGATCTTCTCTTTTTTGAGAAGCAAACAGACGAATGGTTCATAGAATTCTTCAGGCAGCTTGTTGGGCAGAAAGACTTATGGAAGAAAGGCGGCACATCTTGGAGGGACTATCCGGGGCCATTACGCGGTAAGCCATTAATTCGTTTACAAGATGGCCGACATGTGAAGCCTTTCCGAGACGATAACTCACCCAACGCTTATTTGCCTATTGGAATTAATAATGACTCGTCGTTGCCAATTGTAAAAGCTGTTCTAACCGGGCAAGAGGAAGCACGACGCTTTCTCATAGAGTTGGAGATCCCGGAATTAGATATTGTGGCTGAGGTCATCGAACACATAATTCCCAGATATTTATCTCCATCATCACCGGTCTCTTCCGAGGAACATAAACGCGACATAGAAAAAATACAATATGCCTACAAAACAGATTCTCAGGAGAAAAAGCAAAGATTGAGAAGGGCTCTCCAAGATACACCCTTCATTCTTGCAAGGAATATAGTCTCCGATAATGCTGCCTATCAAAGGCCGGATAAGTTGTATTTTCCAGATGATACATTGGAAATGTATTTTACTGGAGATCCCCATGTGGGCTTTGTCAGTTCAGTCTATCAAGGATCTGTATTAGACATGTTTAGGGATCTTGGTGTCAGTGAAGACGTTCGGGCACGCAAACGATTACCTGATCACAAAGGATTCATAAAAATATATGATGGGCATGGATGGCATCAGCGAGGCCTGTCTGGCTTCGATCCGGAAATCAATGTAGCGGGAATAGAAAATGCCTTATCCTCCCCGACATCGGAGAAAAGCGCTTATATATGGAATCAAATTGCTATTCCGAACTCCGTCTGTATACGAGGTACGATTGAGAAATCTTCAAGGCAGACCTATGAAGATAGTAGCAAAGAAGAAAGCATATCTGGGTTTGGCCGTCTATTGATCGAAAATTCATGGCTACCTGGGCCAGATCAAGTTTTCCATAAACCCTGTGATTTGCGACTTGAGGAACTTCCTGAGTCGTTTGAACGTGATGAAAAGTTGGCAGATCTGTTGGGAATGAAAAAAGACATTGTGGCAGTGCTCGCTGAAAAGGTGGGACTTCTCATTGAAGATATTGCTTTGATAAAACAGCATCCTGAGGAGTTCGCTAAATGGAAGGATACTATTGCTGTACAGAATGAGACGCCAATATTCCCAACAAGGACGGTAACGAATCCAGAGCGTCGGCAGGAACGTATAACAGAGCGGCTCTCCGAATCCCCTAAAAAGGAATATGAAGAGCGCGAAAGAAGCGTTCGGACAACCAGAGGCGCTATCGACCCTTCTCTATGGCTCCGGGAACAGTACACCAACGACGACGGCCAAATGGTGTGTCAGATCTGCAAGAAAGAAATGCCTTTCAGAAAACGCGATGGTCAGTACTATTTCGAAGCGGTCGAAGCATTCTCCCCGGATCATTTCCCCGTGGAGCACGAGGCTCAGTTTTTGGCCCTATGCCCACTTTGCGCTGCAATGTACAAAGAGCTTGTCAAGAAGAACGAAGCGGCCATGGCCGATCTGAGGAAGGCTCTTCTGAATATGGACTCATTGGAGGCTCCATTGCGACTCGGCGATCTGGAAACCACCATTCAGTTCGTCGAGACCCATCTCTGCGATGTAAAAGCGATTCTCGAAATGGGAAGGAGCGAGGTTTAGCATTGGAAGACAACATGGGTGAGAAAGCATGACCACACATCTCTCAGTACGGTTGGCATGGCATGACCGGGCGTGGGATGGTCACGTATGTGACCTGCCACACCTCAACGCTCACTGTATTGTCCACCAACACATACGTGACTCGCGGAATGATGAAAAGGAGCGCGGAGCTGCCGGCAAACCTCTCGTCGAGTTGGACGAATGGTTGCCTCCATGCTCCCGTGATCCAGCCGCTTACGCCGAAAAAGGATTTTCTATAACACATCAAGACCCGCTTGAGTTTCGTAAACTACCAGCGGTCTCAGAAGACATCCTTCCCTATTCATCGTGTCCAGCTCCTTACCGTTGGATGCGCGAGGAATTTTTCCAAGAGGTCTGCGAAGCTGAAGATATATCCCTTCGGGGGCCAGACAATCCACGAAGTAATGGTTGGGTTTTTGAGCCTGACCGTCAGCGTGAGCTTCTCAAGCGATTCTGGGGGAAACTTGAGCCAAAGAACTCACTTGTTTTCTATTACTGCAACCATGGGAATCCTCTGGATGAGAACTCGCCGCGCATTATCGTCGGTATTGGAAGAATCGCTGCGGTTGGGCCTCAGCTCTATTTTGGCACAACCCCAAAGTACCAGGATCAGTATCCAGTTTGGTCCCGACGTATTACCCAGGCATACCCTGAACAGGGGGTTCGTATCCCGTACCAAGAATACCTGCGGGATGGTCACAGCCCTGACGATATCACCTGCCGAGTTCCACGGAGCGCACTGCTTCCATTCTCATACGGAGGAGAACATGTTTCCGACGACGTCGCGGTTGCCATCATTGAGCGCGTTATACAGTGTGTGGAGCGCGTCAAGGCTGATGGGCACGTCGTTTCTGATTGGGAAAGACGCCTTGATTGGCTAAACGACGTTCTGGCCGAGGCATGGAGCGGTCGAGGCCCGTTCCCGGGCGCTGGAAGCGTGCTCCAGTACCTCGGGCTTTCGAAGGGGACCTCGTTTCAGCGAACTGTGCTGGCACCAATGGCAAAACGGTGTGAAAATTCCTGGGACTATGTCCTGTCAATCCTTGAAGGAAGGATCGAACCGGACAAAGGAACGTACAGAACTGGGCTCCTCAAAGCGAGAGAGCGCTGGCGCGTCATAAAGACTCGCCATGCGCTGCTGTCCAAGCTCGCCCGGCTTGAGCTCACCCCGAGCCAGGTGCAGCGGATCGCCAATCCCGACCAGCGGGCAGCAAGCGGAATTGACGCGACCGAGAAGGACTTGGTCGCCAATCCCTACATCCTATCCGAGTGCGACCTTGGGTCGGCGGACTCCGATCCCGTGGCACTGGAGACAGTCGATCATGGCTTAAGGCCCGAAGGGGATGCCGCGCTATTTCCCGATGCCGACGAGATCTCTCACGACGACCGGCGTAGGGTTCGGGCCGTTGGTGTTGCGGTTCTGCAGGAGGCCGCAAACAATGGAGATACTGTCCTCACATTCGCCGACTTCCTGAACAGGATCATCGGGCGCTTTCCTGAGCGAAGGGGGTGTCGGCCAGACCGGGAAGTCGTGTTAGCCGAAGTCGAATTCTATCAAAAAGTCCTGTGGACAGCCTTCGACTCCGATCCCGAGCTTGTCGCGCTCAAGCACCTCCAGTTGCTGGAGGAATATGCCGCTTTGCTAATCAAGCGGCGGGCCAAGAAGACGAATCCGGCGGTCGATCCCCCGATTGACTGGATCGGAGCGCTGAAGAAGCTCTTTGGTGAACCGAAATCCGACCGTGAAAGGGCCGCGCTGGACGAGAAGCGGACTGCCCTCGCCACGCTATTCTCGCGAAGACTGAGTGTGCTGACAGGAGGAGCTGGCACTGGCAAGACATCGGTACTGAAGGTATTTCTTCAGGAATTGGTGCGTGCCGAGGGTCGACATCCGACGCTCTTGTTGGCTCCCACCGGAAAGGCCCGCGTTCGCCTTTCAACTAAAACTGGACGAAATGCAATGACCATTCACCAGTTCCTGATTAAGCAGGGCTGGTTCGTGCCTGATATTTTCGTAATCAAACAACAAAGCGATCAGAGCCCCTTCCAGGCGACCACCGTTATCATTGACGAGTGTTCAATGATCCCAACGGACCTCTTTGGGACATTGCTGCGTGCTCTTGACTCCGGCCCATTGAGTCGTCTGATTCTTGTGGGTGATCCCAACCAGCTACCACCAATTGGCCCTGGGAGGCCCTTCGCTGACATTATCGAGTGGCTTCAGAAAGACCACCCCGACTGCATCGCTCCGCTCACAGTCTGTATGCGCGTTGACGAGGAGGAGGGAGTTCCAGACGAGGAGAGTGTCGCCTTGGCGCTTGCGGACGGCTACCGAACATCAGTCGCCAGTCCGGGTGATGACGAGATTCTGGCCTCAGTTGCTCGGGGCCAGTCGATGGGCGACCTGGATATTGTGTTTTGGGACGACCACGACGATCTACTTGCCAAGCTCAAGAGGCGGATGGCTGATATCCTTGATATCCGTGATGACGACTACCAGAGCTTTAATCGGTCGCTTGGGATCGATCAGAAGGACTGGGTCCGCAGCGAGGCGTGGCAAATCCTCTCACCCACTCGTGCGCAACACTTCGGCACTGACGATCTCAACCGCCTGATCCAGAGAGAATACAAGGCAGGTCTCCTTCAGAAGTCGCAGAGCCAATGGAGCAAGATGCCACGACCTTTCGGTGAATATGAGATCGTCTGGACCGACAAGGTTATTCAGGTTCGAAATCGAAGCAAGAATGGATGGGCCTACCCCAAGGGAAGTGGGCTGGACTATGTCGCCAATGGCGAGATCGGAATTGTTACTGAGGCCTTCAAGAGGAAGGAAGGCAGCGATGTCCTTGCCGCTGTTTTTTCTACGCAAATAGACGCCTCCTATCGGTACTACCGCAGTCAGGTTGATGAATACCTCGAACTTGCCTACGCGTTGACCGTCCATAAGGCGCAGGGGAGCGACTTCGAGGTGGTTTTCCTAATCATCCCGCAGAAAGCCTCGACTTTGTCGCGAGAACTGATCTACACCGGCCTCACGCGGTTCCGTCGCAAGCTGGTGCTCTTGGTCGAAAAGGATATCGAGTCCCTTCGCCGTTTACGCAGCCCGGACTTCTCGGACACCAGGCTACGAAATACTCATATGTTCACGATAGCCCTTCGACCGGACGATGTGAAGCGACCTCACCTGGAGGCACTCATCCATCGTACACGGAAGGGCATTGCAGTCCGCTCCAAGAGCGAGGTGGTCGTGGCAGACGTGTTGGATGCGCTTGGGATTAGCTACGAGTACGAACAGCCGCTCTATTCGCGGACTGATTCGAAGGACTTTCGCCTTCCTGACTTCACGGTCAGCTTTGAAGGGGATGTTTTTTATTGGGAACATCTTGGTATGCTAAACGTCCCCAACTATCGCGAGGCGTGGGAACGAAAACAGACTTGGTATAAGGAAAACGGTTTTTCGGATCGATTGATCACTTCCCAGGATGCGCCTGATGGAGGTATTGATGCTGCCAAGATCGAACAGATTGCTCGAAAACGTATTCTGGAAGAATAAGTGTAAGGGAAATTGAGTTTGAAATCGCTTCCGGTCTGCCGGACGGTCTGCTCTTTGATAACTCGTTTAATGATAACCTCTTTTGAATTGACATCCGAATGGAAAAAGGTTGTAAGCTGGGGAATAAACCATAAAGGTCAGAGATCTTCCAATGTTCAGCACCATGTCTGCGAGCTTTCCACTCTAAAAATCAATTGGCAAAGCCACTGCTCAAATATTCACAACAGGCCTTCTTTATCACGACGTTCCAATGCTTCGCCAGGCTTTCTGCATCGATGGTCACATTCCGCGGCGGTATTGAAAGGCGGTAGCACCCTGATCCGTCGTTCTCGATAAGTTTCCCGTCCTTCTTCAAGGTAAGGCTCCGGAGCTCATTCCTGAGCCGCGAGACGAGCTGCGTCGCCCCCATTCCGGGAGTCAGGTCCTCCCTGTGAACCCATCCCTGTCCGTCCTTCTTGACCGCAACGGCAAAACGCAGGAGCAATTCCAGGGATCGATTGGTAATCCCCATCGGCGAGCCGTTGATCATCACAAGATTGCGTTTCTCGATCGGCTTTCCCGTGATCTCGATCCGGTCGCGGCAAATGAACGTGTTGTCAGGTTCAGACGTCTCGGCGCCCATTTCTTCTTTTTGTGGCGGATTCTTGTGTCCCGATTCCACCGCTTCCTTGAGGCTGATCGCGATCCTCTCCGGGATCATCGCAGCGAGTACCGTCACAGGTGCCTCTCGGATGGCTTTCCTGCTGTCGAAGCCCTCCCTGACGAGACTGCAGATTCCCGCCCGGCCCAGGCCCCGGACCCTCAGCCTTGCCAGTTCAAGCCCCTTCTCCTCCACCCCGAAGAGAAGCCTCTCGGAAAGGATGGACAACCTGTCCTGCAGGGCCTTGGGCGACCCTATGCTCTGGGCAACGAGCGAGGCGGCGTCGATGATCCAGCTCAACCCCTCCGCCGCGGCGGCGATCGTGCCGTAATACGATTCGAAATCCCTCTCCAGGCTGGGGGTTTCCTTCCCCCGGATCCACCTTTCGAGAAGAAGGGTGAGCTTGAGAGTCCTGGCCTTGTTCTTCGTGACGAGAAGAGGGCTCTTGACGACCTGGGACAGCAAGGTGCCCAGGTACTCCTGCCGGCCCGAGATCTTTTCCCTGACCAGCTGCTCGTACTTCCTGCTCCTGTGCTCATGCCCGGCGATCTGCATGTAAATTTTCTTCCCGTCATCGCTCGAAGCGGCGGCATGAAGAATTTCCAGGTCAGTGAGCTCCCTGTCCCCGACCTCCTTCAGGAATGACGATAGGTCCAGCGCCGTGAGGCAGGTTATGCCCTTCGAGGCGACGACGACGCCCAGCGAGGAGACGGCCATCTCCCCCCGGCCGTCCTCCTCGATGAACCTCCTGTCAGTGGCGAACCGGAGAGCCTTTTCCATGCCTTTCCTGGTATTCTCCCTGCTCTCGAACAGCCCCTGGAACGTACGGAAAAGAAATGATTCGATCTCTTCCCTGTTCCTGGCGACGCCGGAGGCGACGATGTTCACGAGGTGGTTTTCCATGCCTTTGCCGTCGAGCCGTGAGGTGAGCATTCCCACCTGCCCGTCGATGTAATTCTCCCAGAGCATCTCGTACTCATAGTCGTTTCCGGCGATGGTGATCGACCTCCCGAAGTCCCGGCCGAACCCCAACCTTCCGGCGCGGCCGCTGATGTTTTCGTATTCCGCCCACCCGATCGGGGTGAGGATCATGTGGTCGCGGCCGTCGGTCTCCCATTTCTGCGTGTGCAGGAAGACCGTCGTGGCGGGAAGATTGACGCCCATGGCCAGGGTCGTCGTGCAGAAGATGACCTTGATTTCCCCCTTTCGGGCGTATTTCTCGATGACGCTACGTTCGTCCCTCGACAGGTCTGCGTGATGGAAGGCGACCGCTTTCCCCAGGCAGGATGCGAGTTTTTCCTTTAGGGACGTTTCCTCCAGGAGAGCGAGTTCGTCAAGGGCGCCCGCGGCACAGGCGAGGTCGACCCTTTCTGCCAGAAGCCCGGCGAAAAGCATGGTATCCAGCTTGCTCGGGAGGAATACCAGGACTTGGTCGCCCTTCCCCGCCAGGTGGGCCACGTTGGCAAGGAGAACCTCCGTCGGATCCTCGAAATCAATTTCGGCGAGAGGCTCGGAATTCTTTTCGAGGGTATTGTGGGTCCTGTAATGGAAAACCCCCTTGTAGAGCACGCCCTCGTGCAGCTCGACCGGCCTCTTGTCAAAGGAAAGAAGGTCGGCGCCCAGCCACCGGGCGAGGGCATCGGTGTTCCCCAGGACGGCCGAGAGCCCGATGACCTGCGGGCGATGCGGCGAGGAGACGATCTTGGTCAGGGTGATCTCCAGCCCCGGTCCCCGGTCCGGGTCGCCGATTTCCTGGAGTTCGTCGACGACCACCAGGGCGATGTTTTTCAAGAGGAAGGGGTTCTTCACCATGAGTTGCGCCATCTTCTCGTAAACGATGACCGCTATTCCGAACTCGCCCGCCTCGATCGCCCGGTCATGCTCCCGGTGATCCCTGGAGGAGACCACGGTCCTGATTCCGAAAGACTCATACTTTTTCCGGAAATCGAGATACTTCTCCTCCGCGAGGGATTTCAGGGGGACGAGGTAGATGACTTTCTTTTTCTCCATGACGCCCTTCACGGCGGCGATCTCCCCGATAAAGGTCTTCCCGGACGTTGTCGGGCTGGAGATGATCAGGCTTTTCCCGTCGAGGACCTGGTGGCGCTTGATGGCTCGCTCCTGCACCGGCAGAAGCTCTTCCCCCATCTCGGTAATCCAGGCTTCCACGATCTTCTCCGGGATGTTGTAGCGGCTCAATTCCAAAATTCTCATGACGCGAGTCCTTTCCCTAAAAAAATCCTTTGTCTTACAAAAAAACCGAATCTTTCATGTTGACCTTAAAGACAAGTTGCTGATATTTCAATGCCACAACGACAGATGTCTGTCGTCAAACTTGCAGGAGCATTTCACGGACCTGAAAAAGCTTGTCAACGGGAAGAGTCTGTTAATGGGCGAAAAGAACGTGCAGAAAAGGCTGATCCGCCTCGGGCAGATCCTCCGGGTTTTCCTGGACAAAGACCGGGTCTCCAGCACCTGGCTGAGCCGGAATTTCCAGATTACACCCAGGACGATCCAACGGGACCTTGCCGCGTTGAAAGAGTCTGGATTCCCCATCCATGAGATCCAGAAGGGGGTTTACCGGCTGGGCAAGGATCTCATCAAAAACCTGGAGGTTTTCGATGAAACCGAACTTGCCCTGGTCATCACCCTCCGGAACGTGGTCGGCCAGTTGGGGCGGCCTTTCCAGAAAGCGGCGGACGGTCTCTTCAACAGCCTTTACGACGCGGCCTCGTCCATGCCGGTCTACGTGAGGATGGACGAGTCGATCCCGCTCGACAGCAGTCTCCTCAACCGGATCGTGAAGTCGATCCGCCTGAAAAAGATCGCTGGCTTCTATTACAAGTCCGGTAAACCCCACCAGGTGAACATGGAACCATACAGGGTCGTCCATTTCGGAGGGTTCTGGTACCTGGTCGGAAAAGATACGGGCGATTCCGTCATCAAGCGCTACGCCCTCGACAGGATCAGCGACTTCAAGATGGCGCGGACGTCTTTCAGAAAGATTCCCGAAAACCTTGACTCCGCGATCCAGGGCAGCGCCAACATCTGGTTTTCCACGGATCAAAGCCTTGTCGTGAAGATCTCCGTTGATGCTTCCAGCGCGGGTTATTTCAAGCGTCGGAAGGTCTTCCCCACCCAGGAAATTACGGAAGAACAGGAAGACGGTACCCTCATCGTTTCTTTCCGGGTGGGCAGGTACGAAGCCATCCAGGATATACTCAAGTCCTGGCTGCCGCACATAACCATCCTGGAGCCGGCGGAATTCCGGGATGCATTTCTGGCCGACATGAAAAAGTGGGTGCAGAGGCAGGAACAAGTGGGGTCATGAAAGCAGGCGAAAGCGTCATGAATCCCACGAATCCGATAGGAGAGAGCACGATGACAGCAAGCATGGCATCCCAGTATGAAAAGGTGGGCAATCGCATTGCCCAGTACATGAAATCTTTACAGCCAGGTGATGAATCGCTTCAGGAAAAACTTGGAGTTTTTTTAAAAAGGTATGAAAAAGCCCCTTTGTTCATAGTTGGCATCGATGAATCCGTGTATGCCGAATGGCTTCGGAATCCCAATCCGGATGCGGTTAAAGAGTTTCGTCTTCCATTTCCAACAATGGTTCTGGATTTTCCGAGCGGACTTTTGCAGAAAAGCGCAAATCCGAGAATGAGCAACTCCGTTATCATCTATGTTGATACTGTCGGTGAGGATACTTATTTATTTGAGGGACTCCAGACGGCAGAAGCTTTCCAAAATGCACTCGATACGGCGCCAGTTGGTGAAAAGGACATAATCACTTCAGCCGGTTGTTCTTTAGAAGCAGGAGAGATCGGAGAGCCCTTTTCCTTCGTGGTCCAAATGATTCCGGAAACCAATGGCTTCGTCGCAAATTACAGCTGCGAGTTCATTTATGATTGCCAGGTACCCGTGGCACCGCTCCCCGGGATCACTTCCTATGCAACGTTCAGCCGCTGTCAACCGCCGTCCGGCAATTGCATGACAAAGACTCCGCTCTGTAAAATGCTCGATTCTTCAACAAACTTCACAATAGTCTTCATCATGATGGTGATTGAATATATCAATAGGCAAGATCGTTTCATCGTAAAGATCACGCCTGAAATGACAGACCGTGAAAAGCGACTTGCAGCCAAAGGCAAAAAGTTCTCATTCAGCAAAAAGCCAGCGCACATTGTTCTGGATCACTCTCAGGTCCGGGAGATCATTGCGGCCTCAAGGCAAGGGGGTACTCACTCCTCGCCATTGCCGCACCAGAGAAGAGGACACTGGAGAAGGCTCCAGTCTGACTATTTTAAAGAAAAAAAGAAGATTTGGGTGCGGCCGGCAGATATCAACAAGGGTATGTCTGTAAAGATCAATCGGAACGTCTACGAAGTTATTTCTTAATCGCGTGTTTACGACAAGGGTTTTTTGCCTGAGAACAAAACGATCAGTCGTGAACATGTAAGGTCATCCTATCCTGAAGCCTCCCCGAGGCCACAAAATAAATTTTCAATTTTTGACCACAAAATCCCTGCATCGAAAACATTATATATCAGATGCGGGGGATCACATCCTGTCCTGACCTCTTAAATCTTCCCGCGATCTCAAAAACAATCTGAGCTTTGGGTACTGGAGAAACCTCAATGGGATACCTGCGTCAACTTGGATTCTTCTTTTTCTTCGCGATCATGCCTTGCATTTCGGCTGCCATGGCGGCCGAGATCCGTACGAGCCCCTATAATTACACCTATGGGAAAGCAGCAGCCAATTCCACTGACCACGAGACCTTCGTCATTTGCGAGCTTTGTCCTCCGCGCCAGATCATTGCCCTGAAACCCAGGATGACTGCCCTTGTCGTCCGTGTACCGGAAGCAGCAGCGTCGATCACCACGGACGGTCCACCCACCGGAAAACAGCCTGTTAGTGCGAAAGCAGCGAATACTTCATCGGCAGCCGACATTACGGGATCGAACCGGCCCGACCACGTATGCACGCCAACGATCTATTTCCGGTTCAACCGGTTCGACGTTTCCAACTATGAAAAAGATCAACTCGATCAACTTGTCTCTCGCCTGAAAGAACGACCCGATCGGCCCCGGGAGATCCGGGTCGTCGGCCACACCTGCGACTTGGGAAGCGACTCGTACAACGACCGCCTGTCCCTGATGAGGGCGGAGTCCGTCGCGGTTTACCTGGGAAGAAACGGCTTCAAGGTTTCCGAGGCAAAGGGTGAAGGCAAGCGCAGCCCCGTATCGAAGGTCGGAAAACTGAACAGGCGGGTGGAAATCGAAATCATTCATTAAGGAGGTCTCATGGTGAAAAAGATCATGTCGGCCGTCATGGCCATGTTCCTGTGCGCCGCGGTTAGTCACGCCGAGGAAAGCATCACGATCCAGATTTTACATAAAAGTTTCCCGAACGTGAAGGCGGAGAAGGCCGGGAAATCGGTCATCCCCGGTCTCTACGAAGTGGAAGCAGGGAACAACGTCTTCTACTTCGAGCCTCGGAACGGCTACCTCATTTTCGGTGACATCATAACAAAGGAAGGGAAAAATCTCACCGCGGAGAAAAGGCAGGAGCTGCTTGCCCGGAGAGTGAAAGAGATCCCGCTGGAAAAGGGGATCAAGATCGGCGACGGCAAGAGCGTCGTGATCGAGTTCACGGATCCAGACTGCCCCTTCTGCCGGAAAGCGGCCGATTGGCTCGAAAAGAACCGGGAAGGGGTGACGCGATACGTATTCTTGTATCCCATCACGCGTCTCCATCCCGGCGCGGACGCCAAAGCGAAATATATCCTCGGGGCCAAGGACCAGGAGAAGGCCTACCATGAAGTCATGAGCGGCGCGCTGGACAGTATCGACGCGGGCAAGCTCAAGCTCACCGAGAAGGCCGGCGCCCTCCTTGAAGAGCACAAGCAAATTGCCGTGAAAGCGGGCGTCTTCGCCACCCCGACCCTGTGGGTCAACGGGAAACACGTACCCGGGGCCGACATACCGCTTATCGAAAAATACCTGAAAGGAGAAAAATGACATGAAGAAACATCCGGGTTCCAAGGAAATGCTGTTGGCAGTCATCGCCGCGCAGGGTCTTCTTATCCTTTTCCATTACGGGGAGGCGCTCGCCATGACGGCGCCTTCCACGGGGTCCTTCGCCTACGACATCTACGACATCGGAGTCAACTCCATCCTCAAGGGTCCGATCGGCTTCATCGGAGGGGTCGGCGCTATCGTCTTCGGAGCGATCGAGGCCATACGGGGACGGATACTGGAAGCAGTCCCCGCCATCCTGGGCGGGGCCGCGCTTCTGAAGGCGGATTCCATTGTACAGACCCTGGGTTGCATCATTTAGCGGTCTGAAGCGATGACGAAGCGCTTTCCGCAGTATCTCTCGGCCCCCCTGCAGGTGCTCTGGTTCGAGCCGGACGAACTGGGGGTCGTCTTCACCTGCTTTCTTTTCGCCCTGATCTACGGTTCTTTCTCCTGGGCGCTCCTCTTCATCGCGCCCTGGCAATACAGCCGGGCGAAAAAGAGGTACCCCAAGGGTTTCTTCCGGCATTTTCTCTACTTCGCCGGGATCACCAGGATGAAGGGATACCCGTCCTTTTTCGAAGAGAGGTTTTTCGAATGAGGCTCAATCTTTTTCTGCAGAAGACTTCCAACATCGTCGCGGAGAACAGGCTTCTCAAATTCGTGGTCGTGGTGATCGGCGTCGCGGTGATCGCGAACGCGATCATGACCTACCGCGCGTTGAATTACCAGCGGACTATCATCGTCCCCCCGGTCCTGAAAAGCCGGATCGAGATCACGGGGGACAGGGCCTCGGAGGAATACGTGAAGGCCTTCAGCCGGTATATTGCGGCCCTGTCCTTCAGTTATTCCCCGGGAAGCGTGAAACCGCAATTCGACGAACTCCTCGCTCTTTACGCGCCGGAAGCGTTTCCGGAGGGAAAGCGGGTCCTGTACGAACTTGCGGACAGGGTGATCACCACCCGGGTCACGAGCGTCTTCTTTATGGGAAAGCTGTACGTGGACGGCGAGAAGAACCAGATCGAGGTGTCGGGGCAAAGAAGGCAGTACGTCGACGATCGCAAGGTGGAGGACGTCACGAAGACGTACCTCATCGATTACAGGATCTCGGACGGCAGGTTCCAGGTCGTCAGGATCTCGGAAAAGGAAGAGACGATCAGCCAGGCGGCGAGGTTGCCATGAAAAAGAACATGCTTGAAAAAAAGGTGGGAATGCTTCTCGTTCTCACGCTGGCCGTTTCCGTCCTCGGGAGCGCGGGCATCGCATCCAGCCAGGAAGAGAATGTCCCCGAAAACCGGGAAACGGCCGATGTACAGATCACGAAACTGCCGGCGGAGGGCGCCGTCACCGTCATGCCCGAGGTCGCCCAGCCCGTCGAACTGAGCAGCTCGGACGTGAACCGGATCACCTGCCAGGGCGAAATCAAAGACGTCGTCTACTCCAGAGAGAAGGGGATCACGGTCAAGTTCAGCGGCAGGGATGCCTTCGTCAAGTTCCGCACGGGCTTGAAGGACGGCAAGACCACGTACAGCACGACGCCGTCGGAGATCTTCGTCGTCTGCGGCGATAACGTTTACAGCCTGATCGCCGTTCCCAAGAGAATCCCCGCCCGGTCCATCAGGCTCTCCCCGGGAAAAACGGAGAACATCAGGAAGAACAGATCGCTTTTCGGCGCCCTCCCCTTCGAGAAGAAGATCCTCTCCGCGATCCGGAGCCTCTACACGGAAGAGATTCCCGAGAGTTTCACCGTATCCACCCCCAACAAGAGAATCGATCTCTTTCGTGACCTGGATATCGTCCTTGCCAGGGTAGCGGTGGTCGAAGGCGAGGGTATCCAGGTTAAGGAGTACCGCGGCACGCTCGCCGACGGGGACAAGGACAGGATCGAGCTTGGAGAAAGGGATTTTCTCCGAAACGAAATCTCCACCGACCCCATCGCCGTCTCCCTGGACAGGCTCGTCCTGAAAAAAGGAGAGATCCTGAGAGCCTTCGTGGTCGAACCTCACCGGGAGGAACCTGGCGATGAAAGATAAGTTGAAGACCATCTGGGCGAACGTCACACCGCGGCAAAAGCGGAACCTTGTCCTCCTCGCCATGGCGACGGTGGTACTGGCGTTCAGCCTCGCGGGGTACCTTTTCAAGACAAGAGACGGTGGAACGGTTTTGGAAAAATCCGCACAGAAAAAGAAGGAAATTACCCTGGACGCCGGGCTCCTGGAAAAATCCGCCTACCTCGAAGGGCGAAAAGAGATCGCCAGGACCGAGGAGAAGCTCTCGCTTCTCCAGAAGGAACTGGACGAAATCAAGGAAGAGAAGGCGAAGGCCGTCCACGCAGGATCGAAGCAACCCCTTCCGGCGGTCCCGAAGCCGGCCGATCCATCAAAGGCGATCTCTTACCCCGTTCCGCCTTTGCCGCCTCCACCCGTCTCCTTGGCCGGTCCATCCAAGGTTGGGCAGGCGCCCAAGCCCGCCGCCGAGACGACGGGTGATATCGAACTCGTCTCGAATCCGCAGGCGCAGAAACAGGATCAGAAGGCCGCCGAGGTAAAAAAAAACGAGAAGGGCGACTCGGTCTATTTGCCCCCTTCTTTCATGGAGGCGACCCTTCTTTCCGGCCTGGACGCCCCGACGGTGGAGTCGGCCAAGGGGAACCCCGTCCCGGTTCTCCTGAGGATCAAGGACTTGGCCATCCTCCCCAACAAGGTCAAGGCGGACCTTAAAGGATGCTTCGTCATCGCCGAGGGACAGGGGAATCTTGCCGACGAGCGGGCGCACCTGAGGCTGGTGAACCTCTCCTGCTTGTCAAGGAAGGGCCAGGCCGTCATTGACCAGAAGATCAAGGGCTTCGTCGTCGATTCAGACGGGAAGATCGGCCTCAGGGGAACGGTGGTCTCCAAGATGGGATCGGCAATCGCGCGATCCGTCCTTGCCGGGTTCTTCGGCGGAGTCGGAGACGCCCTACGGTCAGCCACTGTGACCTCCAGCGTGAGCGCGCTCGGCACGACCCAGACCGTGGATCCCGGGCAGATCGCCCAGGCGGGGCTGGGAAGCGGCCTCGCCCAGGGGGCGCACGAGCTCCAGAAGTTTTATCTGGAACTCGCCAAACAGAGCATGCCCGTGATCGAGGTTGGGGCCACGCGGAACATCACCCTTGTAGTGAGCGAGGGGGTCGATTTGGAGATCAAGGAAAAATCAGGAGGGAGGAAGCAGAAATGAAACGGGTCCTGTGTCTATTAACGTTAACCGCCCTGCTCGGCGGCTGCTCGGTCCTGAACCCGTACAAGAGCGAGTTCACCTGCCCGCAAAAGGAAAACGGCAAGTGCGTAGGCGTGGAGACGGCCTACGGCGAGTCCCTGCAGAAAAAAAATAAAGACGGAAGCCTTGAGCCTGCAACCAAAAACCCACCGGGCAAAGCGGTGACCGGTCCGGCACAAAAGGTCAATCTTCTCTACCAGGAGGAAGTCTACCGGAAACTCACCGGGCTCCTGAGGGATCCGGTCACGCCGCTCGTCGCGCCTCCCCGGGTCATGAGGGTGCTTCTCCTCCCTTACAAAGGCGATGGAGGGGAGCTCTTCATGCCGAGATACGTCTACTTCATGGCCGACGATCCCCGGTGGATCATGGGCGGCTACCTGAAGGAAGGAGCGGCCGACTGATGGGAAAGCTCTTTGACCTGATCTTCGGCGCACGCGGGGGAATGACCCGCAAGGATCTCCGAAACCTGACCCGCAGGGACCGGTTTTCCGATTATCTCCCCTGGATCGCTTACGACGGGGAAACGGAAGCATACCACAACGCGGACGGCACCAGGGGCTTTCTCTGGGAATGCAGCCCACTGTGCTTCGCAGGGGAAAAGACCCTCTTCACCCTGGAGGGGCTCTTCCGGCTGGGGCTTCCGCACGGGTCGGTCATGCAGTTCATCCTGCACGCCGACAGCCACATCGATCCCTACATCGAGGTGTACCGGTCGGGGAAAACGCGTGACCTCGCGATCGTTCACGAGGCCTCCGAGAAGTTCGCCGCTTTCCTGGAGAAGGGCGTGGAGGGCATGGATATCTTCCTCAAAACCCCTCTGAGAAATTTCCGCCTCTTCGTGGCGGTGAAGTTCCCCGAAGAACGGGAGATGAAGCTCCACGCGAAGGATCTCTCCAACTCCATACTGGAGATCCTGAGGGGGGCGGACCTCTATCCCAGGCCCGTGCCTCCCCATGCGCTCGTCGACTGGATGCGCAGATACCTGAACGACGTTCCTTCCCCGAATAACGACGCCTACGACGATTCGATTCCCATTCGGAAACAGGTGATCTTCGCTGATACGGTCATCGAAAAATCCATGGACCGAATGAAGGTAGGGAACCGGTATTTCCGCTGCACCACGGTAAAACACTATCCCAAGGAAGTGGACCCGCTCCAGACGAACGAGCTCTTCGGGGGCGTGTGGGGAGTGGTCTCCGACGCCAACCAGATCACGACGCCGTTTTTCTTCGCGCTGAACGTCGTATTTCACAATCTCAAGTCGAAGCTCCACACGAAGTGCAACCTCGTTTTGCAGCAGCAGGGGGTTGGAAGCTTCGCACCTTCCCTCATGCGGAAGAAGGACGAGTACATGGCCGCGGTGGACGAGGTGGAAAAGGGGACCCCTTTCGTGAGGGTGATCCCGATCCTCTGGGTCTGGGGGGACAGCGAAAAGACCGTGAGTGAATCGATCGTGAGGGCCAAGCGGATGTGGGAAGCGCAGGGCTACGTCATGCAGGAGGACAGGGGGATTTTGCCCGTCCTCTTTCTCTCGTCCCTTCCCTTCGGCCTCTATGACCGGGACGACAACGTCGACAATCTCGACCGGGACTTTATCGCGCCCTGTGACAGCGTAGCGGTGGCCCTCCCTGTCCAGGCGGACTTCTCCGGCGGAGGAAAACCAAGTCTCATCTTCATCGGGAGGAAAGGTCAACCCTGTTCCCTGGATATTTTCGACCGGCACGCCAACAATCACAACATCTTCATAGCGGCATCATCGGGCAGCGGGAAATCATTCCTGGTCAATTATCTCGTGTACAACTACTTCGCCTCTAACGCCCTCATCCGCATCGTGGACATCGGCGGCTCCTACAAAAAAATGACGCGGCTCTTTGGCGCCCGCTTTCTCGACTTCTCCGAGCAATCGAGGATTTGCATGAACCCTTTCACGAACGTCATGGACCCCGCGGGCGATCTCCCTGTCATCGCTTCCATCGTCCTGCAGATGGTTTACTCTTCCACGGACATCGTCCCGGAGGACACGGCGGAGACGGCCATGTCGCTCATCAAGTCGGCGGTCAAGTGGGCCTGGCGGACGGAAGGAGCGGACGCCTCGATCGACACCGTCTACGAGTACCTGTCCACCTTCCCTGAGCACGCGGAGGAGTTCGATTCCTGCCACGAGAATGATATCGCGGCATTCCGGTCCCTTTCTCGCAACCTCTCGTTCAACCTGACAGAATTCACGAGCGGGCACCTCTACGGGAAATGGTTCAACGGGACTTCCGATTTCAACATCGCCGGAGACGAGTTTGTAGTCCTCGAACTGGAACATCTCAAACCCCAGAAGGAGCTCTTCAAGGTCATTACGCTCCAAGTGATCAACGCCGTGACTCAGGACCTCTATATCTCCGACCGGTCGAGGCCCAGGTTCATCATTTTCGATGAGGCGTGGCAGTTCATGCAGGAGGGGAGTTCCCTGAAGGGAGTGATCGAGGAGGGATACCGCCGGGCGAGAAAATACGGCGGGAGCTTCACGGTCATTACCCAGTCCATCCTCGATTTGAAGCAGTTCGGAAGCATCGGGGACGTGATCCGTTCAAACAGCGCCTTCAAGTTTTACCTGGAATCCAACGATTTCGACCGGGCAAAGCTGGAAGGTCTCATCGAGCACGAGGGGTTCGCCCTCAAGATCCTGAAGTCGGTCCGGAGCAACAAGCCGAAGTACTCGGAGATCTTCATGGACACCCCGTTCGGTCAGGGTGTGGCCAGGCTCGCCGTGGACCCCTTCTCCTATTACCTCTACACCTCCGATGCGGCAGAAATCGCCGAGATCGAATCCCTCGTGGACAACGGAATGAGCTATGGCGAAGCAATCAATGAAATGGTCAAGAGATACAGGACTGCCGGTTAGGACCCTGTTCCTTCTTCTCCTGTGCTTCGCCCCGGGGATCGTCCATGCGGCGGGTTCCGGAGATCCCGGTCAGGCCGGAAACGATCTCGGGAGTGCCGCCGTCCAGAGGTTCGGATCGCCTGGCACCGTCAACAGCGAGATTTCCGTCCCCATGACCTCTCGCGACACGCCCATGCGGACCCTGGACGGAAACAAATCCTTTTCCGCCCAGCTTCTCTGTCCGTCCTCCCGGAAGTTCATCGAGGTTTCCATTCAGGTCGGGGGGTCCGGCGATCTTTCGCAGATCGCGGTCAGCCAGGATCTCGACATGGACGGGAACACGGATTTCGTCTTCTCCGTCCCCTTCCCCGTGTCCGGGGTCTGCGCGAACGGGGTTATCGCGTGCGACTCCGGCACCTGGGGGAACTGCAGCTATTATCGCTGGAACGCCGACTCCTCCGCCCGCGTTGGACTCGCGACCGCGGCAATTTCGGACTTGGGGGGTTGCTACTGCGTCAACGCGAGCTGCGGGAGCAACCTTGCCCAGGGAAACCTGTCGACCGTTCTCCGTGACCTGGGCGGAGGCGTCTCCGGCGCCGTCCAGGCCGTGAACAGGAAATACGCCGTAACCGACGTGAAAGAGGAAGGATCGACGATCACTTATTACGGCCAGGACGCGGGGCAATGCTCCGGTTCTCCCGGCCCGTACGGATCGAGCTCGCCGGAGCAATACTACAGCACGGGAAGCGACGCCGGCCTCGCGAACGCCAAGGACGCGGCACAGATCTCCCAGGCGGGAGACCCTGCCAGCTACTACAGCCTGATCGCGAACTCCCAGGCCGCCCAAGAGAGCCAGGGCGATTACCGGCAGTGTTCCATCATCCGGAGCGTGACCGTGACCACGGTGACGGGGTGCTCATCCCCGGGAGATTCCCTGGACCCGTCATTGAACGGCTGCACCATCAACGACTTGAGTCCTTATCCCAGAACCATCAAGACCCACGACGGGGGGAGCGGCGGAAGCTGCTATTTTCCCCAGCCCGGAAGTATCACCTCTTCCGGCGGGAGCCTCTACATCGGGAATTATCTCTGCGGAGATCCGCACGGCGGCGTGGTGAAGAACGCGCGCATCCGGTTCCTGTGCGGCGGAGCGCAGGTCATCGTCTATTCCCGCGAGTACGAGACGGCGACGATCTCCTGCCCCTCCGGTGACCTCGCGTGGATCGAAGGATGGTATTACACCTCCAACGCGAACCACATCAGTTGCCCGGCAGGCTACAGCGACGGACTTTGCAACGGCTTATGCTGCATGAAACCGGCGGACAGGACGGACGTCATCGATGACACGATGGACAATCGCTGCCTTGCCTATGAGGCCGATCCGCAGTGCCGGCTCAGGGACGAGCAGTCGGATGGGGTCTACACCTTCAGCAACTACAATCCCACTTCCCTGTCGCCTCTCTCGTCCTGCCGGACCTTTACGGGATACCTTCCCCACGACGTCTGCCGTGACTGGTGGCGCAAGGACAGGACCTACATCTGCGAGACCCCGGGCCGGTACGATTTCACGGACACCAAAAGAAGGGTGGACGCCGTCTATTCTTCCAGTTCGGCGGATTCCGGCTCCCTTGTCTATACCGACCTCAGGAAGGACGCGGACGGATCGTGGAAAACGGAGAGAGTCACCTCTCCACTGGGGGCGGTTACCCAAGGATCTTCTTCCGATTCCTGCGACCAGGCCTGCAAGACCAAAAAACTCAGGTCCGACACCCAGGCCGGAAAAACGGGAAACAAGGCGCAGTACCAGAAGAGCGCGGCGGCCTACGACTTCTTTTACCGGCTCTGCCGGAACGGGGTCTGCCCGGCGGGGGACGGCGAAGAGGTCGTCAACGCCTGCGGCTGCCTCAACGACTTTTCCGAGGCGGCGTCGGTGCTCTCGGTCCTCAACGCCGCGGGCAAGGACCTGATCTGCACGACGGGGGCCAGGTACTGATGAAGAGGACCTTCGCAATCATTTTCCTTGTCCTCCTCGCGGTGTTCTCCCCTCGCCTGGAAACGGTCCACGCGGACGGGTCGCAGAAGATCTGCGCGAAGGACATGAACGGAGACGGCAACGTCGATTTCACGAGCGAGGTTGCCAACTGCGTGACCGTCCAAGGCAGCGATTTTTGTCCTCTGGGAGCGGTCAATTGCGGGCTGGGCGTGATGGATCCCCTGTGTCCTACCAACGGGACGGGCTGTCCCGGGGGGACGTACAATCCCACGCTGAACAGGTGCGAAAGACCGCAGATTGTGACCGGTTACAAGTGCCCGACGACAGGGACGACTTACGGGGACCAGGCCTCATGCCAAAACGCCTGCATGCAGACTGCTTCCTGCCAGACCGGGATGTATTCCGTATCCGTCTCTCCGGACCAATCGAGCTCGTACTGGTTTTACAACGGTGCTTACCGGATGTTCTGCAACGGGAACGGTCTCTACCTGTCGGCGAACCCGGGAGGAAGCAGCCGGAGCTGGACTCTTTCGGGCGCCTCCTGCTCCGGGGATGCGAACGGCGGTGAAAACGCTTTCATCACCTACCTCCAGGGAAGCGGCAACCAGCTTTACGTTTACGGCTGCGACGGGATGCAGGACCCGGAGTACGGCTCCTGGATGCCGGTCAATTGCGGCCGGCTTTTCGGCGTTCTCACGTTCGATCACGCCGTGGTCAGCGGATCCACGAGGAGCACGTCCTGCATACTCGACGACGCCTCGTATCTCTCTTTTCATGACCGGTGCGACTGGGCGACGTGGACGGGCATCGGAATATCGGGCGCCTCCTATCAGAACTGTCCCCTCGGAAATTATCCCTGCAGCGGCGGTACCTGTTCGACCGGATCCGCGTGCACCGCCGTTAACGGCTGCCCGTCCGGCTACCAGCTTGTAAGCGGTATCTGCATCGCCCAGCCCCAAGGGGGCGTGGCCGTGACAGTCGACAGATCGACTCATCTGTGTGAAGCCCCCGTGACGAACAGCTGCACGGTAGATGGCTTTTCCTTCGATCCAACCGGCGACTCCTGCGTCAAGAATCCGGATTGCGGCGAAGGCATGCTGGAAGGCGGCCTCGACCTCTGCATATTCAATATCGGGAGCGACCGGTGTCCGGCCGGCTTCGAATATAATGCGGCATTCTCAGCCTGTACTAGGGACGCGGCCTGCCAGGGCGGCGGAATCCTCAACCGGTTGCGGGACGTCTGCGAGACGGCAAACGTCTCGTCCTGCCCGGAAGGGACGGCCATGGACCCGGGATCGGGTAACTGCCTCGCGGACCCTTTCTGCCAGGTCGGAAATTTCGACGCGGACCTCGGTAAATGCGTCTTTTCGGCGGCGTCCCTCGCCCAGGCGGGATACGTCTTCAATCCCGGCCTTGACCGGTTCGAACGGCCGCCGTCCTGCCCAGATGGGAGCTCGTACTCGGATGCGGCGGATCTCTGCACGACTCCCGCCGGTCACGCGTGTCCTTCCCCCGGCGTTTACAACGCCTCTTCGGGAAAATGTGAGGCCGCGGGCGTACCGGTATGCCCGGCCGCGGGCATGACCTACGACGACGCGGCCGGGGCCTGTTACGCCCCCGCCGCCTGTCCCGGCGCCGGAGCGACCCTGAACGGCGTGACGGACCTGTGCGAGGCGGCTTTCACGCCCGCGTGCGCGGGAGGATATTCATGGAACTCGGCAAGGTTGCTATGCGAGATGGATCCTTTCTGTTCCCCGGGGACGTACAATCCCGCCAGAGACCGGTGCGAATCGGCCCCGTCCGGAATGTCCTGCCCGGCGTCTTACGCCTGGAACGGCTCGGCCGGTAAATGCCAGGCGTCGCCGTCCTGTTCCGCCGGCGCCTATAATCCCGTCACCGATCGGTGCGAGCAGTCCGCGACGGCCAGCTACGCGTGTTCACTCGGAGGGAGTTATCCGAGCCTTGCCGCGTGTTCTTCCTCGTGCGCGCAATCGGCCGCCTGCAGCACCGTTACCCCGAACGTGACGCTGTCGGGACCGCAGGCCTGGTGTCAGCCCAGCCGCATCGTCTGTTCCGGCGGCACTCTTACCTTTTATTGCAGCCAGGGCGGTTTCCTGTCTTACAACGTGACGGGCATGAACTGTTCATCGGACGTATCCCTTCCCGGCGGTTACTATATTTCCTACCTCGTGGGATCGGGACAGGGATTTACCATTTACGGATGTCAAAACGTGTACGATCCGGAATTCGGATACTACCCCAACGGGATTTGCGACTTCACCGGTTACGTGAGCACGCAGGGCGTCAACGTCACGGGTTCGACTTATCCCGGCACGCCGGGTTACTGGAACGCCCTGGACGCCCTGGGCGTAAACACCTTTCCCGGCTACCCGAACGCGCTCTGGGGGCATGATTCAACGATCTGGACGCCCTGGTACCCCCTTTACTTCAACGGCGTCCCTTACCAGGTCTGCCCCCTGGGCAATTATGCCTGCAGCGGGGGGTACTGCTCAGCACCGGGAGCCTGTTCCGGCCCCACCTATTCCTGCCCGGTCGGCTGGACCCTTTCCGGCTCCACCTGCTACCAGGCCGCAGGTTGCCCGGCGGGCGGTAGCCTGAACGGTATCTCCGAGAAGTGCGAGGCGGCCGGCACGCCGACTTGTTCAAGCGGCACGTATGATCCTGCTAATGGGGTCTGCTACCAAGCCGTAACCTGTCCCAACGGCGGCAGCGTGAACGGTTCGGTCGATAAGTGCCAGCTCGCCCCCTCCAATTCCTGCCAAACCGGTTATACCCTGGATTCGGGAAGGAGCCTCTGCACTGCTCTTCCGCAATGTGGGGCAGGGGCCTATAATGCCAGCCGTAACCAGTGCGAGCAGGCGCCCGCTACCGGCTGCGCCGCCGATTATACCTGGAACGGCGGCAGGGGCCTGTGCGAATCCAATCCCACGCATGACTGCTTCCTGTACGGTTTTTCTTACAACCCGGCGATCGATCTCTGCTCGAAAGAGGTCGTCTGCCCGGGCGGCGGATATCTCAGCGGCGAAGCCGATCTTTGCGTGGTCCAGATGTATTCGGGAATGTGCCCCGCGGGGTTCGTCTACAACCCGTCGACTGATTCCTGCCTGCGCGATCCGTCTTGCCCGGCCGGCGTTCTCAATCTAGCGACTCGGAAATGCGTTGCACCGCTGGCCGACGGCTGCGCGAGCAGGTACGCTTACAATTCCGGTACCGGAACGTGCCAAATGCCCCCGGTGTGCGAGACGGGAACATACGACGGCGGGATCGACAAATGCGCGGTTCCCGGTTCAACCCTCTGTCCGACCCAGTACACGTTCAATTCCCTTGAATCGCGGTGCGAGCGTCTTCCGTCCTGCAGTGACGGGGCGGTGTATTTCGCCTCCATGGACCTCTGCATGAAAGACCCGGTCCGGCAGTGTCCCACTTCCGATTACACGTACCAGGCTTCCTCCAGGCAGTGCGTCGCACCTCCTGTCTGTTACGTGGGGAACTTCGATCCTGCCACGAATACGTGCGCGGGATCGTCCACGGGCTGTCCCCTCGGATCGCAATATGCCTGCCTTCCGAACCCGGCGACCGGGATTCTGCAGTGCTCCGATAACGCCTGTTTCAACCCGTCCACCATGCCCACCCAAACGACCGGCGCTGACACGTCCTCCTATCACAATGACGGCACGGTGGACCCTTCGACCGGCGATTGCCAGGGCGCCTTGTACATATTCAACGGGAAGGGAAAAGAATGCAGAACCGCCGGGATCAGCACGACCTTCTTCAACTGCTGCAATACCGATCCCGGAAGCTTTCTCTTCATCCAGAACACGTGCGGCTCCGGGGACGCGGAAACGGTGCAGGCGGTCGGCAAAGGGATGTGCCATTACATCGGGGATTATTGTCAGCAGAAATGGCCCCTTATCGGGTGTGTCCAGAGGGCGAACACTTACTGCTGTTTCAATTCCAAGCTCGGCAGGATCATCCATGAGCAGGGGAGAACCCAGCTCCAACAATTCGGCGCAAGCGGCGACTGGGGAGGCTCGGAGAACCCCAACTGCCGGGGCTTCACCCCGGAGGAATTCCAGATGCTCGATTTCTCCCGGATCGACCTCTCGGAGTACTTCGGAGACATCAAGACGAAGGCGACATCGGAAGTGCAACAGAACATGCAGCGGCAGGTCTCGGATTTCTATGAAAAGGTTGAGCGGAAATGAGTTTATGCCCGCCGATCGATTCGCGGAATTGCCCGCGCGAGACCTGCATTGTTTGCAAGAAAACTTTCGGGCATGGAGAGGGGAGATACCTGCGGCCGGAAGGCCCGGTATGCGTGGAATGCCACGACCGAAACGGACATATACCCAAAGCGCGCGTACGACCGCGAGGGAGAAAATGAAAAAGGTCTTCATCCTGGCAGTCCTGTCCTCCTTGCTCCTGGCCCAAGCGGCGGTTTGCGCCGATCTCGGCAATATTGGGGCGACTTATCCCGTCGTCGAGCGCGACGCCCTGGCCGAGATCGAGGAGCGGGCAAAGGCGGTCGATTGGGGAAAGGCATTTGACCCGAAAAGGACGCGCGAAAGGATTCAAAACTACCGGCCCGGGGAGATGGAGGCCTTGCCGGCGGTGAAGAAGGACCGGGTCTTCCAGGTGGACGTGAGTTACACGCTCGATTTCGACATCCCCGACGGGAAGGGCGGGATCCTCTATCCCAGGGGCTTCAGCTTCAACCCCCTGGCCTATGTTTTTCTTCCCAACGTCCTCGTCGTAATCGATGGGGGCGACGAGAGACAGATCGAATGGTTCAAGGCGTCCTCCTACGCAAAAGACTACAGGGTCATGCTCCTCCTTTGCGGGGGATCGTACACCCGAGTCATGGAGAAGCTGAAGAGACCGGCGTTCTACGCGGACGCCAGAATCGTGAAAAGGTTTCAACTGAAGGCGGTCCCCGCCGTGATCGTTCAAAAGGGTACCGTCATGGAGGTGAGAGAATATGCCCTCGACGACAAGGGGCAAAAGAAGCGGAAGTAGGAACGTCGTGAAAGGGTTTTTCGTTCTCCTCATTCTCTTTCACGCCGTTGGAGCACAGGCTGTATGCAGGTCCGGGATTCCGTTGAACCCGGTGACCGACCTCTGCTGGCAGTGCATATTCCCGGTGAGCATCGCCGGGATCGAGATCATTCCCGGCCCGGTGGAAAACAACGTTCCGGACCTTTCGGGCATGCCCGTCTGCGCGTGTCCGGCGCCGCCCCCGCTCTTCATCAGGATCGGCATCCCCGTCAGCTTCTGGGAACCGGCCAGGTACGTGGAAACAGTCAAGGATCCTTACTGCTTCCCGAGCCTGGGCTTCGGCCTCCCGGCGGCGGGCGGCTTTCTCGGCGGGGGCTCGCAGGAGCAGGGGAACGCGAGTGTGGATACCTCCACCTTTGCCCAGGCGCATTACTTTATTTATCCCGTTTGGTCCATTATGGAGCTCCTTACCGATTTTGCCTGCATCGAGCACAGCGGTTTCGACGTTGCGTACCTCACGGAGGTGGACCCTCTCTGGCAGAATGACATCCTTGCCTTCATCCTGGAGCCGGAGTCGATCCTCTTCGGGAATCCCATCGCCCAGACGGCCTGCATCGCCGACAGCGTCTCGACCAACGCGGGTTTCTCCATGAGCCCCCTTTTCTGGTGCATCGGCTCGGGCGGGAGCGCCTACCCGCTCACGGGGCACGTGAACGACGACAACGAGCTCATGGCCAATTCCACGATCGCAGCCCGGATGGTTTACAAACTGGCCAGGGAGGGGCTCGTCTGCGACACGGCCCTCAACCTGTGCGCCTGCGTCCCCACGCCCATCTGGGTGAAGCACAACTGGCGCATGCACGTCGCCAAGCCGGTGCGCGACTTCATGTGCCATCCCTTCGGGAGGACAGGGCTCATCTGGGGAGCGCTCAAGAACCCGCCGCTCGTAGGGGACAACTTCGTCTGGCAGCTCTTCAGGAGAAGGTCATGCTGCGCTTTCTGATCAAGAAAGGAACCCGGATGGGACTACTGATCCTTTTCGCGTTTATGGGTTTCTTACATGCGTCCATTCCCGACTCCGGGGCTGATGACATGGAAAACGCGGACCGGATCGGCCGGAACATCGAGATCCCGGAGAATCTCCACAAGGCTCAGGGGCAGAAAGAAGCGGGAAAGCTGCTGGAATACTACCAGTCGGAGGCGTTCAAGAGGAAATACGAGGCGGAGATCGAGCGTCTCAAGGGAACGGTTTTCAAGGATACGATCGATTCCTATTACGGAGATTCCAACGGAGCGGAAAAAGACAGCGCCAAAGGGGGAACCCTCCCCGGAAACGAACGGATCTATCTTTTCATATCCTCATCCGTTCCCATCGGCACGCTAAGGAACTATGCGAGGGACCTGGATAGGCTTGGCGACCCGAACGTCTTCATGGTGCTGCGGGGCTTCGTGGGCGGGATGAAGCGCGTGAAGCCAACGATGGATTTCGTGCGTAAGATCATCACCGAAGATGCGGACTGTGACATTCAAAAGAACAAATGCAGCGCTTACAAGGTCAACGTCAAGATTGACCCCCTCCTCTTCCGAAAATACGGGATCACCCGGGTGCCTGCCGCCGTTTACGTGCCGGACGTCCGGATCACGGATGTGACGTTGAGCGAGGGAATGGAAGCGAACGCGAAGACGGGCGATCATTATGTTCTCCGCGGAGACGCTTCACTGGCATACATGCTGGAGACCCTGCGCAGGCCATCCGGGAGGCGCTCGATCGACCTCCTGATCGAGGCACTGAAAGGCGGAATTTACCACGAGGTGAACAAGAGATGAAGGAAAGCATTGAGAAAGAAGAAATGATGGAGTCCAGCGCCGCTCAACCGGGAGAAATCCCCGCGGGTGCAGGGAAAACGAAACAGGAAGGCAAGGCGGGGCGGGTTCTTCCCTGCCGGCTGGTAACCGCCCTCCTGGTCCTCGGGATTTCGCTTGCGTCATCCGCGGCGTCGATTGTCATTTATGACAGGTACTTCGCGACGCGGATCGTCGCGGTCGACATCAAGGGATTTATCGCGGCCCAGAGGGATCTATTTGTCCAAGGAAAGATTGACGACGACCAGTTGAGGAAAAACATCGAGTCGCTGGAAAAAGCGATCGAAGGTATCCCCTCGAACGAGGTCGTGATCATGGGGGACGCCGTTGTCCGAAACGCGAAAACCATCAGGCCTTAGGCTCATTCTCTTCATGGGAGCTCTCGCCGCGGCGGGGATGCTCATTCCCTCACGCTTCGCTGTGAGCATCACGCCTTCGACGGAACACAGGATCTTTTTTCTGAAAAAAGGGCCGCCCACGGGAGAACTGAAAAGAGGCGCTTACGTGATGTTTGATATCAGGTCGAAATACGTCGACCATGGGACGCCCCATCGGGTCATCAAGAGAATTGCCTGTGCCGGGGGAGAGGAACTCGACACCGTCGGCCATGACTTTTACTGCGATGGAAGGGAAATCGCGGTGGCGAAGGATCTTTCCCTCAAGGGAGAGGAGCTTCCCCGGTTTCACTACAGCGGGAAGATCCCGGTGGACGCGGTGTTCGTCACGGGACAACACCGGGACAGCTTCGATTCGAGGTATTTCGGATTCGTGAGACAGGAGGAGGTGAAGGCCGTTGCATATCCGCTCTTCTAAGCAAAAAACAGTGCTACGCGTTCTTGGCCTCTGTCTCTGCCCGATCGTCTTTCTCTTCATGGCGAGCATTCCTTGTGCCGGGGAACCGCCGTTCACGGAGGAAAACGGCAAGGCGTATTACATGGACGCCAAGCGGGGCTGGTGGTGGTACGAGAAGATCCCCTTGGAGAAGAAGGACCGGGAAGAGAAAGCCGAGGACGGTAAAAAGCGCTCCCCGCGCCTTTCGGACTATACAATGGAGGAACTCTGGAATATGTACCCCGACGATTTTCAAGCCGTCCTCATGGCCTTCCAGAAGAAGGCCGTCCAGGTCCCTTCGGAAAATAACGTGAGGGAATATTACGTGGTCCAGGACATCGCCCGGAGAAAGTCCCTCGCCTTCGCCAACGTGTCCGCGGCGGTCATGCAGAAATACCCGGACCTATCCGTGGCGGCCGACTACCCGATCACGGCCCCGGGGAGAAACGCCGAGGTCTCGCAACGGACGGACGAGATCGAATCGAGGATCCGGATCGCCCGGGAAGAATTCGCGCTTATCTATTTTTCCTCTGCGGGCTGCCCGTACTGTGCCGAGGAGGGTTCGATCCTCAGCCGTTTCGTCGAGAAGTACGGGTGGGAGATCCGGGAAATCGACATAGAAAGGGAGGCGGCGGTATCGTCCGTCTTCGGGATCGAGACGACTCCGACCCTTCTCCTCATTTACCGCGGGAGCGCCGACCATATCACCGTTTCGGCCGGAGTGGCGTCCCTGGCCGAGATCGAGGAAAAACTCTACCGGGGAATCCGGCTTTTGAAAAACGAGATCACCCCGGAGGAGTATTCTCTCTATGAGTTCCAGCGGGGCGGCGCCTTCGACGTGAAGGCTCCCTTGAGGCGGGACAAGAGATAAAAGGCGAAGGAATGAATATGAACAAAAGATATTTTTTCAAGACTATCGTGGTGTTTCTAACCGTCGCTCTCCTCCTGTCGCCTCTTGGCCTGGACGGGCTGATGGCCGGTTGGGTGGACGACTGGCTTCAGCAGAAGACGGAAACGTCCCCCGGATATTTCGAGGGACAGAAAAGGGGTTACTTCACCGGCGGGAGCTTTTCGGCGAGGTGGCAGCAGGGAAACGACTACCTCTTCACCGCCATGCCTCCCAAGGTGAAAGCGGGTTGCGGCGGGATCGACGTCTTCCTGGGCGGGTTCTCCTATCTCAATTTCGAATACCTGGTGACCAAGCTCCAGCGGATCATGCAGGCCGCACCGGCGGCGGCCTTCGACATCGCCTTGAACGTTCTGTGCGAGCCCTGCTCGAAGACGATCAAGTCCCTGGAAGCGATCATCAACACCCTGAACAACCTGCAGCTCGATGAGTGCAAGGCGGGCCGGACGCTCGTGGCGACCATGGTGCCCCCGTCCCTCGCCGAAACGAAGGACAAACAGGCAAAGCTCGCCGGAATCCAGGGGGACTTCCTCCAGTCATCGGGCGTTAACGACCTCTGGAAGAG
>Ga0228535_1001524_pt1 | contig 33921 bp, 27 predicted proteins | sample SJ1metagenome_FD_168457 | JGI IMG/M metagenome (GOLD analysis project Ga0228535, IMG submission 168457) | Enriched culture of PCE-dechlorinating microbial communities from Ithaca, New York, USA - SJ1 | ecosystem: Engineered > Modeled > Simulated communities (microbial... > Unclassified | place...
CAGCCTTTGGCTGGATGCGCTAACCTTGTAAATCTTTTAAATATCGTTCTTCTATTGTGTCGGGGTAGCGGGATTTGAACCCACGACCCTCCAGCCTTTAGCTGGATGCGCTAACCTTGTAAATTTTTTAAATATCGTTCTTCTATTGTGTCGGGGTAGCGGGATTTGAACCCACGACCCCCTGCTCCCAAAGCAGGTGCGCTAACCGGACTGCGCTACACCCCGTACTGATTTTTTTAAAAACGACTGCAAAGTTAAAATCTTTTGCCGAAAATACCAACTTTTTGCTGTATTTTTGTATAAAAGAATTCTTGAATTGTTCCTAATTTCTTTCCCGCTTTAAAAATGGCCGGTATTTACCTTCATATTCCTTTTTGCATCCAGCGATGTTCCTATTGCAATTTTTTTTCCGTAGTCTCTATCAATCTTGTTAATGAAGTTATAAATGCAATAATTAAAGAATTGTCGATCAGAAAAGACTATTTGAAAAATGAGCCGGTACAGACAATTTATTTTGGCGGAGGAACGCCCAGTCTGTTGACGATTCAACAAATTGAAAAATTACTGAATACCGTTTATACAAATTTCCCCGTGGAACAAAACGCAGAAATAACTTTTGAAGCCAATCCTGATGATTTAACAAAAAATTATTTGTTCGACCTGAAAAAAGTAGGCATCAATCGGTTAAGTATTGGAATTCAATCATTTGATGACGATAAACTTAAAATACTCAATAGAAGACACAATGCGACACAGGCTCATGAAGCAGTTCGTGAAGCTCAAAAGGCAGGTTTTAACAATATCAGCATAGACTTAATATATGGATTACCCTTCCAAAGCCTTGATGAATGGGGAGCTGATTTGGATAAAGCTTTTTCACTGTCCATTCAACATCTTTCTGCCTATGGCCTAACCTTTGAAGAAAAAACACTTTTATCGAAACAAAAAGAAAAAAAAATCATAGAACCGGCAGACGAAGAATTGATGATAAAAATGTATGAACTTTTGTTGGAAGAAAGCAGCAAAAAGGGGTTTGATGCTTACGAAATATCCAATTTTTCCTTACCGGGATTTTATTCACGACATAATTCTTCCTATTGGAATCAAACTCCATATTTGGGCGTAGGACCTTCCGCACATTCCTATAATGGCATTTCTCGGCAGTGGAATGTTGCTGCTATTCAGAAATATACAGAAGGAATTTTGAAAAACAGTTCCTTTTACGAACAGGAAATTCTCAGTTTGGAAGATCGTTATAATGAATATGTATTACTCGGATTGAGAACAAAAAACGGTATAAATATTGATGCGTTGGAACAAAATTTTGGTACAGAATTGAAAGACTTTTGTTTAGAAAACATAAAAACATTTATCGATAATGAAAAGGCATATAGGTGCGGCAGTTTTTTACGTTTAAACACAAAAGGAAAACTAATATCCGACACCATTATCGCTCAATTAATGAAGGTTTAAGTTATGGAAAATTATTACTAATTTTGTAACTTATTCGTTAGATTAAAAAATATGGAGAATCAGAACAACGACAAGCGTACTAAATTTAAAAAAATTTTCTGGAATTTATTTGGATTTGGCATCCTTTGCTTGGTTTTGCTCTTTGCTTTCATTAGTTTTGGCTGGATTGGTTACTTGCCTCCACTCGAAGAATTACAAAATCCTCAAAACAAATATGCTTCGGAAATTTACTCTTCAGACATGCAATTGCTGGGTAGATTTTTTAAAAACAAGGAAAATCGTGTAGAAGTACATTTCAACGACATTTCTAAAAATGTTATTAATGCTTTGATTGCTACTGAAGACAAAAGATTTTACAAACATTCCGGCATCGACGGCAAAGCGCTTGCCCGAGCTATTTTACTTACCGGTATTTTGCAGCAAAAAAGCGCCGGAGGAGGAAGCACCATTACCCAACAATTGGCCAAGCAACTTTATTCACCGCAAGCCGACAACATTTTTGAACGAATGCTTCAAAAACCCATTGAATGGGTAATATCTGTCAAACTGGAACGGAACTACACAAAAGAAGAAATTCTGACCATGTACCTTAATCAGTTTGATTTCCTTTACAATGCTGTAGGAATAAAATCGGCTGCTCAAATCTATTTCAGCACCAGTCCTTCTCAACTGAAAATTGAAGAAGCTGCCACTTTGATAGGAATGTGCAAAAATCCCGCCTACTTTAATCCCGTACGTTACAATGAACGCACACGCGAAAGGCGCAATATGGTTTTATATCAAATGTACAAATGCGATTATCTCACTAAACAACAGTATGATTCATTAAAAAATCTTCCGTTGGTGCTTCATTTTCAGCGAATCGATCACAAAGAAGGATTGGCCCCCTATTTCAGAGAATACCTCAGAACCACATTAATGGCAAAAGAACCTCATCGAAGCGACTATGCCAGCTGGCAAGACCAACAATATCTCGATGATCGCTGGGCTTGGGACAATGACCCTTTGTATGGATTCTGCAATAAAAATCTGAAATCAGACGGAACGCCGTACAATATCTATACTGATGGTTTGAAAATTTATACCACCATCGATTCTCGTATGCAGCGATATGCAGAAGAGGCTGTAAATGAACACATTCAAACATTGCAGGCTGCATTTTTCAAAGAAAAGAAAAACAGAAGTTATGCTCCTTTCTCCAGTAGCCTGAGCCCCAAAGAAATAGAAGATATTTTGAACCGCTCGATCCGGCAATCGGAAAGATATTCTAAAATGAAAGCACAAGGCAAAAGCGATGCCGAAATTATGGAAGAATTCAAGAAACCTTTAGAAATGAGAGTTTTCTCTTATGATGGTGATATCGACACCATTATGTCGCCACTCGATTCCATTCGCTACCACAAACATTTCTTGCGATGTGGTTTCATGTCGATGGAAGGACGCAGCGGATTTGTCAGAGCTTATGTTGGTGGCCCGAATTTCAATCGATTCCAATACGATATGGTCAACAAAGGACGCCGACAAGTGGGTTCAACCATCAAACCGTTCCTTTACACATTGGCAATGGAAGAAGGAATGTGGCCTTGCGATCAAACAGTTAATCAGCCCATTACTTTCAGAACAGCCACCGGTGAACTTTGGACACCAAGAAACTCTTCAAAAGCCAGAATTGGAGAAACAGTTACCCTGCGTTGGGGACTTGCCAATTCTAACAACTGGATTTCGGCATATTTAATGAGTCTTTTTACTCCCGAATCGCTTGTAAAACTTATGCGGTCCTTTGGCATTAGAGGTCATATTGATCCCGTTGTATCATTGTTTTTGGGACCTTGCGAAATTTCCGTTGAAGAAATGGTGGATGCCTATACTGCATTTATGAATAAAGGAATCAGAGTGGAACCGGTTTATGTAACTCACATTGAAGATGCCAACGGAAATGTAATTGGAAAATTTTCTCCGAAAATGCACGAAATTTTCAGTGAAACTACGGCTTACAAAATGATTTACATGCTACAGGGAGTTATTGACGGAGGAACCGGTTCGAGAATCAGAACACGTTTCGGATTAACTATGCCGATGGGAGGAAAAACGGGAACAACACAAAACAATTCGGACGGTTGGTTCATCGGATTTACTCCTTCACTGGCTTCGGGGGTTTGGGTTGGTGGTGAAGAACGTTCCATTCATTTCGACAGAATGTCGGAAGGGCAAGGTGCAAGTATGGCTTTGCCAATTTGGGCTTTGTACATGAAAAAAGTTTTGGCTGATTCAACTTTAAACTATTCACCCAGAGAAAATTTTGAAATTCCTTCCTGGTTCAATCCCAATGCCGGTTGTGAAGATAGCAGTAATGGAAATAGTAATGAATAATAATAGATTCGTCCACTTCAGAAAAAAATTTCTTCTGTTTTTCACAGGATTATTATTTTCCTTTGCCGCCCAAGCTCAATGGAATACCGATAGAATTATGGACATAGGGAAAAATGCTTTTTATTTTGAAGATTATGTACTTTCCATTCAGTATTTCAATCAGGTAATCAAAATTAAACCTTACCTGTCTGAGCCCTATATTTATCGGGCAATGGCAAAAATTCAACTCGGCGATTATCAGGGCGCCGACGAAGACTGTACGCAAGCTATTGAAAAAAATCCTTTTGTTCCGCAAGCCTACTATGCCAGAGGTTTCGCCCGATTGAAAATGAATTTTTGTAACGAAGCTATTGATGATTTCTCGAAAGCGCTGGAATTTAGTCCAGGAAATATATATTTGCTTGGCTATCGGCTTATGGCACGCGACCAATGTAATGATTACGCAGGTGCTTTGAACGATGTAAACGAGTATCTGAAATTAAGCCCCAAAAGTACGGAACTGTATTATGAAAAGGGCAGAATTCTGTTGGCATTAAAAGACACGGTTGAAGCCGAGCAATGTTTCGACAAATACATTCAGTTGAACGAAAATAGCAGCTTGGGGTGGAGTGCTCGTGCTTTATTGAAAATGCAGAAAAAAGACAAAAAAGGAGCTTTGAAAGACTATGATGAAGCCATCAAGAGAAATTCAACCTACAGCGGAGATTACATTAACAGAGGCGTATTAAACACGGAAAACAAAAATTTCAGGCAAGCTCTGGAAGATTACGATAAAGCAATTTCACTGGACAAAAACAATGAATTGGCTTATTTCAACAGAGGCTTACTCAGAGCCAGTCTTGGAGATAAAAATAATGCTCTTGCAGACTTTGCAAAAGTTTTGGAACTCAATCCATCCAATACCGACGCTCTCTGGCAAAAAGCTACAGTAGAAAATGCACTGGGAAATTACTCGCAGTCCATAAAAGATTTTTCAAAAATTATCGAACAATATCCTTATTTTATCCCGGCCTATTCTGGAATAGCCGAAGCTTATCAGAAACTTGGCGATGAGAAAAATGCCTTCAGATACAGGCAAATGGCTTATAACATAGAACAAAACAAAAATAACATCAGGAAGGAAGAATTGGCTGCCGGCAATAAAATTGCAAAAGAAACCCAGAAAAATGTTTCTGAAAAGAATCTCGATTTCTTCAATCGTTTTGCTGTGCAGGATAAAAAAAATGATACTGCCGGCGAATCAAAATATAACAACAACATTCGTGGAGCAGTACAAAACCGATATGCAGACGTTGTGAACGAAAAGAATTTTGTGCTGACTTATTACAGTAAAGCGGATGAAATTCGCAGAACCAATCTTTTCCATCTGTCCATTGAACGCTACAACAGCCAGAAAAAACTGCCGCTGCCCTTAAAAATTACCAATAACGAATTACCCCTGACAGCCGAGATGATTAGTCAGCATTTCGATGCTATCAACAATATTTCTGCGCAACTCGAACAAAACTCATCGGATGCAGATATTTATTTTGCCAGAGCCATTGAATTTGCTTTGGTACAGGATTTTAAAAGCGCTATTGATGATTTGAACAAATCCATTTCGATCAAACCCGACTTTATGCCGGCTTATTTTACCCGAGCAAATATTCGATACAAAATGATTGAAACAAATTCCAATGGAAATTTGAGTGGTTCTGCCAACAAACCGGTTAACGACATTGGTTCCAATAATCAATTGAAATTTGATATGGAATTAATTCTGAGAGATTATGATAAGGTCATAGAATTGGTTCCCGATTTCACGTTTGCTTATTACAACAAAGCCAATGTTTTAACTGCCATTCGCGATTTTCGTTCGGCTGTAAGTTACTACAGCAAAGCCATAGATATTGATCCCGACTTTGCAGAAGCCTATTTTAATCGGGGATTAACCTATCTGTTTATCGGAGACGACAAAAACGGACTGTCGGATTTGAGCAAAGCCGGAGAATTGGGAATTTATAAAAGCTATAATCTGATTCAAAGATTCAAGCAGCAGAAAGAAAACTAAATTTTAATGGCAAATTTTTTCAAGCGGCTATCCAGCATGTGAGGAGGTATTATTTTCTTCAGGCTGTCAACAACGGCATTCAACAAACCTTCGCGAACATAATCGTTTCTAATGACGATGGAAATTTCTCTGGTGGCTTCGGGTTGAACGATATTTCGAAGATTCTTTTTCTGCTCTTCAGTAAGTGACTCAACATGCAATTCGGGAATTACCGTATAACCTCCGTTGATATCCACAATTTTCACCAATGTTTCAATACTGCCGGCTTCGTACATGTAATTATGAACTTTCATTTGGTCGCAGAAATTGAAAATCTGACTTCTGAAACAATGACCTTCTTCCAGCACCCAAAGATGCTCCAACGGCAAATTGTTGGCCGACAATTCTTCTAACTCATAAATCGGTTCGCCGGGAGAAATATAGGCAATAAATTTTTCGTAATAAACAGGAATTTCGAGCAAGTCAGGATTGTTAAGTGGTGTTGCCAATATCGCCATATCAATTTCGGCAGTTTTCAACTTCTGAATAATGGTGTCGGTACGCATTTCAGTTATTTTCAACGAGACTTCCGGATAATCGTTTCTGAACAAGGCAATAAAACGCGGCAAAAGATAGGAAGCAATAGTTGGAATAATTGCCAGATTCAAATTTCCCGAAACAGTTTCCTTTTCTTTCCGTAACATTTCTTTCAACTGATTGGTCTGATAAAGAATAATTTGAGCCTGAGCAATAATTTTCTCTCCCATTTCGGTGGGCTGAATGGGATGCTGCGAGCGGTCAAATATCTTGCAGTCAAGTTCTTCTTCCAATTTTTGAATCATGGCGCTCAAAGTTGGCTGAGTTACCTGACACAATTCGGCAGCTTTCATAAAATGACCCGTTTTATATACTGCCAGAATATATTCCAATTGCTGTAAAGTCATGTCGAAAAATTATTAAATTAACGTGAGTTCGATATAAAGACCTTATTTAAACAAAACTAATCTCAGTAATAGGAGAATTTTCCCCTTTTTCATCTTCCTTATTAACTAATTTTTAATTACTTATAAAACATTCTTATACCTAACTCAATTTTAACCAATTAAATTAGCTTTGATTTATTTCTAAATAGTGTCCATGAATGTTCGTTGCACTTTGTTGAAAATAACAATTCCAACCGCCAGAAGAACAACCATAAAACCAAAACTGTAAGCCAATTGCCCCCAGCTGAAAGTTCCTACACCCATAGTTCCGTACTTGAAAGCCTCAATAATGGATGTCAGCGGATTCAATGCCATAATCCATTGACGATCGGGCGGCATGGTGCTTAAAGGATAAATAATTGGCGTAGCATACATCCACAACTGTACGATAAAATTGAACAAAATAGTTAAATCGCGATACTTGGTGGTAAGTGAAGAAATAATTATGCCAAAGCCAAGTGATAAGCCGGCCAACATGATAATAAGCACCGGAACGAGCAATATATAAATATTCGGCTCAACATGAACGCCTTTAATCAAATAAAAAACATATACGGCAACAAAAAGCAAAAACTGAATAAACATCCGCACAAGGTTGGAAGCGACGGTAGAAAGTGGAACAATCAGTCGTGGAAAATAAACTTTTCCGAAAATATTCTGATTGTCGATAAAAGTACTGGAAGTTTTGGTCAAACAATCGGCAAAATACTGCCAGCAAACAATGCCGGCCAAATAAAACATGGGCTGTGGTAATCCATCGGTCGGGATGCCGGCTATACCGCCAAAAACAACCATGTACATGATGGTTGTCAATGCCGGTTGAATGAAAAACCACGCAGGGCCCAAAATGGTTTGCTTGTATTGCGTTACGATATTGCGCTTAACGAACATGGAAAATAAATCCTTATTTCTCCATAATTCCTTAAAATCAATTTCCAACAAACTGCTTTTGGGCTTGATAACTGTTTCGGTAATATTATCCATACATTATTCTCTCAGTAAAATCAACAAATTTTGTTTATTTTGTCATCAAACTCCAATACCTTCATAAGTAAATCCCAATTCTTGAAGTTCTTTTTTGTCGTAAATATTTCGTCCATCAAGAATCAAAGGATTTTTCATTGCTTTCCTGATAACGCCCCAACTCGGCATTCTGAATTCTTTCCATTCGGTAACCAGCAATAGAGCTTCCGATTCTAAAGCAGCATCGTAAATATCCGAAGCAAAATGAATTTTGTCAAGAAATTCAGGCAAAGTTTTGCTCAACGCTGTTTTTGCTTCGGGCATGGCCACCGGATCGTAAACACGAACATGGCATCCGGCTTTTGCCAATTTCTCTGTCAACAACAACGCCGGAGCTTCACGAACATCATCTGTATTGGGCTTAAATGATAATCCCCAAATGGCAATGGTTTTCCCTTCCAAATTTTCACCCAAATGCTTAATCAATTTACGGTAAAGAATTTCTTTCTGAGTATTATTTACTTCTTCTACAGCTTTCAATACTTTCATTTCGTATCCTTTTTCCCTTGCAGTCTGTATAAGAGCTTTAATGTCTTTTGGAAAGCAGGAACCACCGTAACCACAGCCGGCATACAGGAATTTACTGCCAATGCGCTGATCGGTACCAATACCTTTTCTTACCATATTAACATCGGCACCCACAATTTCGCAAAGGTTGGCAATATCGTTCATAAAACTGATACGTGTTGCCAGCATTGAATTAGCTGCATATTTTGTCATTTCGGCGGAAGGAATATCCATAAAAATAACACGAAAATTGTTGATCAGGAAAGGACGGTACAAGCGGGCAAAAATCTCGCGTGCTTTCTCGCTTTCCACACCCACAATAACTCTGTCGGGACTCATGAAATCTTTTATGGCATCACCTTCTTTCAGAAATTCGGGATTGGAAGCCACATCAAATTCAATTGACACCCCGCGTTTGTCCAATTCATTCTGGATAGTTTGGCGAACAAGTTTTGCTGTTCCTACGGGAACCGTACTTTTGGTTACCAGCAATACATATTGATTCATGTTTTGCCCTATCGTGCGTGCCACATCAAGAACATACCTTAAATCGGCACTTCCATCTTCACCGGGAGGTGTTCCTACAGCACTGAAAATTACCTGTACATCGTCCAGCACATCGGTTAGTTTTGTTGTAAAATGCAAACGACCAGCTTTGACATTATGTAAAACCATATCTCCCAATCCCGGTTCATAAATTGGAATTATGCCGCTTTTCAATTTTTCTATTTTTTGTTCATCAATATCCACACACGTAACATCGATTCCCATTTCGGCAAAACAAGTACCGGTAACCAAACCGACGTACCCGGTTCCAACAATAGCTATTTCCATATTATCAAGTTAATTTTTTCCCTATTAAAAATGTCCGAATCATGAAAAAACATAATTGTTTACTACTTGACGAATTCCATCTTCAAGAGTAATTTTTGGTTTCCAACCCAAAGCATTCAGTTTGGAAACATCCAGTAATTTTCGTGGAGTACCATCCGGTTTTGATGCATCCCAAACAATTTTTCCTTCGTAACCTACAATTTTTTTTATAATTTCAGCCAAATCTTTTATTCGAATATCTTCACCACAACCAATATTGACGTGTGAAGGCACAGTATCGGGTGCGTCGTAATGGAAAAACAAATGAACGGCAGCGTCAGCCATATCGTCAACATGTAGAAATTCACGAAGTGGACTGCCGGTTCCCCAAAGTGTAATCGAAACCTCCTGACCTTTGCGTGAGATACCGTATTTTTCAAGAACTTTCAACAAAATTTCTTCGCTGTAAGTGCCATTAACTCCCTCAATGGGATGTTTTTGAAAATCTTTTCTCAAACTTTCAAAATCGTTTTCCATCAAGTATTTTCCCAAGAGCATTTTTCTTATCAAAGCCGGCAACACGTGCGATTTCTCAAGATCATAATTATCATTGGGGCCGTAAAGATTGGTGGGCATCACCGAAATAAAATTACAGCCATACTGAGCATGATAAGCTTCACACATTTTTATACCTGCAATTTTTGCAATGGCATAAGGCTCGTTGGTTGGTTCCAGCTCACCTGTTAGCAAGTATTCTTCCTTAATAGGTTGCTTGGCCAAACGTGGATAAATGCACGAAGAGCCAAGAAACAAGAGTTTTTTTATCCCATGCAGATAACTTTGATGAATGACATGATTCTGTATCATCAAATTTTCATAAATAAACTGGGCCCGCAAAGTATTGTTGGCCACAATTCCGCCCACTTTGGCCGCTGCCAGCACAACATATTCCGGTTGTTCTTCATCAAAAAAACGGGCTACAGAAATTTGATTCAACAAATCGAGTTCTTCCCTGGTTCGTCCAACTATGTTCGAAAATCCTTTATTTTGCAAATTTCGCATAATCGCCGAACCTACCATCCCTTTGTGTCCGGCTATATATATTTTGGAATTTTTATCCATTGTAAATTTTATAATTATTCAAAATAATTCAGCACTTTAAAACCGCCATTTTTTAAATGTAGCTCCTTTTTCATAAGTTTAATATCCGACTGCATCATGTCCTTGATCAATGCCTCCAAATCATATTCCGGTTGCCAGTTCAATTTGGTTCTGGCTTTCGTTGCATCACCCATCAACAAATCCACTTCAGTCGGACGGAAATAGGTTGGATCAACTTCTATCACAGGATGTTTAAGAGATTTTACCAACGACAAAAATTCTTCTCCAATTTTTTGCACAAAAAGTGGCTCATCTATTTGCACAATGTATCCTTTTTCGTTCAAATCTTTTCCCTCAAATGCTATCGTCAAGCCCATCTGTTCAAAAGCCAATCGAACAAATTCCCTGACTTCTGTGGTTTTTCCCGTCGCAATTACATAATCATCGGGTTGATCCTGCTGCAAAATCAAATACATTGCTTTCACATAATCGCGGGCATGTCCCCAATCCCGTTTGGAGGACAAATTTCCCAGAAAAAGATTTTTTTGCAAGCCCAGTGCAATTCTGGATGCAGCACGCGTAATTTTTCGGGTAACAAAGGTTTCACCACGCAATGGCGATTCATGATTGAACAAAATGCCATTGCTGGCATGAATACCATAAGCTTCTCTATAATTTACCGTAATCCAGTAACCATAAAGTTTTGCTACAGCATAAGGCGAACGGGGATAAAAAGGAGTTTTTTCGGTTTGTGGAGTTTCTTGAACCAACCCATACAACTCGGAAGTAGAAGCCTGATAAAATTTTGTTTTTTCGGTAAGTCCCAATAAACGAATGGCTTCCAGCAAACGTAAAGTTCCTATTCCATCGGCATTGGCGGTGTATTCCGGTGTATCAAAACTCACTTTTACATGGCTCATGGCAGCAAGATTGTAGATTTCATCAGGTTGAGTTTCCTGAATAATTCTGGTCAGATTCAACGAATCGGTCATATCGCCATAGTGCAAAACAAAATTCCGGTTTTGTTCATGAGGATCCTGATATATATGATCAATTCTGTCGGTATTGAACAATGAAGAACGACGTTTTATTCCATGTACCAAATAGCCTTTTTTCAAAAGAAAATCAGCCAGATAAGCACCATCCTGACCCGTAATACCTGTAATTAATGCTACTTTTTTGTTTTCCATAATGCTAATTGTTTGACAAATAAATTTTTTGTAGCTTATTTATATTTCATTATTATCATCGTAGTATTTGCGGTATTCATCAATGTTTTTTTGTCCTTTTGAAGTATAGTACCCATATTTTGACGAATATCCATATTTATAGGAATAGTAATTGCCATCTGTTTCTACATCGGTAAATACCACATAAAAATTGCTCAATTTGTCGGTTACAATCTGATTCACAACATTTTTGAAAAAGTCTTTATGTGTTTTATTGTTTCGCACCACCAGCATATTAACATCGGCCAATGAAGCCAGTGAGAAACTGTCGGTAACCAAACCTATTGGGCTCGAATCCAGTATAATATAATCGTATCTTTTCCTTAGTTCACCCATCATTTCTATAATTTTTTCAGACCGAATCAATTCAGCAGGATTTGGTGGAACCGTACCGGCAAAAATCACATCGTAATTAACATCAGGAACGACGTTAATAATTTCATCCAGCGTACATTCATTAATCAGATAATTGGTAACTCCTTTGGGATGATTTACATTGAAACGCCTGTTTATGCCCGGTTTTCTGATGTCCATATCAATCAATAGAGTTTTATGACCGGTCATTCCATAAACTCCGGCCATATTGGTCGAGAAAAATGTTTTACCGTCGCCAGCATCCACCGAAGTAACCATCATCACTATGTCTGTTTTGCGACGCACTACAAACTCCACTCGTGTACGAATTACCCTGAACATTTCGGTAAAGGAAGATTTGGGATTTTTCAGAGTCAGATCAGGCAAGTCGCTTTTTGCATGACGAATCATACCAATCACCGGAAACACTGATCGCTTTTCAATATCTTTTATCGAACGAATGGTATTGTTCAAAACTTCTTTTAGCACAATTATCAAAGAAGGGATCAAAATACCAAGTAAAATAAACATAAACATGGTATTAGACTTGACATCTGCATTAATCAGAGATACGGTACGGGCTTGATCCAGAATGTTATTGTCCGGCGTATTTGAAGCCTTTTGAATTTCGGCTTCAGCTCTTTTTTGCAGGAAAAAAGTATAATAATTGTCGTTGACCTTGTAATTTCTTTCAATTCCAATAATTTCCAATTCTTTTTTAGGGAGTTCGGCTATTTGGCTGTTAACGTCTGCAAGAAGGCGATTGACTTCATTTTTTTCGATTTCCAACGAAGCCCTCATATTTTTTATCAATTCAAAAATTGAAGTTTTCACATTTTCTATGGCTTTGGTATACTTGGCATAATACAGATTTTTTTCGGTTAATTCGCTTCGTTGTAAATATAATTCGTTGATCTGTTGAACCAATTGCATTAACAAAGGCTCATTTAGCCCGAGATTTGATGGAGCAACAACCGTTCCTTCTTCAAAATTACCCGTGAGATATTTGGTCAAATAATTCAGATAAGTTTCCTTGAGTTTTAGTTCGGCTTTCTTTTCATCCAAAGAATTGGCCTTGCTCATCAATTCACTCCCATGACTCGAAATATCAATGATTTGATTATCCCTTCTGAATCGTGTCATTTCATCTTCAGAAACAGACAGGGATTTGGATACCTCCGATAATTGTTCATTAATAAATTGAATGGTTTTGGAGGCAACATCGTTTTTCTTTTTCAAATTTTCTTCAAGGTAGCTTTCGCTCAATTTGTTGATAAAGTCCACATCCCTGTCTGGAGTTTCACTGATCAATGAAATTTCCAAAATGGAAGAACCTTCAATGACGTATCTTGAACTTAATCGCGATTTAAAATCGTCAATCAATGTTTCTCTGGTACGAAAGCGAAAATACATTTCAAATTCCTTAACATTGTCGCTCACGCTGTTTACAGTCATAAAAAATAAATTATGCTGAAGTGGCACGCCTATATGACCATTGATTGGTGAACTTGGCATGCTATTGTTATTATGTGGGCTGATGGTAAAAGTGCCGTTCGGATGAAGTGAAATTTTAAAAAGCAGTTCGTAAGCTTCCGGAGCCACATAATCGGCTTCAATAATAATAGGAGTTGTAGTATAAAGATTACGGGTTTTGAAACGACCAATCGTCAAATAGTCCACTTTCATAAAAGGTAAACTATCTACAACTTTGCCAATCAAATCGTATGAATTGAGAATTATCACCTGATTATTGACATTCTGGTAAGCTTCTTCCAACCCAAATCCCTGCATGAAACCTTGTGAAGAGGATCGATATTTGTTTTCATTAATAATAATTGTTCCAACACTCTGATATAGAGGCATCCAACTTCTGTTTTTTAAATATCCTCCAATTAAAAAAAACGGAATAAATATTAAAAACAAATACCAATTTTTGATAAATAAATGAAGCCACTTCTGAAAATCAAAGGAAGATTCTTCTTCGGTAAAGTTCTGGTTAATGCTGCCTGTATCCGGATTCATATCTTAGAATAAAAGATAGGTTTATGCTGTGAATTTACAATTTGATATAATATAAAACGCTGAACAATAAAGTTAATGAAGACGAAATCAGTCCAAGAAAAGAAGAATAATTGTTCATTTTAAAAAAGCTCGACGATGCCCGCTGCACATAAATAATATCGTTGGGGTAAACATAATAGTATTTCGATTCAATTACACTTGCCGGACGAATATCAAACTCCAATATCTCGGTTTTTCCTTCCACTGGTCGTAAAATTTTCACATGCCGGAAATCACCGGAAAGTTTCAAATCACCAGACAGGGACAAAGCCTGATAAATAGTAAGTTTATCCTTATATACAGGGAAAACGCCTGTCCCTGCTTCTCCAATTACCGTAAATGATTTATTGGCAATACTCAGTTTCACTTCAGCATCAGGAATAATTTCCCTGAATTCTTCCTTCAACAAATTCTCAGCTTCATTTATGGTCAATCCTTTCACCTGAACGCGATTTAAAAAGGGAATGTCCACAGTACCATCCGGATAAACGCGGTAAGAAATCATCTGATTGCTATTGCCTGACTGATTGGAAGAAATCAACTTTGAAATGGTTTCATCCGTAGTGATCAAACGAAAAATAATTTCGTCGTTAACACAAATTTCATAATCCGAATAATCTGCCTTAGAATAAACGGGTAGCGATTTGTTTTCCTGCAGTAACCCAATGCTTCTGTAATTGTAACAGGAAGAAAAGGACAAAACAGTCAAAATTGTAAAAATTATATGAAGAAAATGTTTCATAATTTTTTCATCTCTCTTCAAACCGATTAACGGGTCAACCCATAAATAAAAATTCCAAATGAAAAAGTAGCAAAAACCGTCGACAAAAGTGAAGCAAAGGACGTTACACTGAAAAACTGTTCGTTCATGTCCTGAATGTAAATCACATCATTGGGCTCAACGTAATAAAATTCGGAATTGATAATATCCACACTTCGCACATCAAAAACCTTTATCTGAGTTCCACTGTTTGTTTCTCTGATAATCCTTATTTTACTTCTATCTCCATAAGTATCAATGTCGCCGGCCAATGCCAGTGCTTCAAAAATATTTATTTTTTCCCGATTTAAAGGATACCGGCCGGTTGCACCTCCACCAATAACACTGAAAAATCTTCCAGCAATTCTAACATCGACGCTGCTGATGTCAAAAACCGGTTGTATAAATTTTTCGAGCGTTTCTTTGGCTTCTCTTACAGTTTGACCTTCCAAATATATTTCTCCTACCATTGGCAAATTTACTTTTCCGGAGGGCTGAATCAGATAGGTGTACAGTTCGTTGCCGGATGAAGAACCCGACATGACAAGCTGTTCTATATTGCTGCTACCGTTTAGCAATGCATTTGTTTTGTCATCCCATGAATAGATTTTTATAAAAACCCTGTCCCCCTTTTTCAGTCTGTAATCGTTGAATGAAAAAGTATCCTTATACGCAGGAATGGAAGCATTGGGCTGCTGCAGATAATTAATCTTGCGGGCAGTAATACACGAAGAAAGTTGTACAACCAAAATCAGAACAAGTATATGGGATAACTTCGGAATATGATTCATTCTAAAATCTACTTTTTAAAACACTCAACAAAGTTAATCAAAATTACAAAAGAAATATAACATTACAAAAAAATTAGAAATTAGTAGAGTCAACCGGCAACTTCGAAATTAAAAAATGTTCGAAAAACTCTTTTTTAAAGTCAATTAAAATTCAATTTATTTCGAGGTATTCGGTTAAGATTTTTCTAAATATTTTGATATCCTGATCCTTTCAATGAAGCCTTTTTGTTAATATATTGTCAGATGAGCTTATTTACGTTTTCAATTGGTTTTTTGCCTTGAATATTAAGAATCGATCAAATGAAATTTTATACTTTTGTAAAAACGCTTAACTTTGTATGCCAAAAAATGAGTTTATGGAATTGATCAATAAATATTTTCCCGACTTGTCATCTCATCAGAAAGCTCAGTTTGAAGCGCTGTATCCCCTTTATAAGGATTGGAATGAAAAAATAAATGTGATTTCTAGAAAAGATATTCAAAACCTGTACGAACATCATGTTCTTCATTCTCTTGCTATTGCTCAATATATCCGTTTCAAGCCGAACTCAAGTATTTTGGATGTGGGTACCGGAGGAGGATTTCCCGGTATTCCGCTTGCTATACTTTTTCCCGAAGTTAAATTTGTAATGATAGATTCCATAGGAAAAAAAATTAAAGTTGCAACCTCGGTTGCTGAAGCCATTGAGTTGAAAAATTCCGAATTCAAACATTTACGAGCAGAAGAAGAAAAGGGAAAATACGATTTTATTGTCAGTCGTGCAGTCATGCCACTAGAAGATTTACTGAAAATGACCAAAAAAAATATTCGGAAAACCTCCATCAATGCGTTACCCAATGGAATTATTTCTTTAAAGGGTGGTAGTTTGGAACAAGAAATTAAGCCTTTCAAAAAGATAATTGAAGTAGCCAGTATTTCCGATTTTTTTAAAGAAGAATATTTTAAAGACAAAAAAATTGTTTATTTGCCTGTTGTGTGAAAAAAATTAATCAGGCAAAACCTTTACAGAATATAGAAATGAACATAAAAACCTTTATTTTCAATCCTTTCAGAGAAAATACCTATATTGTTTCGGATGTAACTGGTGAAGCCATCATTATTGATGCGGGCTGTCTGACAAACCGCGAAAAACAAGCTGTCAAGAATTATATTGAAAATAATAAGCTTGTTTTAAAACATTTACTCAATACCCATTTGCATATCGACCACCAATTTGGGAATCGTTATATTTTCGACAACTATCACATTTCGCCTGAAGCATGCAAAGAAGATGAATTTTTAATCGAAACCATGCATGAAGCAGCAAAATTTTTTGGTATCGACTTGCATGAAGAACCTCCTGCAATTGGCTCTTATATTATTGAAAATCAGGAAATAAAATTTGGAAACTCAACTTTGAAAGCATTACATGTTCCGGGCCATTCACCCGGAAGCATGGCTTTTTATTCAGAACAAAATGGTTTGGTATTTACCGGAGATGTCTTGTTCTACGGCACAATTGGAGCCACCCATTTTGAAAAAGGCGATCACGACTTACTAATCCGTTCCATTTGGGAAAAGCTGATGGTTCTACCCGATGAAACATTGGTTTACAGCGGACACGGACAACCCACTACCATTGGAAACGAAAAGAATTTTAATCCGTATTTGGTTTAATAAGAGTTTGTTCCAATAAAAAAATCAAATCTTCCGGAAAATTTTTCAGTTCAATGCAGATTTTTCATCAATTGATTTTATGACAATTGCAAAAAAAGACTGCTATTTTTGAAACTATCGTCGTTTCGAATTTTTTCGTTTGTCCTATAATTTCATCGGCTTACCTGCGGTATCTTATTAATTTCGGGCTCTAACTCATGGCAACTTTTTCAAAATTTTCATGATTCTTGTCTGAGTGTTCGACAGCATTAAAGAGAAATATTGTTGACCGGCTTACAGTTCCGATTTCACTTCCATTTCTTCAAAACTTTCTATCAAATCTCCTACATGAATATCGTTGAAATTGTGAATACTTACACCGCATTCATAGTTGACAGCAACTTCTTTTACATCCTCTTTAAATCTTTTCAACGATTCGATTTCGCCGGTAAAAATAACAATACCATCGCGAATCAACCGAACTTTGTTGGTTCGCTTTATTTTTCCTTCTTTCACTATACAACCGGCTACAGTTCCCACTTTTGTAATTTTAAACACATCTCTGACTTCAAGAGTAGCTGTAATCTCTTCCTTAATTTCAGGCGAGAGCATGCCTTCCATTGCCGATTTAATTTCTTCAATGGCATCATATATGATGGAATAGAGTCGAATATCGATTTCTTCTTTTTCTGCCATTTTTCGGGCAGAAGGGGTAGGACGTACCTGAAAACCCACAATGATGGCATTGGAAGCTGCTGCCAGCAACACATCGGAATCCGAAATGGCACCCACAGCCTTATGAATAATATTTACCTGAATTTTTTCGGTAGAAAGTTTTAACAGCGAGTCGGAAATAGCTTCAACTGACCCATCAACATCACCTTTTACAATGACATTCAATTCCTTAAAGTCGCCCAATGCAATTCTTCTTCCCAATTCGTCCAGTGTAAAATGTTTTTTGGTACGAATTGTTTGTTCTCTTTGCAACTGTTCACGTTTCAATGCCAATTCACGCGCTTCATGTTCCGATTCCATTACCACAAAATTATCTCCGGCCTGAGGTGCTCCGTTCAATCCTAAAATCAAAACAGGTTCCGAAGGTCGTGCTTCAGAAATTCTTTGATTTCTTTCATTAAACATGGCTTTTACTTTTCCGAAATGTGTGCCTGCCAAAACTACGTCGCCTTGATGGAGCGTTCCATTTTGTACCAAAACCGTAGCAATATATCCTCTACCTTTATCCAACGATGATTCAATAATAGAACCTATTGCTCTTCTGTTGGGATTGGCTTTCAAATCGAGCAATTCGGCTTCGAGCAATACCTTCTCAAGCAATTCGGGCACTCCGATTCCTTTTTTTGCTGAAATTTCCTGCGATTGATATTTACCGCCCCAATCTTCCACCAAATAATTCATATTGGCCAATTGTTCTTTTATTTTTTCGGGATTGGCATCGGGCTTATCCACTTTGTTGATGGCAAATACAATGGGGACATTGGCTGCCGAAGCATGATTTATGGCTTCCACAGTCTGAGGCATCACGTTATCGTCGGCAGCAATAATAATGATGGCCAGGTCGGTAACTTTTGCACCTCTGGCACGCATGGCCGTAAACGCTTCATGACCCGGTGTGTCGAGAAAAGTAATTCGCTGCCCATTATCCAACACCACATTGTAAGCGCCAATGTGCTGGGTAATTCCTCCGGCTTCTCCGGCTATCACATTTGTTTTGCGGATGTAGTCCAGCAAAGATGTTTTACCATGATCGACATGTCCCATTACCGTTACAATAGGTGGACGAGGTTGAAGATTTTCTTCATCGTCGGGTTCGTTTTCAGCAAGTGCTTCTATCACATCATGGCTGACATATTCGGTAGTGAAGCCAAATTCATCGGCTAAAATATTAATAGTTTCAGCATCCAACCTTTGATTGATGGAAACGATCAAACCAAGATTCATACAGGTAGAAATCACATCGTTGACCGGAACATCCATCATGTTAGCCAGTTCATTCACAGTTACGAATTCCGTCAGTTTCAGTACTTTTTCGTTGCTCTGCTCCATTTCTGCCAGCTGTTGCTGACGGGCATTGATAATTTCTCTTTTGTCTTTTTTGTATTTTGAACCCTTTGTCTTTTTATTGGAAGTTGCCAAACGAGCAAGGGTTTCCTTGATTTGTTTCTGTATGTCTTCTTCCGAAATGGCAGGTTTGATGGATTTTTTAAATTTATCTTTGGTTCCTTTGGGAGAAAGATTTAATTTTTTTGGACGTTCCAATTCCTCCGGATTGGCATTGCCGGAAACTTTAGAAATATCAACTTTTTGCTTTGTAAAACGTTCGCGTTTCTTTTTGTGATGATCTTTTGTATCTTCCGCATCTTCTGCTTCACCGGGAAGTTTAATAACTTTTTTACCCTTTTGAGCAATTTTTTTTGCTTCAGCTTCTAACTGAATTTTTTCTTCTTTTTCCCTCTTTCTCTGTTCCTTCGATTTTGGTTTTGGTCTAACCCTCTGGTTGAGTGCATCAAGGTCGATGCTTCCCACCACAGTAATATTGGTGTCCAAAACAGGTATTTCGGTGTAAAAAACTTCTTCCGTTAGTTCCGAAATTTCAATTTCTGCTTCATTAACATTAACTTCTTCCAAATTGGAAGATTCTGATTCCTGAGTTGTCCGATGCTTGGAAATTTCGGGAGAAGTTATTACTTGAGTTTCAATTTTTTCTTCTATTTTCTCGGCCTTAATTTCTGTTGAATCGGGCAAAATTTTCTCTGTAACTTCAAATTCCTCAGGTTGAGATTTTTGTTCCTGAATTATTTCTTCAGGTTTTTCCGGTTTTACTGGTTCTTCGGTAACAACCGCTTTTACTTCATGAGTGAAAGTAGCATCGGGTTCAATTTTTTCTTTTTCGGCAACAACAGGTTCCTTTATTGGTTCAACAGGAATCGAGTCAACAATTTCCGTTTTTTCTTTTTCTTTCGTTTTAACTTTTTTCCCTGTTTCTTCCAAGTCAATGTGTCCCACAGATTTGATATGAGGCTTTTGTTCTTCAGGGATGACAGTAGGTATTATTTCGGCAGGTTTTGGTGCCGTTTTGGGATGAACATACTCTTCCAATCCGACAGTTTCGGCTTTTTCTTTTTCCTGCCGTTCTTTGCTGATCCGTTCCGATTCAATTTTTAACGCCATATCCTTATTAAATTCTTTTGCGAGTAAAAGATACAGCTCATCTTCCAATTTTAAATTCGGATCGGCTGACAATTTATGACCTTTTTTTGCAAGAAATTCGACGGCCGTACTCATACCGACATTCAAATCCTTGCATGCTTTACTTAATCTTATAGGCATATATTTATTTTACAATTATTAACTTTAAAAGCTTTGAACTTTTGTTCATTTATTGAAAAAATTCTCAATTTTCGTCTTCAAATTCCGAACGTAAAATGTCCAGCACTTCATCAATAGTTTCTTCTTCCAAATCGGTGCGACGAATCAAATCTTCACGTGGAATGGCCAATACATTTTTAGCCGTATCGCAACCGATAGATTTTAAGGTATCAATAACCCACTGATCGATTTCGTCATTGAATTCATCCAAGTAAATATCTTCTGTTTCGGTTTCATCCAATTCGCGGAAAACATCGAGTGTATAACCGGTAAGCATGCTGGCAAGCTTAATATTGAGCCCTCCTTTTCCGATGGCTTGAGAAACTTCTTCGGGTTTCAGATAAATTTCGGCTTTCTTTTCAGCTTCATTGATGCGGATAGATGAAATTTTGGCCGGACTCAATGCTCTGGAAATGAACAAACTGATGTTATTCGTATAATTGATGACATCTATATTTTCATTTCGCAATTCACGCACAATTCCGTGAATTCTTGAACCCTTCATACCTACGCAAGCTCCAACAGGGTCAATGCGGTCGTCATAGGATTCAACAGCAACTTTAGCGCGTTCGCCGGGAATCCTGGCTATTTTTTTTATGGTTATTAGTCCATCATGTATTTCAGGAATTTCATTTTCAAAAAGTCGTTCCAAAAATACCGGCGAAATACGGGAAAGAATGACTCGCGGATTGTTGTTTTTATTTTCTACCATAGCCACTACAGCTTTCACCATGTCGCCTTTTCGATAAAAATCTGTCGGAATCTGTTCTGATTTTGGCAAATAAAGCTCATTTCCTTCTTCATCCATGAGAAGCATTTCTTTTTTCCAAATCTGATAGAGTTCGGCGGTAACTATTTGACCAACCTTTTTGCTGTATTTGGTATAAACGTTATCTTTCTGCAATTCCAAAATCTTTGATTGAAGCGTTTGCCGCAAAGTTAATATGGCACGTCGACCGAAAGCCGAAATATCAACCGTATCGGTTACTTCTTCACCGATTTGGTAATCTTCATCAATCTTTTGGGCTTCACTGAGTGAAATTTCCAGATTGGGATCGGTTACTTCGTCATCTGCCACCACAGTACGGTTACGGTATATTTCAAAATCTCCCTTGTCGGGGTTGATAATTACGTCGAAATTCTTATCGGTTCCGTAATTTTTGGCAATGATATTGCGAAACGATTCCTCCATCACACTGATTAAAGTGCTTCGGTCAATGTTTTTAAGTTCTTTGAATTCTGAAAAAGTGTCAATTAAATTAACGGTTTCTTTTTTGCTCATGACTTATTTGAATCTTAAAATATATTTTGTAGTTTTAATATCTTCATATCGAAAAGGAATTTCTTCCGAAACCTTGATTTTTCTTTTCGCTCCTTCCGGTTTGATTAATTTTTCAATTTGAAGAGTACAATTTTCAGGATTTACTGCGGTGAGGATCCCGGAAAATTTTTCTCCTTTTTTGGTAACAATTTCCACTTCATTGCCTTTGTTTTTTTCGTACTGTTTCAACACTTTGAAGGGTTCTGTCAGTCCCGGAGAGCTGACTTCCAACTCATAATCTTCCTGTTCTCTGTCCAGTTTGGATTCAATAAAATTGTTCAAAGCTTCGCAGTCGTCGATGGAAACACCTTCAAATGAATCAAAAACAATAAGAATCTGATTTTCATGGCTTACTTTCACTTCAACAATATAAAAATCTGTTCCTGAAACAAAATTTTCTACTATTTGCAATACGGTTGTCTGTTCAATCATAGGAAGGTTCACATTTATCTAAAAAACAAGGGGACAATTTTGTCCCCTCCTACAATTCCTTTTCACGCTGCAAAATTACAAAATAATTCTTTAAAATCCAAAGTTTTATCGAATAAATATACTCTCTTTTTACTACAAATTCACTAATAAAAAATTTATTACTGATTATGAATTATTTAATCGATTTTGAAAACCACATTTGGAACAAATATTTTAGCTAAAAAGAATTGAATATTTAAAAGATTTCAGAAATTATTCTAATTTTGCGAATCAAGTCCACTTAAATCTTACACCATGTTTAAAATCCTTTCAATCAATCCCGGCTCCACATCCACAAAATTTGCCGTTTATGAGGACGAAAAAATTTTATTTCTTCATACCATTTTACATTCAACTGAAGAATTAAAGTCCTTTGAAAAAATTATAGATCAGCTCGATTTCCGAAAAAATCTAATTCTTAACAGTCTGAATCATGATGGTGTGGATTTACGGACACTTTCCGCAGTTGTTGGTAGAGGTGGGTTGATTCGACCTGTTGCTTCAGGTGTATATTTGGTGAATGAAAGAATGATAGCCGATCTGAGAGAAGCCAAAAGAGGAGAACATGCAAGCAATTTAGGCGGGATCATTGCTTATGAAATATCCCGTGATATTCCGTCGTGCAAGCCTTTTATAGTTGATCCCGTTGTGGTGGACGAAATGCAGGATGTTGCCCGTATCAGTGGTTTGCCACAATTTCCCCGGCGTTCCATGTTTCACGCGCTCAATCAAAAAGCTGTGGCACGAAAATATGCTGCTTCTGCAGGAACCGGTTACGAAAATTTGAATTTGGTTGTCGCTCATTTGGGTGGAGGAATCAGTGTTTCGGCTCATGCAAAAGGTAAAGTGATAGACACCAATCAGGGCTTGGGTGGTTATGGCCCGTTTTCGCCAGAAAGGTCGGGTACAATCGACGCCGGATTGCTGGTGGACTATTGTTTTCAAAGTCAAATTTCAAAAGAAGAAATAAAAAAAATGTTAGTGGGAAGAGGTGGCCTGATCGCACATTTGGGAACCAACGATGCCTATTTGGCCGAAAAAAAAGCCTTGAACGGCGATGCTTATGCGAAACTGATAATGGAAGCGATGGCCTACAATGTTGCGAAGGAAATTGGAGCCATGTGCGCCGTTTTGAAAGGGAATGTTGATGCCATCATTCTGACGGGAGGCATTAGTCGAAGCGAATGGTTTGTGAATTGCGTGAAAGAAATGGTTTCCTCATTCGGAAAAATTGTTGTATTTCCGGGCGAAAACGAAGTGGAAGCATTGGCTATGGGCGCTTTGCGTGTTCTTCGCGGGGAAAGTTACAAAGAATATTGAATTGATTCATTCATTGCTTTAAACGGATGGCGGTATGGTTAGTTGCCGATTTCGAAGCACTTTCCTGTCAAGTTACAACTACTTTTGATACGAGCTATACCGCTCAAATACGCACTGCACCTGCAATTAACTATACCGCGTGTTAGCCGTTCGGTGTTCATTTTTCCAGTCATTTTTCTATCAATTTGCTACATTGTTTCGGTTTGCCGTGCGTTGGGACAGACACACTCTTGACAAGTTTTGGCTCTAGCGTTGGCTGGTGTGGCTTGGCAATGTGTGTGGCTGTGTAGCATTGGCATTTTGTTTAGCTTTTAATTTCGTTTAACTTGTCAATAAGCGTTTCTTTGTTTTTAAACCCAAATTTTGTCTTTAAATCAAAAAGTCTAAGGAACAGGTTTCCCATATTCATTTGAGCTTCCGATAATTCCTTATTATTTATTTCAATCCGTCTTGCTTTATGAAGCATTTTATGTCTTACCTGATAGATATTTGAGAAAATCACTCCTTTAAAACGATTAGTTTTGATAATCTTCATTCCCTATCTTACCAATATAGGTTTCAGTCCTATAAGCAGAACAAGAATTAAAAATCAGAATCTCTAAGATTACAAATTTCAATACTCTATTCTGCTGTATCATTGTAGTTTTCTTTATATACTTCTGTGTTTTATTTCCAACCTGTAATATTGTAATAATGTATCTAATGTGTCATTAAAAAAGTATTTATCATAGCGTGGAACAACATCACGAACAGATAATTTATTTTCCTCGCCAAAAGCGACTAATTTATATCTATGCTTTTTGCTCATATTATAACCTAAATAAATACAATGAATGAATGGAAAATCAATTTTGTTACCTTGCAACAAAGGATTATTTTCATCAAGCAATAGCCTATATTCTTGTTCCTTTGACCAATACGGTGATTTTGTAAGACAGGATAATAAAAATGCTCGTTCAAGTTCCAATTCCTTATTTTTACTGTTTTTCAATAATCGCGTATCTAAATTTGGTCGCCTACTCGAATACATAATCGGGAACAAACTGCTTTTAAGATTTCTTATACAAGTTGTTTGCGCTTCATCTAAATCATAACCAATATGATATTCAACGCAAAACCCTTTTCCATTATCTGCGTAATGAGCCCACATTGATGGGTGCTCAAGTGGAATTTCTACATAATGATTGTCCCTAATGATATAATTTGTTCTTGTTAGTTCATATGTTGGAATGAAACAAGCAACACGGTATTTCGTATGTTTTAAAGTAGATATTATTTTATTGAACTCTCGTTCTGCTTTTTGTATTGTTTTTTTATACCAAGTATGGTTGGGTTCTTTATAAAAATCGCATTTTTCTTCAATAACTTTAATAAAACTATCGATTGCTTTATTGAATTGTTCAGTTCCTGGTTTATAGCGATTTATTTTGTCATAAACTTCATAAGATAGAAAATCCTGTTTACTTATTTCTTTTTTTATTTCATTCAGTAAAAATCGTTTCAAAAATATTGGTTTATTATATCCTATTTTGCAATCAAACGGGTCATTAAAATACTTAGGGTCTTGTAAAAAAAGCTTCTTGTTAATAACATCTTCTATGTTACGAGAATCCGCTTTATAAAATCGAACAAGAGCATTTGGCAATTTTGGCTTTTCTTGCTGAAAGACAGAAAATTTTTCATCAGATAAAATGATTTGTTTGTCTCCATTTTGCTTTGCAACATTAAACAAATCATTTATATATTCCTTTTGCCAATTTTTTTCTGGATTTCCAATCCAATCTACATATTTTTTATCTTTATTTTTCATAACAGGAGCTTAATATTTTGTAATTCATTCAATCTTAATTTTATCAATTTCCTGCGGTGCGTCGGCAAAAAAACTGCTCTTTTGCAAGCTGAAGCATCGGCTTGTGTGTAGGGGCTTGCAAATGTGCAGTTTTGTGCGTGGGCTGTTCATTTTTTCGTTTTCTTCTTCTGTCTTTAAGTAGCAAATTGTCCACTGTGTCGTTGTCTTTTTACACTGACGGCTAATGAATTCATTGGGAAACCAATCAGTTTTTATTTTTTTCTTTTACAGTTGCAAATTTTTCTTCCCACAAAACCCATAAAGCAAAAATGACAGCATAAAATAAGTATTTGAAGAAATATTCGTGCAAAAAAGTAAACCAGTCAGAGTGTTGCTGAACAAGAGCCGTTATTGCAGCAATTCGAAATAGGTTAAATAAATAAACTACCACCAGCCCGAGCGGAATAAACCATAATTTTTTTCTGAACGGTCCGCGGTAAAAAGCTATAATACAGAAAAAAATATATGCCTGTTTCAGTCCGGTGCACGACCATACAATCCGGATGCCGAAACCATTTTCCTGTTTCAGGACGTTGTTGGGAAAAAGCTGAATGTCAAATCCAAAAAAATTTAAAACGCCTGCTGTAACTCGCGCCACGTGGTTAGCCATAAATTGAAACGGTGCCGAAATGTCATTTCCCAAAAAAGTAACCTGACGGTCTGTATCATCACCCAACACCAAAAACTTCCATGCAAAATGACAAACGAGCAAAATGATGGCAAAATAAATAACACCGCTGTAAGGAGTCAATTTTTTTTTTATTCTGAGCAACTCCCTTTTCATAATATTTTCAAAAAGTATTGGAAACTCTTGCAAACGGAACTTTGTCAAAAGAGCTGAAATCGTGATCGAGATATTTGAAATAACCGGTCATGGCAATCATGGCAGCATTGTCGGTAGTAAAAGCAAAAGGCGGAATAAAAACTTCGTAACCATCGAATGTTGCCAAATCATTGAAAGCCTGGCGCAAAGCCGAATTAGCGGAAACACCTCCTGCCAGTGCTATTTGATGAATGTTGTAATCCCTGGCGGCTTTTTTCAGTTTGTTCATCAAAATATCGACAACGGTTGCCTGCAGAGAAGCACATAAATCGTTGAGATTTTCGTCAATAAATTTGGAATTTTCCTTCATTTTGTCGCGAAGCAAATACAGAAAAGAAGTTTTCAAGCCACTGAAACTGTAATTGTACCCTTCAATTTGAGGTTTGTTCAGTCTGAAAGCATTCGGATTCCCTTCCTTTGCCAAGCGGTCGATGTGAGGACCACCGGGATAAGGCAAACCCATTACTTTCGCACATTTGTCGAAGGCTTCACCTGCAGCATCATCAATAGTCTGACCGATGACGGTCATATCGTTATAAGCTTTTACCAGAACAATTTGAGAATTTCCACCGGAAACGAGCAGACACAAAAAAGGAAATTGAGGTTGCGGAGAATTGTCGTTTTCATCCTTTCTGATAAAATGAGCCAAAACGTGTGCCTGCAAATGGTTAACGTCAATAATGGGAATGTTGAGCGCCTGAGCGAAACCTTTTGCAAAAGAAGTTCCCACAAGCAGCGAACCCAGCAATCCGGGCCCTCTGGTGAAAGCAACAGCACTCAATTGCTTTTTGTCGATTCCGGCCTGTTTCAATGCTTCATGAACGGTAGGAATGATATTTTGTTGATGCGCACGGGAAGCCAATTCAGGAACCACTCCTCCAAATTTGGAATGCACCGACTGATTGGCAATAACATTTGAAAGCATGACTCCATCGCGCAAAACGGCTGCCGATGTGTCGTCACACGATGATTCGATTCCCAATATAATGATAGGGTTCATATTAATTTCATTTTTAAACAAAAAAAGAATTCCTTTCCAAAAAAGTTGCCTTGAATTTTATAAAAAAATAAGGCTTGTTCCACTTTTTTGATTCAGAAAATCATAAATAATTTTTTTATTTTTGTAAATTAAAATTCAAAGGTATAAAAAAATCGATTAAAATAGCAGGTTTTACCATTGGAGGAATTATTTTGTTCCTTGTAATTTTACTTATTCTGTTGCAAAACAGCAGGATACAAAATTCCATTGCCCAGACTTTTGTTCGACAACTTTCAGAAAAACTGTACACAAAAGTCGAAATCGGTAAGATACATTATAAACTTTTCAATACCATTGCCATTGATGACGTTTACTTGGAGGATCAGCATCAGGATACACTTTTGTATGTAAAAAGGCTTGATGCTCATTTTAATCTCTGGAAATTTTTCAGCGGAAAATACCAATTCCGTTCCATTGATATAGATCAACTTTATGGGAATATTGCCATCGACACAACGGGCACAACCAATTTTGATTTTATTGTTCAGGCTTTCAAAAAACCTCAAGGTTCAAAACCGACAGATATAGAATTTCGAATCAAACGATTCAAATTAAAAAATTCTTCCTTTCGGTACGTCGATTTGCGTCAACACAGTAACACACAAGGATTTAATTCCAAAAATCTTTATTTGAACAATATCAATACCGATATTCATTTGGATATTTTTCACAAAGATACCATTAAGGCAAGCATCGAACATTTAAGTGCACATGAAGCTTCGGGATTGACATTAAAGGATTTGCGGACAAAGTTCACGGTTTCCAATAAAAACATCGAGATTCCCTCTTTCGATTTATGGCTACCCAAGTCTAAAATTCATTTTGACAGCATTCGCGTCGATTATACTACATTTTCCGATTTGAAAAATCTGAATGAAAACGTAAAACTGAAAATTCCCCTTCGCTCATCTTATCTTACATTTTCGGATTTGGCTGCTTTTGTGCCTGCTTTTGCCAACCTGAATACCAAAGTGGATGCAGAAATTGATATTTCAGGAAGAATTTCGAGTCTGAAATTCAATCAAATTCAATTAAAATTCGGTAATTCCTTTGTGTTAAATGCAAAAGCCGATTTCACCGGTTTACCCAATCTGGACGAAACTTTTATTTATGCCAATATCAATGATTTGCACTTCGAAAGATATGATTTGCAGGATTTTATTGCCGGACTTACCAAAAAACCATTCGTGTTGCCTAAAGAATTTAATCAATTGGGAATGGTGAGATACAACGGTAATATTTCCGGATTTCTCAATAATCTGGTAGCTTATGGCAAACTGAGATCAAATGTTGGAACGATTGCAACGGATATTTTATTGCAATACAACACCAAGTCCCAGTATTTGGCATACAATGGTACCATTAAATCGGCCAACATTCAGTTGAATAAAATACTGAGCAACAATCAGTTCGGAATTTTTTCATTTAATTTCAACACCAAAGGAGAAAAACAGGCCAATAAAAATTTTCAGGGAACCATTGAAGCCGATATTCCCGAATTTCAATGGAACGGTTATTCTTACCGCGATATGAAATTAAAAGGAAATTACGATGGAAGTGGGTTTGATGGCACTTTTGACGTGGCAGACGATAATATCGATGCTCATTTCACGGGAATTGTCGATATGACAAAGCGTTTACCCGTTTTCGATTTTAGTTTAAATCTGGCCAAAGCCAATTTGAATGCGTTGAATCTGACAAAGAAATATACCAATGCCAATTTGTCTTTCAATGCAAAAACAAATATGATAGGAAATTCTTTGGACAATCTCAATGGATTTGTTTTATTCGACAACATAGCTTTCACCAACCGAGATCAAACCCTCAATGCCGGAAAAATTCAGTTTGTTTCGCGGATAGAAAACGACGAAACCTATTTTTTGATTTCTTCCGACTACGTCAACGGAAGTATTTCGGGAGATTTTATTTACAGCTCATTGGATCAGACCTTTAAAAGATTGGCATACCATTATTTACCCGCTTTGACCGACAAAGTTCCGCGCGAAAATTCTCACCCCAATTTTATCAATGTTGACTTGAAAATTTCCAATACAGGTGAACTGACTGATATTTTGGAACTTCCCTTTCAATTGAAAGGAAATTCGTATATAAAAGGATATTACGACGAAAAAATTTATAAAGTTGATCTAATTTCAAATTTCCCTTATTTCAAATTTGGGAGAAGGGAATTTGAAAATATCTTTTTATCTCTTCAAAATGAAGAAGATAAATTGTCATTCGTTACGCGGGCACAAATGGATGGAAAAAATAAGCCCTTGCATTTTTATATCAACGCAACGGCAGCCGACAATGCTGTCAACACTTTGTTGGGTTGGCAAAATACCGATTCTATTACCAATGCAGGAGAATTTAAGACGCAGACAAAATTTGCAACAACTGACGGAAAAATCAATGCACAAATCTCTGTTCTTCCAAGTCAAGTCATTCTCATGGATTCCGTTTTAAATATTTTCCCATCCGTCGTAGAATACAAATCAGATGGTTCCATAGAGGTAAATAATTTCAAAATGGAGGGCAGCAGTCAGTTCCTGCATATCAACGGCATGGCTTCAAAAAGTGAAAAAGACAGTTTGCAGTTTACCATGAACAATTTGGATTTGTATTTTATCATGAACGATTTGGTAAAACTCAAGGATCCGTCGCTGGGAGGATATTTTACGGGCAATGCAACCATGTACAGCGCATTTCAGCAACCTTTTTTCGAAGCTAAATTATTGGTAAAGGATTTTTCCATGAACCAATCGGTTTTGGGAGATGTGAATTTGTATTCCTATTGGGACAAAGAAAAAAAAGAAGTGGTTTCAAATGCTCATGTCTTAAACAACAAGGATACGGTAGCCTACATTGACGGCGTTTATGTGCCGGGAAAAGATTCCATTGATTTCGTGTATGACATGCATCACCTCAATATGGGAATGTTGAAACGATATTTTGGTGATGTGGTTCAAAATGTTAGAGGATTTGCAACGGGCAAACTTCGGATGTTTGGACCGACAAAGAAAATGCGGTTTGATGGAGATTTGTATGTGGCCGAAGGACAATTAAAAATGGCACTAACGCAAACAACCTATTTTTTTAACGATACCATTCGTATGAGGCCTACTTCTGTCGAGTTCAATAATATAAAGATGTATGATGAAGAAGGAAATGAAGGCTTACTTGATGGAATAATGAAACATACAGGAATGTTTGGCGACCTGAAGTATGACGTAATGATTCGCTCCAATAATATTTTGGCATTGAATACCCATGCCAACGCCAATGAAATATTTTACGGAAAAGCCTATGCAGGAGGTACGGTTCATGTTTTTGGCGATGTGAATGTTACCAATGTTTGGGTGGACATGGTTTCACGGCCAGGTTCCAAATGCTATGTAACTATGCCCGGCTCTTCAACTGCTGCCGACAACAGTTTTGTTCTCTTTGTCAACAAAAATGACGCAATAAAGACCCAGCCGGACGAGCAAAAAGGGAAAAAATTGCCAGAAAATACATACAATACAAAGGTAAATCTTCAGATAGGCATTACGCCCGATGCTGAAATTCAATTTATTATCGATCCGAAAGCCGGCGATATGCTTGTTGGAAAAGGAACAGGAAATCTGCGCTTTGAATTTGATACCTATTCCGACATAAAACTCTTTGGCACTTACACCATCGAAAAAGGAAACTATCTTTTTACCCTTCAAAATGTGATTCGAAAAGAATTTAAAATTGATGAAGGAAGTACGCTGACTTGGACCGGCGATCTTTATAATGCGCAGGTAAAAATAAAGGGAATTTATTCTTTGATGGCTTCTCTGCGGGATTTAATGGATGAATCTCAATTGAGTTCGTTGCCTCGAACCACTGTGCCGGTAAATTGTATATTGTTGTTGAGTGGGAATTTGATGAAACCCAATGTAGAATTTGATATTGATTTGCCCTCGAGCGACGAAAGTGTAAAACAGATGGTAAAAAGCATCATCAGCACCAACGAAATGATGGCGCGACAAATTATTTATTTGCTCATTTTCAACAAATTTTACAACCCTTATCAGCAGTCGGCTGCCAACGCTCCCGTCGGAATTGGTTCCAGCGAAGCCGTATCATTGGTTGTCAGTACTTTAAGTGCACAAATGAATAATTGGCTGGCTCAAATGATCAACAGCAACATTATTTCCATTGGATTCGATTACCGTCAAACAGATCAGTTGAGCAGTGATGTTCAGGCTCAATTTCTTATTCAGCCAAATAACCGGCTAATTATCAACGGAAATTTGGGTTATCGAAATGATAATGTAAATTTGAGCAACAATACCAATAAATTTATTGGCGACATTGACGTTGAATGGTTACTCACGGAAGGTGGCAAATTCAGATTAAAAGCCTACAACCACACCATTGACCGCTATCAACTTCGGTCGGCAAAGAATACGCAAGGAATAGGATTGATATATAAAGAAAATTTTTCAAATTTTGACGAATTGTTCCGTTATTATTGGAACATTCTCACTTTTAAAAAGAAAAACAATGAAGCTGATCAATAATTTTTTTACGGTGATTTTTTTCTTTTTGTGTGCAAAAATTTCGGCACAAGGCATCGATAAGTTGTATGTCGGCATGCCGGATGCCCTTCATCCGACTTTGACGTCGCAACAACGGCTCGAACTTATCGAATACGCCAAAGCCGGACAAAACGATACCACCCTCAATCGCTATAAAAAACCGGTTTTTCTGTTAAAACTCGATACGCTTCATCAACACTTAATGGTGAAAAATTCGGGTTCAACATCTTTTGAAATGAAGGTTTTGGATGCCAACTCAAACGAACCGATGATTGCCATTATCCGCACAGTTTGTGCACCAATATGTCATTCTTTGATTGAATTCTATGATTTTAAATGGAATCGCCTTTCTGTAACTTTCCCTTATCCCCAGGCCACTGATTGGCTCGATTTGGAAAAAGCCCAAAAAACTGAAGAAGGGGTTGAAACGTTTCAAAAAATCTTGAAATATACTTTTGTTTCGCTCAGTTTTCAGGATGAAGGACAAATTGTAATGGCTTTCAACAACAGCATCGATTTTTTAAGCGACGAAGATAAAAAACTCGTTTTTTCCTGCATGAATACAGCACCTTTGCTGTTTCAATGGAGCGATTTAAAATGGATAAGGGAAAAATAAAAAAGGCCTCAAAAAATTTTTCTGAAGCCTTTTTACACAACATTATTATGAAAAAAATTACTTTTGAGATTTTTTCTTCTCCAAACTTTTAGCGTAGCGATTCATGAATTTATCAACACGACCGGCACTGTCAACTAATTTGGCTTTACCCGTAAAATAAGGGTGCGAAGAACTGGAAATTTCCAATTTAACCAATGGATAAGTAACACCATCAATTTCTATGGTTTCCTTAGTATTAATGGTCGACCGAGTGATAAATGTGTCGCCATTCGATAAGTCTTTAAATACTACCGGACGATAATTGGTAGGATGAATTCCGCTTTTCATATCTGTCTTAAATGTTTGTATTTTCTTTTGAGTTTGCAAAGATACGATTTTTTTCTGAATCAACAAAGAGTTTTCTCTTTTTTCTTTTTCCCCTTCGATTAAAAATTTATTCTTTTGATTTTTAAAAAGTTTTTGCCAACTCCTCGGCCTCTTTTATGGCCTTATTGACTATTGCATCAACATCCATCCCGATGACATCAAGGTTAGAAGCTCTGATGGTTGTATAATCCAATACACCAAAAAGTCCCATAATGGTTTTGAGATATTTATCGCACAAATCCCATTCTGCAGCCATTCCTTCGGAATAATCGCCACCGCTGGTAATAACATTAAGCGCTTTCTTGCCTTGACACAAACCAATTGGGCCATTCTCGCCATATTTAAAAGTGATATTCGGAATACTTACATAATCAATATAAGCTTTTAATATAGCCGGGACCCCCAAATTCCACATAGGTTCAGCAAAAATGTACTTGTCGGCACTTTTAAATTGCAGAGCGTATTTTTTCATTGCATTTTCTGTTTCTTCCACTTCATTGCTCATGTGAATCATGACATCCTCAACTGTTAAAAAATGAATGTCTTCCTTGTACAAATCCAGCGTAATAATTTCGTCCTGAGGATGGTGTTTTTTGTATGCTTCCACAAATTTATCGGCAATCATGAATGTTCTGGATTCGCCCTCAGGTTTAGCATTCGCTTTGATATAAAGAACTTTACTCATAATAAATTTTCCTCCTATTTTTTTGTTGTTAACAAATTCTTATGCCATTGTCGTATTTTCTCTGATTTGACTGCTTTTAGAAAAATTAAAAAAAGATTCAATTCATCTGTTTCTATTTACAGCGGGGATGATTTAAGACAAAAATAATAGAATTCTTTCGTTTGTCAAAAAAATTCGGAATAAGGGGAAAAAAAATTGTTTCTAAAAATCTCAACCCTATGTATTCAACATTTTAATACACTACTATCCGAAACTTTTGGAAATTAAAAATGCCTGAGAATTTCATATTTTTGTAGTGAAACAAAACATACAGAAATAATGAAACTCCACAGGCGCAGTAAAAATA
>Ga0228535_1001527_pt1 | contig 33843 bp, 39 predicted proteins | sample SJ1metagenome_FD_168457 | JGI IMG/M metagenome (GOLD analysis project Ga0228535, IMG submission 168457) | Enriched culture of PCE-dechlorinating microbial communities from Ithaca, New York, USA - SJ1 | ecosystem: Engineered > Modeled > Simulated communities (microbial... > Unclassified | place...
TTTCGTATAGGATCGGGGAGCGGGGAAATAAGTCAGAAGGGCTTCTTCAAAGCTCTCCTTTCTCTGCGGATCGTTGACATATCCGAGAACCGGCCGGTTTCCGGGAATCGCCGTTCCGCCTCGCCCCCTGGCCTTGAAGAATTTTCTGGCAATGCTCAGGGCACGAGGCCCGCTGAGACGGACAATCCCCAATCCTCCGCAGCCGGGCGGAGTGGATATGGCGATGATGGTGTCTTCGAGCATCGTTTCGGGAATCTGATTTTATAACCAGTCGAGCTGGTCTGTCCAGCGCCCGGCTCCTTCCGGGTTCTCCGGCTATCCCCGGCGGGGCTGTCAGCTTGAAGAATGGGCGGATTGTGAGGAAGACGATGCAACACAAACAAGGACGGAGAGAGCCGGCCAGCCGGGAGTTCGTACGGATTATTTGACTTGGCGTTGCACCTGGAAAACCTTGACCTGCTTGAGAAAGCCTTCTCCGAGACTCTCGCTGGTTATCCCCGGCACCTGGTTCACGGCGATATGAATAATACGGCGCTCATAGGGATTCATCAGTTCCAGAATCTCGTCATTCCCGGTCTCCTGGACTTTTTGGGCGATTTGCTGGGCGAATTCGCGGAGTCTTCTCTCCTTGCGTTTTCTAAAGAATTCGCAGTCTACCTGGACTTTCCGGGGCGATATCTTATTGAGGACATGCTGGAACGCCAGGAGCAGCGCGCCTTCGTTCCGAAGAAGCAGATTCTTGTCATTCCCGTCGAAAACGAGATAGATCATGTCGTTCTTTTTCTTGACCTGGTATTCCAGTTCCAGGGGAAAATGGGGCATCAACCGCTTGAGAAAATCCGCGGCGGCGTTTTCTTCCGCCTCGTCTTTGGGCCAGGCGCGGATGACGATTTCCTTGGTTTTAATCCCAAACAGCTTGGTCTTCTCGGTGACGATCTCATAGCTGAACTTCTCCCGGGGCATCTTGAGCACATGTTCAGCCAAGCTGATGACTTCTTCCAGGTTTCTGCCTTTGAATTCCTGCTTTAAATCGGACTCGATTTCATTTTTTTCGTCGTTTGCCATCGGATTCTCTCTTTTTTTTGGCCATCATTTTATTCATGATCGCCTGCTGGGCTATCTGAAGGACGTTTGTCGTCAGCCAATAAAGGATCAAGCCGCTTTGAAAATTCATGAAAAACACGGTCATGACCACCGGCATGATCAACATCATTTTGGCTTGCGAGGGATCGGCCGAGGTGGGCGTCATTTTCTGGGAAATGAATTGAGTGACTCCCATCATGATCGGAGTGACATACGTCGGGTCCTTGACGGACAGGTCCTTGATCCAGAAGACAAAGGGACTCTGCCGGAACTCAACGGCGACGGCCAGCATGCGGAAAACCCCCCAGAAAACGGGGATTTGGATGAGCATGGGCAGGCATCCACCCGCGGGATTCACCCCATGTTCCTTGTAGAGCTTCATCATCTCTTCGTTCATCTGCCGGCGCTGGTCGATGTCCTGCTTGGCTTTCTTGTATTTGGCCCGCAAGGCCTTGATCTTGGGCTGAAGTTCCTGCATCTTGGCCATGGATTTAGTCGAGCTGTACGTCAGAGGAAAGAACAGGATCTTGATGATGAAGGTCAAAATAATAATGGCCAGTCCCCAGTTGGAGACATACTTGTGGAAATATTTCATCATGATGAGCAGGACCTCGGCGATGCTCCCAAAAAAACCGAAATTGATGATCTTTTTGGAATCATGGCCGAACGCCCGCAGCGCATCGAATTCCTTGGGGCCGACGAACGCCTTCTCCGGGCGGCTGACGGCCGCAAAATAATATGGCACCCCGTCCTTTTCTTCCCTGAGAAAGACGGCCGTCCCTTTCTGCGAGGGAGTGACAAACAAGGCCGCGAAGTAGTTTTCTTCGTAGGCGGCCCAATTGACGAAGTTGAAGGCGCTCAATTCCGGCTTGTATTTCCTCTGATCGATCCGGGAAACGCGTCCCGACGCCGAGACCGCCATCCCGCTCCCGGCCGCGAATCTCTGTTTCTCTTCACCCGGGGAAAACCTTCCTATGCCCGGCCCCCAAAGGACGGCAGCGTCCGCTTTCTGGCCGCTCTTCCAGACATTGACCTGGATGTCAAAATCATAGACGCCGCCTTTGAAGACGTAAATTTTTTCGATTTTTACGCCTTTCCCGTCGGAATAATCAAACCGGAGTTCTCCTTTTTGGCCGTCTCCGAGCGAGAGAGCCGGTTGTGAAGCCTGAAATAAAAACTGATTGGCCTCCCTATTGAAATCCGCGTCCTCGGTCCAGATTGAAAAGGGAAAGCGGCCGAACTCCTCGGCCTTGGCGGAAACGAGCTCCAGATCCTCTTTTTTGTCGTTTTTATGCTTTTTGAGTTTCCAGCTCAGCAGGACGCCCCCCCGGTTGCTCCAAACCGCCCTGTAGAGAGATGTATCGATAACGATTTCCTGATAGGACTGGCCCTCCACGGCCGGGACGGCCTCGGCGGGAGCCGCTTGGGGCGCGGCCGGCGCCGGCGTGACGACATCCGTCTTCGATGTCCCCGGGGGCAGCCCGGCCGGCGTTCCCGCGGGCTCACCGGCCTCCGTTCCCTGGGGTGTGACTTCCGGAAGCGGTTGGGGCTTGACAAAAAGGAGCTGATAACCCACAAGGACAAGGAACGAAAGCACGATAGCTGCAATCAATCTTTTTTCCATTTACAACCTCTTAAGGCACAGGATCTATTCCGCCCTCGTGAAACGGATGACATCGCAGCATCCTCTTCCCGCCGAGCGCAATCCCCTTGAGAAAGCCGTATTTCACGACGGCTTCGTAGGTATAGTTCGAGCAGCTGGGGACAAACCGGCAATGGTTGCCGAGGAGAGGAGAGACAAGCCGCTGATAAAGCCTGATCAAGAACAAAGCGAAATATTTCATGGGATCGGCCGCCTTCGGGCAATCCTGCGAAAGGCGGACAGGTACTCGGCTTTCCGTTCTTCCCGGGAGAGGTCCACTATGTCCTTCCTCATGATGAGGATCAAATCGGTCGGTTCTCGCATCAGGTCCTTATTCCGCCGGAACAGATCTCTCGTCCATCTCTTGACTTTGTTTCTGACGACGGCGTTGCCGACTCTTTTACTGACAACCACGGCCATCCGCGAAAAGGGCAGTTGATTGGCGAGATAAACGATGTCGAAGTACTTTCCTCGAAGACGACTGCCTTTTTTATAAAGAGCTAAGAAATCGCTTTTCTTCCTGATTCTCTCTTGAGGAGAAAGGCCTTCATCCATTAAACGGAAATTCTTTTTCTTCCTTTTCTGCGCCTGTTCTTGATGACGTCCTGGCCGCTTTGCGACTTCATCCGGACTCTGAAACCATGCGCTTTCTTTCTGCGGCGGTTATTCGGCTGAAATGTTCTTTTCATTGTCTTTCCTCTATCTTTGCGAGGAGTATGTTAACCGATGACTTTCCCCCTGTCAAGATGAATAAGCCCTCCAGATTGTTTGACCTTTGATGCGGTTTCGGTTATAATGACGTTCGAATGAACGGTATTAAGATCGGGGATAAAGTCATTTATCCCAATCAAGGACTGGGCGTCATCGAGGACATCCAGCAGGGGACCTACAACGGGGAGACCTTTAAGATCTTCCATGTCAGAATAATCTGCAACAACACGCTCGTCCTGGTTCCCTATTCTTCCGCCCAGGAAATCGGCATCCGCCGGCCCATCTCGGAAAGCTGCATCAAACAGATCTGGGATTTCATGCGAAAAGGGGCCGTGGATATAACGATGAATTGGAAGGGCCGCTACAAGGAGCATGTCAATTTGATGAAATCGGGAACGCTCCTGGACATGGCCCTCGTCCTCAAGAGCCTTTTTTATCTCAGCTTGATCAAGCCGCTCTCGTTCCGCGAGAAGAAGATGATGGAGAAGGCCAAGGAACTCATCGTTACGGAGATATCAGAGGCATCGTGCACGCCCATCTCCCAAATCGAACGAAAGGTTCTCGACACGCTGTCTTTCTGTTTTAAAGATGTCAAAGCCCGCATGGACATCTGATTCACTCCTATGTTGCTGCCCTCTGTCCTTCTTTTCTTTTTGTTTCTCGGCCTCAGCGCTTTCTTCTCGAGTTCGGAAACCGCCTTTATCGCCTCCAACCCGTATACCCTGGAAAGCCTCGAAAAAAAGGGATCCAGAAAGGCGAAGCTTGTCAGAAAAATAATCTCCAGAACCGGCGATCTATTGGCCGCCATCGTCGTCGGCAACACCCTCGTCAACGCCGCCGCCGCTTCCCTGGCCACCTCGGTGTTCGTGACTCTCATCCCCAACAAAAGCCAGGCCATACCCGCGGCAACCCTCGTCACGACGCTTCTTTTGGTCTTCTTCGGGGAGCTGAATCCGAAAACCTACGCCGCCTTCAATCCCATCAAAATATCCTTCCTGTTCGCCTATCCCGTCAAGTTTATCATGATCCTCTTCAGCCCCCTGGTCAAGATCCTGTCCTTTCTCTCGGGAATGATCTTCCCCGCCTCGAAAAAACGGGCCGGAGGACTTGCCCATAATGTCAGCGAGGAGGAAGTCCGGATTCTCATGAGCTCCGGCATCCGGGGATTGTCGGCGTTGCGGAAAAAGATGATCTCCGGCGTTATGGACATCGGCACGCGGCCGGTGAAAGAGATCATGGTCCCCCGGCCCCAGGTGAAATCCATCGATATCGATGCCTCCTTCAGCCAGCTGGCTTCCATCATTCGTGGCGCCGCTTATTCCAGGTACCCCGTTTTCAAAACCCGCGTGGACAACGTCGAGGGCATCATTCATACCAAGGACATCATCCCCTATCTCATAGACCATAAAGATTTCAATATCCGCACGATCATCCGCAAGCCTTTTTTTGTGCCCGAATCCGCCTCTCTCGAAAAAGTCCTGGTCCAGATACAGGAAAACGCCGTGCACATGGCGGTGATCGTCGATGAATTCGGCGCCATGGAAGGCATCGTCACACTCGAGGACATCCTGGAAGAGATCGTGGGCGAGATCCAGGACGAATACGACAGCAAGTCCGATGATGAATGGCTCAGCCGCGTCGACGAGAATGTCTTCATCATCAAAGGATCGGCTCCGATCAAGGATATCAACCAGAGGCTGCCTCTCGGCCTCCCGGAAAAGCCGGATTATACGACTCTGGCCGGTTTTTTTCTCTACGAATTCGGACGCATTCCAGGGGAACGCGAATCCTTCGAATACAAGGGAGCCCTGTTTTTCGTCGAAAAGATGAACAAGCGCCACATCAGCCTCGTCCGGATTTCCCTGAACCACGAAAGCAAGGAGAAGGCGGGATGAAAGTTCTGGCCACGAACAAACCGGCTTATCATGACTACGAGATTCTGGAGACATATGAGGCCGGCATCTCGCTTCTCGGCAGCGAGGTCAAATCCATCCGCGACGGACGGATCAGCCTGAAAGAAAGTTACGCGGAACTGAAGAACGGCGAAGTCATCCTCGTCAAATGCCACATCAGTCCCTACGAAGCGGCGAACATCTTTAACCACGAACCGCTCCGCGACCGCAAGCTTCTCCTTCATCACGGGGAAATCAAGCGCCTGAGCGGCAAGATACTCGAGCGCGGCCTGACGCTCATCCCCACCAGGGTCTTCGTCAACGAGAGGGGAAAGATCAAGATCGAGCTCGGCCTGGGGCGCGGAAGAAAAGCCTATGAAAAACGGGATGTGATCAAAAAGAGGGACGCCGACCGCGAAATCCGGGCGGAGCTAAAGAAGCGGCAAAGATAAGTCCACGGCCAGCTTGATGGCTTCCACCATGCTTCGCGGGTCGGCCGCGCCTTTTCCCGCAATGTCAAAAGCCGTACCGTGATCGGGGGACGTGCGAATAAACGGGGCGCCCAGAGTGACGTTGACTCCATCCGTGAAGGCCTCCATCTTGAAGGCGATCAGGCCCTGGTCATGATAGAGCGCGACGACCATCCTCCCGGGCCGGCCGAGGGATTGAAGGAAGACCGTGTCCGGGGGAAAGGGCCCCGTGACCCTTAAGCCTTCGGCCCGGGCCTCGCGGACGGCGGGGCGGATTTCATTCTCTTCTTCCGCGCCTAACAGCCCGTCCTCTCCGGCGTGCGGGTTGAGACCGGCCACGGCCAACTCAAACTCGCCGGGCTTGATTTTCTCGAGAGTCCGGGACAACGAGCGCAGGAACTCGAGAAGAGGCTTTTTTCTGACCTTGTTCAACGCCTCCCGGAGAGGGAGGTGGTGGCTGAGGAGAGCGACCCGGATCCTCTCCGACCAGAAGGTCATGACCGCGTCCGGATACATTTCCTCCAGATATTCGGTGTGGCCTCGCCACTCGAGCCCGGCCAGGCGCCAGGATGTCTTCGAGATGGGGGCCGTCACAACGGCCCGGATTCCCCCCCCCTGAGCCGCCTTGATGGCCTCGGCGAAATACGAGAAGGAAGCCAGCCCGTTCCCCTTCGCCGCGCTTCCGGGGACGATGTCGTCCGCCGAATGGTGGATATTCCTGAGACGGATCCTTCCTTTTTCGGGAGGTTTTCCGGGATCCCAAGGGAGGATATCGAGATGAATGCCCAGGGCTCTTAGGCCGGCGTCAACGACCTGCGATGAGCCGAAAACAACATATTCGGCTTCGGGCAGAGAAGCAACGGATGACAGGGCTTTTAGGACGACTTCCGGCCCGATCCCGCCCGGATCCCCAAGCGTGATGCCGATGCGGGGGGTCATTTCTTCTTTTTCTGCTCGTTTTCAGGAACCTCGCTTCCCTCATCAACCTTGTACAAGTACTTGATGTGTCCCTTATAGACAAGCAGGTTCGGCGCGTTGTCCCGGTTGAGCTTGATGCAGTTTCGGTCATACCACTCCACATAGCCCTCCACAACTTCTCCGTCGGTGAAAACCAGGGCCATATGGGTTTTTTTGTTCATCTGTTTGAGGTAGTAATAGTTTTCGGCGAACGTGTCCGAAGGTGGGTGGGTTCTCTTCTTGGCGGATTCCTTTTCCTGGCTCATTTTTTCCTTGATTTCAGATAAATTCGGCCGAATGAGTTTTCTGTTCATGAGGCGATCCTTTTCCACGTTTTCTCGGGATTTTCCCCTTCCTAATTAATTTATATTCTATCACATCGTCCAAAAAGTGCAAGCCAAATATGCGGACAGGACGGCTTTCCCCAGGGAATCATTGCATTCAGGCGGCCTCGGACTTCCGCTCAAGGCGGGGAACGGAAAAAACTTCATTTTTTGAGGAACGGGTTGAGGGATTCGCGCCAATTCCGCGCCATCGCCTGGTAGCCTTCCGGGCTGGGGTGAACGTCCGGCAGAAGCGGGGAGGGGACGGAAAACAGCCGGTAATTGTCCGCCAGCGGAATCTTATTGTCCCCCGCGATGGCGCGGATGAGGGGATTGATCTCCTCGACGGCGCGGCGGGTGGACTCCGGCCCAAAGGGGAAGGGAATCCCCTCGGGCACGGGCGGGATCGTTCCCAGCAGGATCCGGGGAGATCTGCCATCGCGGGTCCGGAAATCCGCGAAAATGCGGATGATCTCCCGCATGTTTTTTTCAAAATCGGGCGCCGGCGTATGATCTCCATCAAGGCGCACGTCATTCGTCCCGAGCATGAGGAGGACGAAATCCGGATTTTGCGCTTCAAGCTGTGGCCTGTTTCGCGAAAGGAAGCGCAGATACTGTTCCGACGTGTCACCGCTCCGGCCGTAATTCAGGACCTTGACCCGCCGCCCGTCTTTCTTCAGCATCTTCTCAAGCAAGGACGGATAGCCCGCTTCCGTCAGGCTGTCGCCGGCGCAGAGGATAATGTCATTCCCCGTGGATGGGCCGCAGGAGCACAAAACGACGCCCAGAAGAATCGACGCCAGGCCTCTTCGCATCGTCATCTCTTTGACCCGCGGCCTGCCGGGGAAGTAAAAGACGTCACGGCCGGCCTCCCGCTGCGTCCTGAAGCACCTCGTCTCCATGGTCCATGAACGGGGGAGAAATCCCTCCTTTTCCGCATTCGGGAGATCCTCCAGAATCCCGCAATCGCGCTCACTCCTCTTCCCAATAATCCGTGACGGTGATGTTCATGTTCTTGAGGCTGACGCCCATTGCCTTGTCCAGGCTGCCCAGGGAGATATTATAGGTCACGATGGCATTCAATTCCGAAGTCCGGGCATTGGCCAGGTCTCTCTGGTATTGGAGAACCATATAATTGGTGCTCAGGCCGACCCGCAATTTCTCTTCCTCGGCGGTCAGCTTTTGTTCGGCGAGCTCCCTGGCGACCCGATAGGCCTGAACCCTCTTGTAATTCGTTTCGACGGCGCGGACGCTGTTTTTGATCTCGAGAAAAAGCTGTTGCTCTTGATTCTTCAGGTTCAACGAGGCTCGTTCGAAATCGAGCTTGGCCTGGGTGTAGGCGGCCCTGGAAAAGACATTGCTCAAGGGCACGCTCAGAGTCAATCCCAAGGACCAGTTTGGATATCTGAAATTCGTGGCATCCTTGAGAGCCGAGGAGGCGGCTCCGGGTATGCGTCTCAAGATGATGCCGGTCAGCGGATTGTTTTCGGCGTAGATGATCCGTGTTCCGGAAAGCCCGGGGCTCCAGTAGGAGGCGGTCAGGTTGAGGCCGGGCAAAAGCTGGTTTTTGGCCACGGAAACGCTGAACTGCGAGTTCTTGAGCCCTATGCGGGAGGCGCGAAGGTCGGGCCGGTTGGTCAAAGCCGTCGCCAGCGCATCTTCAAGGTTAACCTGCCGCTCGACGATATTCGGCACGTCCTTGGGGATGACGGCCGCGTAGGTTTTGGCTTCCTCTTCGGAGAGATTGATGATCGTCTTCAGCTTGTCCTCGTAGTTCTTCACCTGGGCCTCGGCGGCCAGGATATCGGCTTCCCGGGTGGCGACCTCGGCTTGAGCGCTCAGGATCTCTATGGGAGCCAGGGTTCCGACCTCCACGGACCGCTTATTCTTATCGAGGAGATCCTGGGCCAGCTTCAGGGACTGGCGCCGGACTTCCAGGTTGTCGATGCTGTAGGCCAGCGTCCAATAGGCTTCTTCAACCGAATAGACGACGTCCATGATCATCTGCTCGAGCTGGCTTTGTGAGATATCCAGGTTGTTGCGGGCGACGATGATCTCCCGGCGGCTCATGTTGAAGCCGAAATCCTTGAGCAGCGGTTGAGTAAAATCGAAGGTCAGCGTGCTGCCGAAACGCGGGTTGATGGTCTGAAAATTCTGGTTTGTATCGTTTTTATAGGAATCGAGAGAGAGATTCAGCGTTCCGCCGAACGGTATGGCCTGGCTGAGCTGGCCTGAATAGCGGTTGTACCTCGTCTTGACGGAGCCCTCCGCGTCGATCCACGAATAAGAGGCGGTTTCCGTATTCCGTTTATTGACGGCAAACGACATGCTGGGGATGAATTTTTCCTCGGCCCTGGAGAGGACCATTTCCGCGATCTGAGGCTCCAGAACCTGAGCGGCGACCGCAAAGTTCTTTTTGAGCGCCCTCGCGATGCTTTCATCCAAAGTCAAGGACAGCGTTTTTTCCTCGGCCCGGCCGAAGCCCCCCGCCGTCAGGGCGAGAATCAGCGCGCACAAGATCCCAAAGGACTTCCGTCTCATATTCTTCCTCCTTGTGACAGGGTCATTTTTCGAACGTCTTTCCTCATTTCATAAAGGACGCCTGAGCGGCCCCCCCCGAGCGCGGACGAGCAGCCGGAGCGTCTTATTCGTATCTCAGCGCTTCGATCGGATCAAGCTTAGCCGCTTTGCGCGCCGGATAGAAGCCGAAAAAGATGCCGACCGAAGCCGCGAAAATGAACGCCAGGGCGATCGCCCCGGCTGAAACCGACGTCTTCATCTGCGAAAAGACCGGAATGAAATGAAGCACCTTCGACAATCCGACCCCGAACGCAATTCCTATCGTCCCTCCGAGGACGCTCAAAACGACCGCCTCTGTCAGGAATTGGAGAAGGATGTCTTTTCCCCGAGCGCCGACGGCCATGCGGATCCCGATCTCGCGGATCCTCTCCGTGACCGAGACAAGCATGATGTTCATGATCCCGATGCCGCCGACAAGAAGCGAGATGGAGGCGATGCTGCCCAGCAGGATGGTCATGATCTGTGTCGCCTGGGCCGCGCCCTCGGCGATCTCTGACATGTTTCGCACCTGGAAATCATCCTCGGCCCCCGGAGCGATCTTGTGCCGGATGCGGAGCAACTCCTCGATCTGCCGCTGCGCCTCCTGCGTCCGCACTGCGGAGACGGCTGAAACGTCGATGGAATGGATATGGTCCTGGCCCGTCAGGCGGCTCATGGCCGTCGTATAGGGAACGGCGATCATGTCGTCGCGGTTGAAAAATCCCCCCGATTCTCCCTTGGATTTAAAAACGCCCAGGACCCGGAAGGGAATTTTATTCACGCGGATGATTTTGCCGATCGCGTCTTCGTCCTCAAAAAGGTTCTTCTTCACTTCGCTCCCCAGGACGCAGACCTTGGCGCCGGCTTTCACCTGGGTCTCGTCATAGAAGGTGCCGGTCTCGACCTCCCAGTTTCTGATCTCCGGGTAGCGGGCCCCCGTTCCCTGGATGGACGTGTTCCAGTTCTTGTTGCTGTAAATAACCTGGGCGCGGGCGTTCAGCGAGGGAGAAGTGTATTTCACGGCGTCGCATTGCGCCTCGATGGCAACCGCATCTTCGGGCTTCAAGTTGATGAACCCGCCCGATCCGGTGCGGACGCCGCCCCGGCTCCGGCTTCCGGACGACACAAAAAGCAGGTTCGTGCCCATGGAGTTGAAGCGGTCTTCGACGCCGCGCTTCGCACCCTCGCCGACGCTGATCATGGAAATCACCGCCCCGACCCCGATGATGATCCCCAGGGCCGTCAAAAAGGACCGCATCTTATTGCGGCTCAATGCTTTTAGAGCAATCCGAGAGGTCCGCCATATGTTCATTGCCGTCGCTCCTTCTCGAGAAACTGCTCACAGCCCTCGGATCCCTTTTCCTCCCGCACGATCTCACCGTCCCGGATATAGATTCTTTTCTGCGCATAGCAGGCGATGTCGGGCTCGTGAGTGACCATGACCATGGTGATCCCCTCGTCTTTGTTCAAACGGGTGAAGATGTCCATGATCTCCCGGCTCGTTTTGGTATCCAGGTTTCCGGTGGGCTCATCGGCAAGTATCAGGGAAGGATTATTCAGCAGGGCGCGGGCGATGGCGATTCTCTGCTGCTCGCCGCCCGAAAGCTGGTTTGTTTTATGATGAATCCGGTCACCGAGACCGACGGAGGCGAGCGCTTTCTTGGCCAACTCGGTCATCACCTTGGACGAAACATTCGAATAGAGGAGCGGCAACTCCACGTTTTCCAGGGCCGTCGTCCGGGAAAGGAGGTTAAAGGTCTGGAATACGAATCCGATCTTCCGGTTCCGGATGTGAGCCAGCTTGTCCCTGTCAAAAGTCGAAACCTCTTCGCCCTCCAGGAAATAGCGTCCGGAGGTCGGCCTGTCCAGACAGCCGATGATATTCATCAAGGTCGACTTGCCGGACCCGGACGGCCCCATGATGGCGACGAACTCGCCCTCGTGGACTTCGTAGGTCACGCCTCTCAAGGCGTGGACCTCGGTTTCGCCGACACGGTAGGTCTTTTCCAGATTCTCCAGTCGAATGATCGCTTTCGTCATCGTCTTTCCTTAACCAGACTCGATCGGCCTTTCTATCTGAACATCATCGGCGGTCCCCCCGGCCTGCGTTGAGTCGAGGAGCTGGACGTGGTGGAATTGCCGCCGATGATGACTTCCTGCCCCTCCTTCAGATCGCCCCGCAGGACCTCCGTATAGGCATTGTCCGTCACTCCCGGCCGCAGAAAAACCACTCCGAGTTTTCCGGTCTCGTCCTGCACCCAGACCACGGAAGGCCTCCGTCCGCCGCGCATCCCCGGGCCGGTCCGGCCGCTTCCTCCCTGGGAAAAGGCGCCCGGCGGAGCTTCCTGGCCCGCCGGCACCGCGGAGGCTCCCGAGGATTCCGCTCCTCCCTCCCGCGGCGGAAGGCCTCCGTCCGCTTTCCGTTTGGCCACCATCCTCTCGCCGGCTTCCTTCATGATTTTGCTGATTTCCTCGGTGGGAATGGCGGGCGTGAACCTCAAGGCGGAGTTGGGGACACGAAGCACGTTCTTGGCTTCGCCGGTGATGATTGATACCGTGGCGGTCATTCCCGGGCGGAGTTTCATAAGGGGATTCTCGACTTCGGCGATCGTCGTGTAGGTCACGACGTTGCTGGTGACGACGGCCGAAAAACGGACCTGCTTGACCGAGCCCGAGAAAGTCTCGTCGGGAAAGGCGTCCACGGTGAAGCGGACTTTCTGGCCTTCCTTCACCCGGCCGATATCGGCTTCGTCCACGCTGCACTCGACCTGCATCTTGCTCAGGTCGTTGGCGATTTCAAACAGTTTGGGCGCCTGAAAACTCGCCGCGACGGTCTGCCCCAGGTTGATGTTCCTGGAGATGACGACGCCGTCGATCGGAGAGCGGATGATGGCATAAGTCAAGTCGACCCGGCTCGAATCGAGCAGCGACTTGGCCTGGGCAAGCCTGGCTTCCGAAGCCTGGAGGTCCGTAACGGCTCCCAGATAGTTGGCTTCCGCGGCTTCGTTCTCTTCATAGGAAATCAGGTTTTTCTCAAACAGGGACTGCGCCCGGTCGTACCTTTTCTTCATCGTGTCCAGCGTCACCTTCGATTTTTCGAGGGCCGCCTTGGCGCTCAGGTAGTTGGCGTTGTTCTGATCGATTTTCGTCCGAAGCAGGGACTGGTCGATTTCCGCCAGCACCTCGCCTTCCTTGACCTGGGAGTTGTAATCGACATACAGCTTGGCGATCTTGCCCGAAACCTGGCTTCCGACCTCGACGAGAGTCACGGGGTTTATGGTTCCCGACGAGATGACGAGCGCCTCGATATCGCCTTTTGTGAGGGCTTCTTTTCTATACTTTGGCCCGCCGTTCTTCCCGTTCTTGAAAACGGCGAATCCCACAACGGCCGCGGCGACGATCAGCACGATGACGACGAGCAAAAGTCCTTTCTTTTTCATTCCCTTTCTCCTTTATCCGGATCCGGCGGGCGCTCTCTCCGGCTTTTGTCTTCTCTGGCCTTCCTCTCTTCCCGCCTTTGCTGAATGTGCCGTTCAAGCATGGCCTCGAATTTACGCTTTTGCTCCGGTGTCAATATGTTTTCGACGTCAGCCTTGAGCTGGCGGCGGATATCCGCCAGCCGCTGGTGAATCTCGGTCCGCAGGCTCTTGAGTTTTTCCTCGTTCCTGCTGAAGACGTCCCTGAGCAGGGCCTGCTGTTCCGGAGTCAGCTCGAGTTCCTTGGCCATCATTTCCACGGTGGGAAAGCGCGGCGGACGTTTATCCCGCGGGGCGGATTTTTTATGGACGAAAAACCGGTCGCCGAAAAATCCGGCCATAACGCCGATGGCAAAAACGGCGATCAGCGAAAAAACGATCAAAGCCTTTGTTTTCGCGTTCATGGAATTGATCTCCCGGAAGGCCCGTTCTCTCCCATCGTCCCGAAGAGAAGCCTCATCTGGCGATTTTCGAGCTTGGCTTCTTGAAATAGAAAAGCGGTTGCCGGCTCCGAGAGGGAAATGCCGTTCTGCATCAGCAGGGCTTCCGATTGAGTCATTTCCTCCCGGCCGGAGGGGAGGATGAGAAAAGCCGCGGCGGCGAAGAGAAAAACGAGCAGGAGGAAAACAGGCACGGAGCGCAGGCACCATTTTCCCCACAGCACCCAGACGAAGGCCTTCTTCTCCTCCTGAAGCTTCGGGCTCAACCGCTCCCAGAAATAGGGGAGGGGTTCGGCGCCTTCCCGGCTTTTGAGCAGGCCGAGCATCGCCCGGTACTCGTTTTCGAGCCGGCGGCAGGAGGGGCATTGCCGCAGGTGTTCGGCCAAATCTTCCCCTCGCCCGGCGGGCAAAACGCCGTCGAAAGACCGTAGAAGCCATCTTTCGGCTTTTTTACAGCGCATGAAGGCCTCCTTCCCGGCTCCAGTAAGGAGCCAGCTTTTTCCGCAGCATCTTTCGTGCCCGGTGCAGCCTGGAATCCACGGTTCCCGGAGAGATCTTGAGAATTCTCGAAATCTCCTCGTAGGAAAAACCTTGGATATCCCTCAGGTTCACTATGGCCTGATGCTTCTCGGGCAGGCTGCGCAAAACCCTATGGACGAGATCCTTTTTCGCCTCGAGGTCCTTAGCGGCGTTCCTCTCGCCGGCCCCGTCAGCCCGGACAAGAGAAAGCTCGCTGACTTGATCAAAAGGAACCTGCTTGTATTTTCCCTCTTTTCTGAAATGATCGCGGATATGGTTGAAGGCGATCCGGTAGAGCCATGTTCCGAATTCGGATTTGAGGCGGAACTTGGGAAGCGCGACGTAGGCCTTGATAAAGATCTCCTGCGCCAAATCGTCCGCAGCCTCCCGGTTTCTCGTCAAATTGAATGCCATGCTGAACACCTTGGGGTGGTATTTTCTAACCAATGCGGAGAAAGCCTCCGCCTGTCCGCTCTGGGATAGCCGCACCAGTTCTTTTTCTTCCATTGACCGCCACTCGAGATCGCCTCCTCACATTCTTTAGACGGGGGCGACGTGAAAATCTTCCCTCCCCGGGGAGGCTTCCCCTAATGGAACTCTATCGCGGGGAATCTTGTTCCATCCTCCCGGTATTCTCTCAAGCAAGCTCCGATGGGTATGCAGCTATTAGACAAAATGCGGGCCGGTTTCTTCAACGGCCGGGGAAAGGCCTGGGAAGACGCCCGGCTCAGGCCCGCCGAGGCCGGCTCTTCCCGCTTTTTTCCTTGACAAGAGCCGCCGCCCAGCAGGCGATGGCCCGGCCGTTTCCGATAAGGCCCATCCCCTCGTTCGTCTTGGCCTTGATGCCGAGACGATCCGGCTTGACCCCGAGCACGGCGCAGAGGGCTTCCTTCATCCGCGCGACATGGCCGGCCAGCTTCGGTTCTTCGGCCACGACGACAACGTCGATATTTTGTATCTCGAGCTTCCGGCTTTTCAGGCGTCCCGCGATAATTTCCAGGAGCTCCAGGCTCCGGATGTCCTTGTAGCGGGGATCATCGTCCGGGAAAAGGCGGCCGATGTCCATCTCTCCCGACGCTCCAAGGAGGGCGTCGATGACGGCATGAATCAGGCAGTCGCCGTCCGAGTGGCCGGCCAGCCCCTTTGTGAAAGGGATCTCCACGCCGCCCAGGAAAAGCCGGCGGCCCGATTGGAGCCGGTGAAGATCATAGCCAAATCCGATTTTATATGCCAAGCCAGGCCTCCGCGATGGAAATGTCCAGTGGTGTCGTTATTTTCAAATTCACGGGTTCCCCCGGAACAATCCATACTGTCTCTCCAAGCCTTTCGAGAAGCATCGCTTCGTCGGTCCCGTGAAACCGTTTCCGCCGGGCTGCCTCCAGCGCTCTTTTAAGAAGGGGATAGGCAAAGGCCTGGGGAGTTTGGACTCTGACGATATCGTCCCGGTCAATCGTCCGGACGACACGGCCCCTCGCCGCGTTCTTGACTGTTTCCTCAACCGGGAGGGCCGGGATAACGGCCTTCTTGCGGCGTCCCGCCTCTATGATCCGGCTGATCAAGCCGGCGGAGACCAGCGGCCGCGCGCCGTCATGGACGAGGACGAGCCCGGCGGACCCGGGATCGAGCCGGCAAAAGCCGTTCCACACGGAGTCCTGTCTCTCCTTCCCGCCCTTGGCCACGGCCCGGATCTTGCTGTATCGCCCGGCATATTCCTCCCCCGCTTTCTCGTCGGGAAGGACCAGGATGATCTCCCGGATATCCTCATGGCGCTGGAACGTTTCCAGGCTCCAATCCAGGAGGGGCCGTCCCGCCAGGTCGGCGAATTGCTTGGCCGCGCCGAATCTCTTCCCCCGGCCGGCGGCCACGATGATGACCGACGCCCCTCTCAACGCCCCTCCCCGTTGTATCGGCCGAAAATCATCTTCCCCACCGTGGTCTGCAGGACCGAGGTCACGGTGATGTCGATCGTCTGGCCGATCATCCTCCGCGAGCCGTCCACGACGACCATGGTCCCGTCGTCCAAATAGGCGATGCCCTGGTCTTTTTCCTTCCCTTCCTTGAGGATGAAGACTCTCATGCCCTCTCCTGGCAAAACGACCGGCTTGATGGCGTTGGCCAGTTCGTTGATGTTGAGGACCTTGATCCCCTGGAGCTGGGCGATCCGGTTGAGATTGTAGTCGTTGGTCAAAATCTTGGCGTCCAGGTATTTGGCGCACTCGATGACCTTGGAGTCCACGTCCTGGACGGCTGGAAAATCGACATCCGAGATGACGACCGACACCTGGGAGGATTTTTGCAGGCGGTCCAGGATATCCAGCCCCCGCCGGCCTCTCTGCCTTTTGAGAGGATCGGGGGAGTCGGCGATAACCTGGAGTTCCTTGAGTATGAACTGAGGGACAACCAGAGCGCCCTCGATGAAAGCCGTATCGCAGATGTCGGCGATGCGGCCGTCTATGATGACGCTCGTGTCCAGTATCTTATAGCTCATGGCCTGGCTTTTTTCCCGGAAAAACCGGAGAAGATGCCCCGGATCAAACCATTCCGATTTCTGGCTTCCGAGAAGGAAGCCGATATAGGGCATGATGATCAAAAAGAAAATGCGGATGAAGGTCGCCATGTCCGGACTTTTAACGGCCGCCTGGTAAATGGCGCCCAGCAGCCAGCCCAGCAGAAGCCCCAGCCACGTTCCCAAGGTCGAGCTCCAGATGACCTTGAATTGAGCCTTCCGGATGCGCGTCTCCAGGAACATGAAGAGAAGCCCCAGGCCGAGGGCCGCCCCCGCCCCCCAATACTTGTCGAGGTTAAACGGCGGATAAAAATATCCGGCGACGGCGACCAGGGACATGATGAAAATGCGGAAGACGAAAAGGCCCATGTTATGATTCCTTATATATAATCAAGTGCGTTAAAAAAATTGCTGTATCGCCTGCCGGATTGTCTGGACGCCCAGGCAGTGGATCGGCGGGATGTCCTTTTTATCCAGTTGAGCCAGGTTCCCCTGGGGAAGAAGGACGGTCTCGAATCCCAGGGAATGAGCTTCCTTGATGCGGACAAGAGGCTGGCCGACGGACCGGATCTCTCCGCTGAGCCCCACCTCTCCAAAGACGGCCAGCCCTTTGGGCAAAGCCTTGTTCCGCACGGAGGACACGACGGCCAGGACGGCACCCATGTCGGCGGCCGGCTCCTCGATCGTCATCCCTCCCGCGACGTTGAGATAGACATCCTCGCCGGCGAAACTGTAGCCCGCTTTTTTCTCGACCAAAGCCAGCAGCATGGCCATCCGGTAATGGTCAAGCCCGATGGTCATCCGGCGGGGGTTGCCGCTGAAAAGCGTTGATGACACGAGCGCTTGAATCTCCGCCAGCAGGGGCCTCGTGCCCTTGATCGTGCAAACGACCGCGCTTCCCGGCTCCTCTTTCGGCCTCTCTTTCAGAAAAAAGGCGGAGGGATTGGATACCGGCAGGAGCCCGCGCGTTTCCATCTCAAAGATGGCCAACTCCGAAACGGGCCCGAACCTGTTCTTGAGGGCCCGGAGGATCCGCTGACTGTGATCCCGCTCGCCCTCGAAAAGAAGGACGACATCCACCATGTGCTCCAGGGACTTGGGGCCGGCCAGAGAGCCGTCCTTGGTTATATGCCCGATGAGGAACGAGGGTATCTGGTTCTTCTTGGCAAAGCGGAAGACTTGATTGGCGACTTCGCGCACCTGGCTGATCGTGCCGGGGCTCGAGGTCAGTTTGGAAGAAAAAACGGTTTGGACGGAATCGAGGACCATCACCCGCGGCATGAGTTTTTCCGCCTGGGCGATGATTCTCTCGAGGTTCGTTTCCGCCAGAAGGTACAACTTGCCGTCGCGGACGCCGAGGCGGTCTCCGCGGATCTTGATCTGCTCCAGCGATTCCTCGCCGGAGACATAAAGGACCGTCTCTCCCGCGGCGGCGAAGTCGCGGCCGACCTGGAGCAGCAGCGTGGACTTTCCGATTCCGGGTTCTCCGCCGATCAAGACAAGAGAGCCGAGGACGGCCCCGCCGCCGAGCACTTTATTGAATTCCTCGATCTCGACCTGGATTCTCTGCTTGCCGGCCTCCTTGATGTCTTGGTATAGAACGGCTTCCGACGGCTGGAAGGATATCTCCGCCGCGGTTTGCTCCTCGATTTCCTCGAGCATGGTGTTCCATTCGCCGCAGCTCGAGCATCGCCCGATCCACTTCGGAGAATGATAGCCGCAGCTCTGGCAGATGAAAACCGTCTTCTCCTTCATCAAAGCCCCACGCCGAGGCCGAAGAAAATTTCTCTTTTCGAATCCAGGGCTAAGTCATCGACGCCCAGAACCAGAAAAAAATCCTTGCGGGGATAATACCTTGTGAACAGCCGGAACTCGGGCCGCGGCCGGCGATCGAAGTTAAAGCCTTCCAGGCTGAACGCCAGGCGGTCGCCCAGGGCATAAAAGTCGACGCCGGCGCCAAGATTGGATTCAATGATGCCGGCCCGGGGCGCCAAGCCTCCCCAGCGAAAGCCGCCCTGGACCGAATAGACGAATTTATCGAGCCAGGGATTGTGGACGATTTGGCCCTGGACAAACCGCGCCGGGCTCAGCCACAGCGCCGCGGTCAAAGAGCATTTCAGGGATTCCCTCTCGCCGTAATAAGCGGCCTGGACATCCCATTTAGCCTTCATGACTGAGACCGGCCCGGCGATCTTCTTGATATCCTCGAGGGTGCCCTCCGCCTTGCTGTGCAGGTCCGATTCGTTGATGAGCTTCCCCAGGGTGCCCTTGCCCGAGTTGATTTTTTCGAGGGCCCCGTTCAACAGCTTGATCGATTCCTCGAGCTTGGTGGTAATCTCCCTGATCTTGTCCAGGTTGAATTTGACGCTTTCCCTGTTTTCATCCAGCAGGCGATTGATCCCGGCAAGGGTTTGATCCAGACCCTCGGTGACCTGCTGAAGTCCCCGGTCGAATTTGCGGACGACTTCCGAGGTGTTTTGAACGGTCCGGTCGAGGCCGGCCTTGTTTCTGCCGACGAGTTCGCTCAATTCCGCCGTGAGAGAGGAAAGGTTTTTAAGCGACTGCGTCAGATTATCGCGGACTTCGGCGTTTAAAATTCCCTTCACGGACTCTCCCACCTCGCCGATATCCTTGCCGATCGCCTGGAAGGATCCCGCGATTTGGTCAAGTCCCGCGCCCTGCACCGCTTCCAGGGCGTCCCCGGCCTTGAGGCTGCCCTCCTCCACGCCCGGAAGAATCTCCAGATATTTCTCGCCCAGGATCCCCAGCGATGCCAAAAGCCCCTTCGAGCCCCGGGGAATCTGATATTCGGGATATATGCTGAGCGTCACAAGGGCGGTTCTTTTTTCAAGGCGGATATCCTTGACATAGCCGATTTTGATTCCGGCCATTTTGACGGACGTGCTTTTATCCAACCCCAGGGCCGACTCGACACGGAGCAGAAGCGTGTATCCAGGCTTCCGGAAAAGCTTGGACATGTCGCCGACGATGAAGATGATCGTGGCGATGATCAGGAACGCCCCCGTCAAGAAAATGCCTATTTTCACTTCCCGTTTCATCATCTCTTTTCTCCCGTTGTTCACCAGTCCGTGATCGGCCCCTGGGCTTTTCCATGGATGAATTGCTGGACGACCGGGCTGGAGGAAGCCTGGATATCCGCCGGCGTTCCGACTTCGATGATCCTCCCGTTATAGAGCATGGCGATCCGGTCCGCCACCTTGTAGCAGCTGACCATGTCGTGCGTGATCACCACCGAGGTGACGCACATGTCGTTCTTCAGCTCGATGATGAGATCGTTGATCGAATCGGCCCGGATCGGGTCGATCCCGGTGGACGGCTCATCATAGAGGATGATTTCGGGTTTATAGGCGATCGCGCGGGCCAGCCCGACCCTCTTCTTCATCCCCCCCGAAAGTTCATGGGGCATCAGCCCTTCAATGCCTTTCAGGCCGACTTTGGCCAGGCTCTCGGAAACGATCCGGTTGATCTCCCCCCTGGGATAATCCGAGTACCTTTCAAGGCCGAAACCGACGTTTTCCGCGACGGAGAGCGAATCGAAGAGCGCCCCGCCCTGGAACAACATCCCGAATTTGCGCGTCAATTTTTGAAGCTCCTCATCCACGAGCCTCGTGATTTCCTCTCCATCGATGTAAATTTGGCCGCGATCCGGCTTCAGGATCCCGATCAGATGCTTTAGGAGCACGCTTTTTCCGGATCCGCTCTGGCCGATGATGACCATGGTCTCCCCGCGCTCGATTTCGAGATCGAGGCCGGACAGGACCTTTTTCGTCCCGAACTGCTTATGAAGATCGACGATGCGAATCATTTTCCTGTCAACGTCGCGGGGAGCGCCTTGCTCAGCAGAAAATTGAGGATGAGGATGCAGATATTCGCCACGACGACCGTCCGCGTCGTGGCGCGGCCGACCCCCTCGGCGCCTCCTTCGGCTTTCAGGCCCTGCCAGCAGCCGACGATGGCGATGACCCATCCGAAAATAGCGGCCTTGATGAGGCCGGTAATGATATCCCAAAGCTCGAGATAGAGCAGGGTGTTTGTCAAATAGATGGACTTGTTCACGCCCATGAGATAGATGTTATAAAAAAAACCGGCGAATATGCCGATGGCGTCTCCGTAGAGGACCAGACAGGGGACCATGATGAAGCTGGCCAAGGTCCGCGGCACGACCAGATAACGTATGGGATCGGCGCCGAGGCTGAATAGGGCATCGACCTGTTCCGTGATTTTCATGGTGCCGATCTCAGCGGTCATCGAGGAGCCCACGCGGCCGGAGATCATGAGCCCGACCAAGAGGGGGATGAGCTCCTTCGTCAATCCCAGGGAAATGATCGGCCCGCCGAAGGCCTCGGAACCCAGTCCGATATAGCGGTGAAAACCGACATAGACCTGAAGGCCGAAGACCAGGCCTCCGAAAGCCGCGGTCACGGACACGACCGGCAAAGACCGGACCCCGATGTCCTCCAGCGATTCGAGGAAAATCTTCTTCTCAAACGGCCGGCGGAAATAATTTTTGAATGTCCGGGCGATCAAGAGGCCGACTTCCCCGACCTGATGATAAAACGGGGCCAGAATCGGAAGACGGAATTTCAGGGCCATATCGCTAGACTTCCGGAGAAAAAAACTCCCTGTCGGCGAACCGAGCGTATTCCCGGATGAATGCCATCTTGACCGTGCCGGTCGGGCCGTTGCGCTGCTTGGCGATGCTGACCTCGGCCTCCCCCCTCAGGCTCTCGTCGTCGGGATGATAATACTCGGGACGAAAGATAAAGATAACCACATCCGCGTCCTGCTCGATGGCTCCTGATTCCCGGAGATCGGACAGCTGCGGCCGGGGCTCTTTCCGGCCCTTTTCCGGAGCCCGGCTCAACTGGGAAATGCCGACAACCGGAATCTGCAGTTCCTTGGCCAGTTCCTTGAGGGACCGCGAAATGAAAGCCATCTCCTGGTTCCTGTTTTCGAATCGCCCTCCGGGCCTCATGAGCTGTATATAGTCAATGAAAATGATGTCCAGACGGTCTTCCATCTTGAGGCGGCGGGACTTGGCCTTCATTTCCATGACCGTCACGCCCGGCGTCTCGTCGATATAGATATTGGCCCGGGACAGGACTTCGGCGGCCAGCTTGAGTTTCTCGAATTCCCGCTCGTTGATGAATCCCGTCCGCACCCGCTTGATGTCGAGCTGCGCCTCGGCGCAGAGCATGCGGACGACGAGCTGCTCCTTGGCCATTTCCATGGTGAAAAATCCGACGGCGTAGTCGGTTTTCGTCCCCACGTGCTGGGACATGTTGAGCGCCAGGGCTGTTTTTCCCATGGAAGGCCGCGCCGCCAGCACGACGAACTCGGAGGGATGCAGCCCCGAAGTCAGGTTGTTCAACGACAGAAATCCCGTCGGGACGCCGGTGACCGTTTCCTTGCGGTCATAGAACTCCTTGATCATGCCGAGAGTCGGCTCGGTCAGCGATCGGATGGGGATGAACCCCGGCCTGATCCTCTGCTGGGCGACTTCGACGATGGCCGCCTGCGCCTCGTTCAGGAGATCGTCCGCGTCTTCTTTCTGCTCATAGCTCGACGATATGATTTTCGCCGAGGACATGATCAGGCGCCGCAGGAGGGCCTTTTCCTTAATGATCCGGGCATAGTATTCGACGTTCGGGCTTTTCGGGACGCCGTCCATCAAGGAGGCCAGATACGCCGCTCCGCCCACCTCTTCGAGTATTCCGCCCTTCTGGATTTCCTCGCTGAGCGAGAGGAGGTCCACGGGGAGCCCCTTGTCCACCAAAACAACGATTTTCTCGATGATTCTTTGATGGGCGTCCTTGTAGAAATCCTCCGGCGAGATGATTGACAGGACGATATTCAGGCTCTCGTTATTGACCAGAATGCCGCCCAGGACCGTCCGCTCAGCCTCGAGGCTGTGGGGAGGCGTTTTTTTCAAGAACATCGTGTCGAGTTCCACGCTCGCCTCCAAGTTCAAACATAAGGCCGGCCCTCATGATAGGGTCAAGAGTCCCCGCTCTCCGGCTCTTCCGTTTTTTTCTCCTCGCTGCCGCCTTCCTCCTTGAGGACCTGGATTTTGACCTCCGCCCGGTCATCCTGATAGACCTTGACGGGGATCGAAAAATTCCCGAGTCTCTTGATGGGTTCCTCCAGGAGGATCTTTTTTTTGTCGATTTCGAATCCGAGCTTGTCCAGGGATTCCTTGATGTCCGTCGCCGAGACGGATCCGAAAATCACGTCTTTATCCCCGGCCCGGCGGATGAAGGTCAAGGACGTCTGGTTCAGTCTCTGGATGAGGTCCTGGAAAGAGCGCCGCTCGGCCTCGGCCTTTTTTTTCAAGGCCTGGCGTTCGATCTCGATCATCTTCATGTTCGAAGGAGTCACTTCCAGGGCGAGTTTTTTGGGGATGAGATAGTTGCGCCCGAATCCCGGCGCGACATTGACGATGTCGCCCCTGCGCCCCAATTTTTCAATATCTTGCTTCAGTATAACCCTCATGTTGTCTCCAATCCCGGTATCAACGCTTAATCCTCGACATAGGGGAGCAGCGCCATCAGCCGCGCCCTTTTCACCGCAAGCGACAGCTTCCGCTGGTGATAGGCGCAGGTGCCGGTCACCCGCCGCGGCGAAATCTTTCCGCGGTCCGGGATATACTTTTTCAGTACGTCGATATTCTTGTAATCGATGCCCCTGACGTTGCGCTGGCAGAAGCGGCAGAATTTTCTTTTCGGCGGAAAAAATTTCCTGTACGAGCTTCTTTCGGGTCGGTCTTCTCTCGCCATATTATTTCTCCTCTTCTTTCACTCCGGAAACAGCCTCGGCGGGGGGCTCGGCCGCTTTGGCTTCGCCGGCGGGCTCGGCCGCCGGAGCCGGTTGTTCCGCTGCGGCTCCTTTTTTCTTCCTCCTCGTCTGGTCCCTGAGGTCTTTCTTGACCGTCAGGTAGCGGATGACGGAATCCGTCTGCTTGAAGCGGCGTTCAAGTTCTTGGGCGATATCGCCGTCTCCCTCGTAAACGAAAAAGACGTAGACACCTTCCTGAAATCGCTTGATGGGAAAGGCCAGCCTTCTTTTTCCCCAGACGTCCAACTTGATCATCTTCCCGTTTTTCAGGGAAACGACCTCAGCCATCTGGCCGATGAACTTCTCGGTTTCTTCCTCAGAAAGATTGGGGGCTACAACAAAGCCCGTCTCATACTGTCTCACGGACACCTCCTTATGGATTATAAAGCTCCCCCTCCACGAGAGGGAACAAGGAGAACTTCTCCTATTCTAAACGATTTGCAAATAAAATCCTAGCCTTCTTTCCCGGCCTCCTCGCCCCCGGCCGGCGGCGAGGCTTTACGATTATAGATGTTCATCGCCTGTTCGATGCGGCCGGTCAAGATCAAATCCAGGGCGTCTTCCGCCTTCTCCAAGCCTTCCTGAAGATGCGGACGTTCGGCCCGGGCAAAGGGAGAGAGCACGTAATCCGCGGCGTCCCGGTCCGGCGGAAGGGGGCCGATACCGACGCGTATCCGCGGAAAATTTATCGTCCCTGTTTCCTGAACGACGGAGATCATCCCTTTATGAGTTCCCGCGCTGCCGTGTTTTCTCACCCGGATTTCCCCCAGGGGAATGTCCAGGTCATCGAAAACGACCACGAGTTTTTCCGGGGCCGCGTTTTTCGCGTTCAATATTTCCCTGACGGCTTGGCCGCTCCGGTTCATGTAGGTTTGGGGGATGGCCAGGAAGACGCGGTCCTCGCCCATGCCGACGTCGGCGGATTTCGAATGGTATCGTTTACCCTTCAACTCAGCATCCCGGCGGCGGGCCGCCCGTTTCACGACCATGAATCCCACGTTGTGCCGCGTCTCGGAATATTCTTTTCCGGGATTCCCCAAGCCGACGACAATCCACACTTATTTGGCCTTCTCCTCGGCTTCCTCGGCCGCTCGCTCCTTCTTGATAACCTCGGGCTCCTTGGCCTCTTCCACGGCTTCTTCCGGCTTTTCTCCCGGGAATTCTTCTTCCTTGTGAGGAACGCTGATCAGGACCAAAACCGTTCCGGGTTCGGAAAGCAGCTTGACGCCCGGCGGAAGCGCGAGGCTCTCCGCCTTGAACGATTGATGCATATGAAGCCCGCTGATATCGATCTGGAGACTGTCCGGAATATCCTTGGGGAGACATTCGATGTCCACGGTTCGTGTGACGAAATCGATGAAGCCGCCCTCGGTCTTGACACCGATCGGATCGCCGGTGTGGACGATGGGCACCGTGATCCGGATGGCTTTGTCCATGGCGATCTGAATGAGATCCAAGTGGAGAAGGGTGTCATCCACCGGATCCATATCCATCTCCTTGATCATCGCGTCGCGGACTTGGGAAGCGAAGGCCACTTTGAAAATCGTATTTTCACCGGTATCGGACTTGAGAATCTGAACGATATCCTTTTTGTCCAAAACCAGCGGCACGTTTTCGACGGCCTCCCCGTAAAGAATCGCCGGCACGAGGCCTTTTTTTCTCAAGCGGCGGCATTCGTTCTTTCCGAAACCTTCTCTTTTTTCAGCCTTGATCGTGATAGTCATCCTGCCTATTCCTCCTCAATCAAACAAAGAACTCACGGAACTTCCTTCATTGATCCGTCGGATCGCTTCGCCGAAGAGCTCGGCGACGGAGAGCACTTCAATTTTCGAACAGGATTTGGCCCTCTCCGTCAAAGGAAGGGTATTCGTCACGAACATCCTTTCCAGGCCGGATTTTTCGACTCTGTCCACGGCCGGCCCCGAAAGGATGGGGTGCGTGCAGGCGGAAAAGATTTTCTTGGCGCCTTCCCTGGCCAAGGCTTCCACGCTCAGGGTCAGGGTGCCCGCGGTATCGACGATATCGTCGACGATGACGATGTTTTGATTCTTGACTTCACCAATGACGTTAAGCACCTGCGCGACATTCGGGGCCGGGCGGCGCTTGTCGATGATGGCCAGCTTGGCGCCGATCCGCTTGGCGAAGACGCGGGCGCGGCCCACGCCGCCGGCGTCCGGCGAGACAACGGTCAGGTCCTTGAGGCCGAGAGACTGTATATGGTTCGCCAGGACGGGGCCGGCCATCAGGTTATCGACGGGAATGGAGAAAAAGCCCTGGATCTGGGGAGAATGGAGATCCATGGTCAGGACGCGGTTGGCGCCGGCCTTCTCGATCAGATCGGCCATGAGCCGGGCGGAGATCGGGACGCGGGGGCGGTCCTTCCAGTCCTGGCGGGCATAGCAATAATAGGGCAGGACGGCGGTGATGCGTTCGGCCGACGCCCGTTTGAAGGCGTCAATCATCATAAACAGCTCCATCATATGGATATTGGCATCACGGGCGCCGGACTGGATGACGAAGACATCCTCTCCCCGGACGTTTTCATCGATATAGAAATGGATCTCTCCATCCAGAAACCGCTCCAGGACGCAGCGGCCCATATCGATCTTCAGATACCGGACAATTTCCGAAGCCAGCCCCAGGTTTGAGGAACCCGCAAATACTTTCATCGGTTCATCCTTCTATCCATGAATTCAATTGGCTGGGGCGGGAGGATTCGAACCTCCGAATCACGGATCCAAAGTCCGTTGCCTTACCAGCTTGGCGACGCCCCAGCACGCAGCCTTGCCCAATAACTCCGGCGGGACAACGTCTTCGCCAGGACCGCGTTCACGCTTCCCTCGAGCTCCGCCTTCGCCCGGAAGGCTTTTTCCCGCTCGGAAAAAAGGCCGAAAACGGCTGATCCCGTCCCGCTTACCAGAGACAATTCTGCACTATGGTCTTGGAAAAAGCTCTTAAAGCGAACGAGTTGTGGATAAGAACGAAATATCGTTTGTTCTAGTCTATTTTCCAATAGACCAAAGTTCTTTGTCTTTAAAAACCGCATAATTTTACTGTCTTTCCCCTCCGAAGTCAAGGAGGAGGAAAACTTGCCGTAGATTTCGGGCGTGGAGATGGGAAAGTCCGGAAGGGCCAGCACGCACCAGGACGGCGGCAATTCGGCCAAATCCGTGAGACGATCGCCCCTTTCCCTCCCAAGGCAGAGCCCTCCCCTGAGGAAGTAGGGGACATCCGAGCCCAGGTCTTTCCCGATTTTTTGAAGCCGCGGCCGGCTGAAGCCCAGATCCCAGAGTCTGTTCAGGGCATAAAGCGAAGCCGCGGCGTTGCCGCTTCCGCCGCCGAGCCCCTTTCCGCCCGGAATGCGCTTATGGACGCGGATCCGGACGCCCCGGGAGACGCCCGAGGCCTCCTGGAGCATGCGAGCGGCCCTGAAGATGAGATTGGATTCGTCCCACGGAATTGAGGGATCGTTCCCTTCGAGCACGATGTCCCTGCCGCCAACGGGCCGGAACTCGAGATCATCCCAAAAATCGATCGATTGAAAGAGGGTCAGGATGTCATGATAATGGTCCGCCCTTTTCCCGAGGATCTCCAGCCCCAGGTTGATCTTGGCAAATGACTTAATCTTCATTTTTCAGGAGGATCTCCATTTCCGCCCAGGTTTTCGGTTGGTACCCTTTCAAAAACTCCGCGTCGAAGACCTTGGGCCGGATAGGCCGGTTGAACCACAGGGCCGTGATCTTGATGCGTCCTTCATTCGGAGGGCGCCTGAAAGAAACCGACCGGGGCACGGCAATTCCCTTATGAAATTCGATGACTTCAAAACGGAACTCCCCTTTCGTCCCGGCCTGAACCCTGCCCTTATCGTCGCGGTCAAGAGACCATGCGGCCTGCAAGCCGGTCCCGCCACCCGTGTTCCCGTTCCCCCAGCGCCCGCTCATCAGGCAGATGACTTCCTCGGGGCTGAAGTCGAGCCCGAACATGCGGTTCATCATCGTCCCGGCGCCGGCCTCCGCAAATATTCTTTTTGAGGGGACCACGAGGTAGGACGATCCGTCTCCAAAAAGGATAAAATACATGGTCCGGCCCAGCACGTCCAGCGCTTCGATCTTTCCCCGGCCGGGCCATTCGAAAACGAAAGAGAATTTGGCCTTGGAAAAACCGGTTTCCCCGCGGAGCGACGCGGAACCGTATCCCTCCAGGCTCCGTATACGATCGGGCGGGGCAAGAACGGGGGATTTGACGCAGGAGGTTAAAAGTAAGAGAACGGCCGTAAGGATACACGGAAAGAGGCGCGCCCTCGGAGAAAACTTTCTGAGTTCCCGCGCGCTTCCCTCCAAGGCGTTAAATCCCCACCACGGGCCGGCGACAATGAATCCCAGGGCTTCCGGCTCTCCTCAATCCAGCTTGAATCCATAATCCTGCGTTTTCTTCGCGGCGTCCTTTCCGCCTCCGCCGTCGGCCTCGCCGGGCTTTGATCGCTCCCCGGAATGGAGGCCGTGACCGGAAGATCTCCGCCTAAGATTTTTTTTCCGGAGAATCGGATAGAACGGCGATTTGACCCGTTTCCCGAAACAGGACAGGTTTGGATTGACAATGAGCAGGATTATAAAGAGGCCGAAGATGACGAGAATTCCATACATTCCGATAGTCATGTTCAACCTTTAAATCCAGGCCTTTCCTGGATATCCATTATGATTTTTAATTATAAACCCGCTGAAAGCAAGGAGTCAACCTCGTTAGAAATTGGGGACACAATACCCATTTACCCTATTTAATCATCAATCACCCGGCAAGCGGAGCCGAAGGAAATAACGCTTGCCGGAAATAGGGTAAATGGGTATTGTGTCCCGCTTTGGTTTGACGGAGATGAGATTCGGAAACCGGACGCGTATCTATTCGCCCTTGTCGACGTCTTCCTGGAACTTCGGGATCTTCGCCTTTTCCTTTTCTTTTCCGATGAAAAAGCCAAGACAGAACGCGGACGAGAGCATGAAAAGTGACAGTATAGTCTTGAAAAAGCCTTTCATTTTCGCCTTCTGCCGATATTTTTGTATAAAACCCGAAAAAAGTCAACACGGAAGCCGCTTGAAAAAGCATTTTTTTCAAGCCGCGACGCCGGCGGGCCGGCAGCCCGCGCGGAAGCGAGAACCACGGCCGGGACCATTGTCGCGTCCGCGCGACTTGCCATTTCGAAGTTTCCTTTGTATATTTGAAATACGAAGACGGTCTTCGAACGAGAGGGCTCGATGAGAAAGCTCTGCGTCCCCGGAATCATCTTTTTCGCGGCGGTCATGACGGCGGGTGCCCAGGGCATCCGGCCCGCCGTCTGGGCGGGGCAATTCTACGATCGCGATCCGGTGAATCTCTCCGCTCAGATCGATTCCTTCTTGAGAATCGCCCCGGCGCCGGTTTCAGATAAACCGGTCAAGGGCATCATCGTTCCCCATGCCGGTTATGCATATTCCGGGCAGGTCGCCGCTTGCGGCTACCGCCTTGTGCAAGGACAGCCGATTGATTCGGTGGTCATCATCGGCCCCTCTCACCGCTTTGGATTCCGGGGATGCTCGATCTACACCAAAGGCGGATTCGAGACGCCGCTCGGGATCGTCGCCGTGGACGAGATCCTGGCGGCCGAGATAGCGAAGGCGTCGGGCTTTGGATTTGTCCCTGAAGCCCACGTCCAGGAGCATTCTATTGAGGTCCAGGTGCCGTTCATCCAGAAAACCCTCCCTCGGGCGAAGATCGTCCCGATTATCATGGGCTCTCAAGACGAAAGGACCATCAACCGGCTGGCCTCGGCGCTGGCGAAAACCCTCCCCGGCAGGAATACGCTGGCCGTTGCCTCCACCGACATGTCGCATTTTCTGTCCAAGGAGGAGGCCGCGAGGACCGATTCCGAGACGCTCTCGCTTATCTCTTCCTACAAGTTGACCGCCCTCATCAACAGGGTGGAAAGAGGGGAGAACATCCTCTGCGGCGGCGGACCGGCGGCGGCCGCCATGATCTATGTTCAAAAATGCGGGAAAGCGCGGGCCGAAATCCTCAAATACGCGGACTCATCCGGGTTCGGAGGGCCCATCGTCGGCTACATGTCGGCGGTCCTGACCGCGGACGAATCCGAGCCCGGCTCCGGATTCCAGCTGACGGGCGCGGACAAAAGGGACCTCCTCCGTCTCGCGCGCTCCGCCGTGACCCGGTATATCGAGGACAAGGAAACGCCGCAATGTCCGGACGGGGGACCGAATCTCAAGGTTCCCCGGGGAGCGTTCGTGACTCTCAAGAAAAAGGGAGCGCTTCGCGGCTGCGTCGGCTTCATCGAACCCGTGGCGCCCCTTTGCCAGACCATCATCCAATGCGCCGTCTATGCGGCGGTCGAAGATCGCCGCTTCCCGCCCGTTGCCCGGGAGGAGCTGCAGGATCTGGAATACGAGATATCCGTGCTGACCCCCCTCGAGCCTGTTTCCGACCCGTCTTCGATCAAGGTTGGAAAACACGGGCTGGTCGTCACCCAGAACGGGCGGAAAGGATTGCTCCTTCCGCAGGTCGCGGTAGAAAACCGCTGGTCGCGGAACGAGTTCCTCGCTCAAACCTGCCTCAAGGCCGGCCTTCCGGCCGACGCCTGGAAAAAGGGGGCCAAGCTCCAAACCTTCGAAGCCGTGGTCTTTCCCTGATCCCGGGCTTCCCTTGGAGGGAGGCCCCTTCCCATTTCCCGCGGTCTCTGCTATAATCGATTTTTTATAAAGAGACTCTCATGCCGATATACGAATATAAGTGCACCAAATGCAAGGCCAGGATCGAGGTCCTGCAGGGTCTGAGGGACAAGTCGCCCAAGACCTGCGAAAAATGCGGAGGACGCCTCGAAAAACTCATCTCCTCGCCGGCCATTCAGTTTCGAGGGAACGGGTGGTATATCACCGATTACGCGCACAAGAACGGATGCTCGCCGGCCGCGAAAGCCGACAGGTCCGATTCCGCCCCGGAAACGGGCGCGGACAAAGAGCCGGCGAAAGCCTCCGCCGCCCCTCCTCCCCCGAGAGAGGCCAAATAGACATTCTTTCCCGTTTCATCTAAAATGTCGGTGATGAAAATCGTCGTTCGAATGCCCAATTGGATCGGAGATTCCATCCTGGCGCTGCCCGCGGTTCAAAGCCTGAAAAAGAACTTCCCCGAATCCGAGATTTGGATGGCCTCGCGCGAGTGGGCCAAAGACCTGTTTGCAGCGGATCACCTCGTGCAGGGCATCATATCCCTCCCCGACATCCGCGATCTGAAAAGCCTCCGCGAGGCGGGAAGCATGTTGAAATCCCACGGATTCGACCTGGGATTCCTCCTGACAAATTCGTTCTCATCGGCGCTGCTGTTCTCCATCGCCGGAATTCCGGAACGCTGGGGCTACTCGAGCGACGGGCGCAGATTGCTTTTGACCCGGAGCGTGACGCCGGCGGCGACCGCCGGGACGCGGCATCAAGCGGAGTATTATCTGCAGCTTCTCGCCGGACTCGGCCTTCAGGTTTTTCCTCAACGAATCGCTTTGACTCTATCGGAGGAAGAAAAGGCGGAGGCCGGACGCGCTCTCCTGGCGGCCGGCCGGGACCAAGCCAAGCCCCTCGTCATCCTCAATCCCGGGGCTTTCTACGGATCCGCGAAAAGATGGCCTCCCGGCCGTTTTGCCGAGGCCGCCGCGCTCTTTGAAGCGCGCAACCACGCGGAAATCCTGATCGTCGGTTCGGGAGATGAAAAAGAGATCGGCGACGCGGTCGCCGCGGGTTTGGAAAGGAAACCGATGAATTTCGTCGGCAAGACATCCCTCCGCCAGCTGATCGCGCTTCTCAGCCACGGCCAACTGTTCGTGACGAACGACTCGGGGCCCATGCATATCGCCAATGCCCTCGGGATTCCCGTTCTCGCGTTGTTCGGCCCCACGGACCCGAAGGTCACAGGGCCTCTCGAGCCGCCGGCATCCGTTCTGAAGAAAGACGTGCCTTGCTGGCCCTGCCTTTACCGGACGTGCCCCTATGACCACCGCTGCATGATGAACATCGAAGCCGCAGAGGTCTTCGAGGCCGGCCAAAAATACTTATGAAGAAATCACGGGCCGTTTTTTTGGATAGAGACGGGACCCTCAACGAAGACTGCGGCTATCCGGCCGAATTCAGCCAGATACGGATTTTTCCTTTCAGCTACCGGGCCGTGCGGAAAATCAACCGGGCGGGTTTCCTGGCGGTCGTGACCACCAACCAATCGGGGATCGGGAGGGGCTTCTTTTCCGAACAGGCGCTGGAAATCATCCACGGGGAAATGCGGGAATCGTTCCTCTCCCACGGAGCGAAGCTGGACGGCATGTATTACTGCCCCCACTTTCGGACCTCGGCCGTTCCCGCGTTCGACGTGGATTGCTCCTGCCGAAAACCCCAGGCGGGGCTCGCCTTGAAAGCCGCCGCGGAGTTGAACATCGACCTGCCGGCCTCTTATGTCATCGGGGACAAGTCGGACGACATTCTTTTCGGCTATAATATACAGGCCAAGCCCGTCCTTGTCCTGACAGGCCAGGGCGAGCTGGCGCTCGGCCGGCTCAGCGAGGCGGGCGTCCAGCCGGCGTACGTGGCGGAAAACGTCCTCCGGGCCGTCGATTGGATCTGCGTCCAGGAAGGCATCGACGCCCGGGATTGGGAGTAGTCGGGTTCGGCGGCCCAAGAGAGAATCGAGCCATGATCCGGTTTGATGACATACTCGAAAAGGTTTCTCCTCATTACAGCGAAAAAGAAATAGCCGTTCTCCAAAAAGCCTACGTCTTCGCCGCCCGCGCCCATAAGGGCCAGCTGAGGCGCTCGGGAGAGCCCTATCTCAGCCACCCCTTGGAAGCGACGAGCATGCTCGCCGACATGAACCTTGACAGGACCACCCTTGTCGCCGGACTTCTTCACGACGTGCTGGAGGACACCGACGTCACCCTCGCCGAAATCCGGGAATCCTTCGGCAAGGATGTCGCCGGACTTGTCGAGGGTGTAACCAAGATCAGCCGGGTGCACGAGGCTTCCCCCGAGCTCCGGCAGGCGGAAACCATCCGCAAGATCATCCTGGCCATGACGGATGACCTGCGGGTCATTTTCATCAAGCTCGCCGACCGCGTGCACAATCTCAAAACCCTCAAGTTCCTCGAGGAGGACAGCCAAAGGCGGATCGCCAAGGAAACGCTCGACATCTACGCTCCGATCGCCAACCGCCTCGGGATGGGACGCATCCGGGCGGAGCTGGAGGACCTCGCCTTCCGCTACGTGTCTCCCGAGGAGTATTTCCGGGTCGCCTCTCTGGTGGACCCGCAAAAAAAAGACGCGGAGAAAGACCTCAGGAAGCTGGCCAAGACCCTGGAAAGCCTGATGAGGGACAACGGCATTCCCGCCGATATTTTCTACCGCATCAAGCGCCTCTACAGCGTCTATACCAAAATGAAGCGCCGGGACATCAGCTTCGACCAGGTGTATGATTTCCTCGCCCTCCGGCTGATCACGGATTCGGTCAAGAACTGCTACGCGGCCCTGGGCATCATTCACCAGAAATGGCCCCATCTCCCCCAGCGCTTCCGGGATTTCATCGCCATGCCCAAACCCAATCTCTATCAGGCGCTTCATACGACGATCATCACCGATGAAAAAAAGACTTTCGAAATCCAAATACGGACGCAGGAAATGCACGATCTGGCGGAAAACGGGATCGCGGCCCACTGGAAATATAAGGACCAGGCCCCCCAGGACCTGATGAAGGACGACCGGCGGCTTCACTGGCTGAGGGAGATGGCCTCTCTCTATAACGAGCAAAAAAACCCGCAGGAATTCCTAAAAAACCTGAAAATCAACCTTATCCCCGAAGAGATCTTCGTCTTCACGCCCAAAGGAAAAGTGATCAGCCTGCCGGCCGGCGCGACGGCGCTGGACTTTGCGTTCAAAATCCATACCGAAATCGGGCTCCATGCCTCAGGCGCCCGGATCAATGCCAAAACAACGCCTCTCAAGACCGCGATCAAGACCGGCGATATCGTCGAAATCCTGACCTCTCCGGAACGCGGCCCGGTCAGGAGCTGGATGAGCTTTGTTGCGACCTCGGGCGCCCGCCATCAAATCAAACGCTGGCTGAACGTCCGGGGCAAGGCCAGGAGCGTGGCACTGGGCAAGAAGCTCTGGGAAAAGGAAATCAATAAATACGTCCTGCCGGCCGATCTTCGGAAGGAAGGCGACCTTGTTAAGCGGCTTTCGGAGGCCGGGGGGACGTCCATCAAGAGCATGGAGGATTTCTACCATCTCGCCGGTTCCGGCCGGATCGTCTTCGACAGGCCGTTCAGAGAAAAGCTGTATCATTCTGATCGAATGGTCGAACGCAAGGAGACGCTCATAGAAAAAGTCGTCGCCAATG
>Ga0228535_1001529_pt1 | contig 33816 bp, 29 predicted proteins | sample SJ1metagenome_FD_168457 | JGI IMG/M metagenome (GOLD analysis project Ga0228535, IMG submission 168457) | Enriched culture of PCE-dechlorinating microbial communities from Ithaca, New York, USA - SJ1 | ecosystem: Engineered > Modeled > Simulated communities (microbial... > Unclassified | place...
GCAAGGTCTTAATTCAGAGGGCGATTCAACGCCCCCTGAATTTTAGAACTGCAAATGCATGAATTAGTTGGCGTTGTACTCCCGCTTAAAGAAGCGGGAGACTTACGCCAAGTTAGTCAGGTTAAAGTTTAATCTTCAGAACTTCTTCACCGGCAGAATTATTGATTTTTGTATCTACGGCAAGATCCCTACATGCAGCTTTTTTATTGCTTTTAAATATTTTGCACTTCAGCAGCCGATTCAGGATGTTTTTTGTTTTACACTCTTTTTTTCTACTAAAAACCGGCCTGCACTCAGCATCCTGATAAAAAATATTGGATGTGATTTGGGAAATATTTGCCGGCAGTACTTCTATCCGGCTTATTTCCCTGTCATCATCATCTTTTATGACCATAATCTCAGTAAGCACTTCAGCGTTTTCTTGGGATACAGCCTTAAATCTGACCGGCTCAAATTTGAATATCTGAATAAGCCTCTTTATGTTTATGAGACTAAAGGCAATATCCGAAGGCTCATAGACCGGTATTAATACTATATCGGCCTTTTTAACGGCAAAAAAAGTCATAGGACTTGTTAGCTGACCCTGGCACTCAAAAACCACTACCCCGTACCCCTGTCGGCGGGCTTTGTTAATAAAATGGCCGGGGAACAAGGTAAGTGTCTCCAATTCCACTTTATGAGTCAGAGGAAAATCAGGCATGGCAAAAGCGCAAGACGGTAGGACCGATAAGGACTTCCCTATCTCATGAATATAAGTAAAAGACAATTCGCCCTTCTTCTCCAACTCCAAGATAGCTGCCTCCGTGTGGTTTTGCCTGTCAAAAATATTTGTCACAAAACCCAGTCTTGGTACGCCCAGGCATGGCAGTTCCACTAAAATAACTTTTGTATATTGGGAAAATTCCAAGGATATGCCATAGCTAAAATCTGCCGTATTGTGACCGCCCGGCGACCAGACCGTAATCACCTTAAACACTTATTGCTCACCCACCTTTTTCCAGGCTGCTTTTACTGAACATGCCCTTGATCCTGGACAAGCCGATTCTGAGGCTCGTTTTTTCTTCGGTTTCATTTGATTTAACACCGATTTTATCAAGAATTTGCCTTAAGAACTGTTGTGTGTCGTGCCCTATCCTACCGTATTTTTTTAAATAAACATAATCTATAAAATTATCTTCGAAGGAAACGGGAGGAAACAAAAAAGGGGCTTCATTCAGGTCATTCAATTGATCCGTGATATAGCCAACCTTCTTTGTACCGATGATATGGATATTGCCCCTTGCTTTCTTTCTTTCATTCAGGGCATACACAATACTGCCGGGGAGCATATTTACGGTAATGAATTTCAAATATGACAGCTCATTCATTACAATATCATTGAACATACTTTTTCCCTGGCAACTGAATATTAGAAAATTGAAGTTGTTTTCAAAAATTGTAATCCTGGTAAGTTCTGTTATAAATGCTTTCCAACCGCTTTCAAGTTCTGACCAGGTAAGATTATCCTCGCTTTTGCCATCGGGAAGGAAATATAAATCCGGGGGATAATCCTTGAGATGACGATACTTATCGGGTGAATTCTCATCTGTCAGAAACTTTTCGGTGTTAAACAGGCAGTTTCTGATAAAATCGTTGTTACCTTGTATAAACATTGACAAGGCATGTCTGGTGTTGAAATACGGGTGTCCTATCGATAAAGTACCGGCTAAACGCGGTAAATGGGATACAGTTTCAATCAGGGCCACTTTAAAGCCGTATTCAGCCAGACTGAAGGCAGTTAATAAAGCCAGGCCATGATTAAACAGGGATTCATCATCCGACCAAAAGGCAATAACATTAGATTTAATATAGTAAGGTTTATAACCTAGCGACATACCTCTTTTTACTAATTTGCCCATGTGTCCGGAACTCCCCTGTTCTGTATCCAAGGTTTGCAAATACTCTTCTACGTCCTGGAGGTTCCTCTTTATAAAAAGAAACTTTTTTAAATCTTCCTCATCAAACCGATCAATAAACCAAAAATCATACATTTTAGCTTTAATTAATCCGGTTATAAGCTGGGAATCAATACCTTTGCATGTTGGAAACAAGAGGACCAGCCTGCTTTTTGGGCATAAATTCTTTATCTTGACAACTTTTTGTACAAGGTTTTTATAAGTACTTTTTTGAGGCCACTGATTAATAATGTAATAAGGTGAACAATTAATCAAAAAAAGATCCGGGTCTTCCCCCCCGCTTTTTTGAGCCCATTCGCAAGCGCCGTCTAATTTAACATCTCTTCCCGTTATTAAGGCATATTTATTTATCTCATCAAGCATTTTTTTATCAATATCTTTAAAAACGAGGTGTACTTTAAGCAGATTAGCCACCACTCTCACCTCCATCTTAGAAATGATAAATATTTTTTCAGGGAAGGGCTGACCACCCCCCAATTATGTTTTTCTTTTGTTTTCTTAGGAAATCGGCCTTGTTGAGAAGCAACCGAATCCATGCACCAATCAGCAACAAAAGAAACAAGTATAATTTTTAATTTTCTTGAATAATTTAGCAAACTGTTGGGATTTCATGTAATATACTTATCGTTAAAAATGGTTAAGGTTTATTAAATGGTATTGGTATTTTCAAAGGCAGATTTTTTTTGATAAAACGAATCATATCTTCAATTCAATAAACGAATTAACCGGCAAACCGGGATATAACCTTTCTCTTTAAGAAAATTAACCTTAACCACTTGTTTTTTCCAAACAATCCTGTTGAATAATATTTTCAGTTTACCTTTTTCCAGAGCTCTTTTTTTGGCAAACTCTATCCTTTTCTTAATTTCCGCCAGTTTTTCATGATATGTGATTATGAATTTTTTAACCTCTTCATAATGAACATTAATTCTAAAAACCCTGGTTACACCGCTAATGTTTCTTATGCTGTAATACAGCTCATGTGTAAGGTCATAGCATCTTAATAAGACATATCCCGGCAAGATCGATCTGGAATTATTTTTTTGATTTTTATGAACATGCTCAACAAAACCAGCCTGTGGAATAATAATTTCCGCATCTAAACTGCGAAATTTAGTCATACTGCATTTTGTGAAGATCTCTTTTACATTACATTCTCTGCCGGTTATGACCTGAATAACATAATATTGCGGCATATTGTTCTCCTTAATTCGCTAATTTAACCATATTATTTCTAAATTTGTCATATTTTACATTATTATATCATATTATTTCAGATATCCTTATTTTTACAATTTTAAATATTTATTGCATATATTTACATTATTATCCCAATTAATTATATTAATTTCCTTTTATTTCATTTATAGGTAATATTTTGTTATATATTTATGCTTTTTTTATTATTTACTATTAATTTAAAACAACTGCCACGCCTTTAAAACGCCAGCCCCCGTTGGGGACTTTTACCCTGGAGATGACGCCCATGCGGGGCAGACCTAAAAAACACCGGTCCATAAAATGAACCGGTGTTTGACATCCCAATTTATATTTAATTTTCCCACGTTTATATGTCCGGTTAATTCATATTTTGCCGAAAAACTGGGCCAGCAACGTCCCAATCCCCAGTATCCAGACGTAGACGGCAAACCCCTTTAGGGAGCCTCTCTGTATTATTTTTATCATCCACTTTACTGCTATAAAACCGGTAACGGCTGCCGTCAGAGTACCCAGTACGAGAGGCAGGGTCCCGATGGATTCGGTTTTTCCGTCGAAGATATCGGCTGCCTGCAGCAGGGTTGCTCCCATGATGGCGGGTATGGACAGCAGGAAAGAGAACCTGGCTGCCGCTTTCCTGTCAATCCCCTGAAACAATGCTCCTGCTATGGTAAGGCCGGAGCGGGAAATTGCCGGAAGTATGGCCGCTCCCTGGAGTGTTCCCACAATAAGTGAATCGCCATAAGTAATATCATCAATCTCCTTAATGCCGCGGTCTTTTATACTATCAGCCAGCCATAAAATTACGCCGGTGGCTAAAAAGTCCCATCCTACTGTTGCGCCCGAAACAGCGATCCCCTCAAAGAAATCTTTGAAAACAAGCCCGATTACGGCTGTAGGTATGGTCCCTGCCACAATAAGTAGAGGCAGCCGGCCAAAGGGTCTTTTTATCATCTCAATTATGTCACGCCAGAATACCGCAATCACTGCAAGTAGAGTACCAAAATGAAGCATCGTATCAAGAAATAACCCGGCTTCCGAAAGTCCCAAATATTTGCGGGCTAAAAGCAGGTGCCCGCTGCTGCTTACAGGCAGAAATTCGGTAAGGCCCTGAATAACACCAAGTAAAATAGCTTTTATGGTTTGTTCCATTATATAGCCTCCGCTCATTGCCATCATTAATCACGGCTTACATTTTTTGCAACAAAAACATTGTAACAAAAAAAACTACCGGCTGCCACTTGAAAATAAAGAGCAGCAGCTCTAATATACTTATGCAATATACTTATGCAACTATTTGCATTTTTACAATTTACCTATATAATGTAACTGATAATAATATGTGTTTGTCTTATGGCCGGGAAAGCGGTGAAAGTCCGCTGCAGCCCCCGCTACTGTAAGCGATGACGAAACCCGATGATGCCACTGGGTTGCCGGGAAGGCCGGGTTTAGAATGATTCGCAAGCCAGGAGACCTGCCTTAAGATTCCATCATTCACCTTCGGCGGGAGGGCAGAGATGATTTTTAATTAAATCACTCATAAAAAGCCTGCCTGACAAGGGCAGGATTATTTTTTACATAAGGAGACAGTCAAAAATGAAACAAAATAAGGCGCTGTTTTTTCTTCTTATCTTATTATTGGTGCTGCCCGTGTGCGCCTGTTCCGACCACCCCCCCAAGCAAAACCGGGAATCCACCCCGGCCGGGCCAGTTGTAATTGGAAAAACGGTATACCCCCTTAAAGTCAGGGACTTTATGGAAAGGGAAGTTACAATAGAGAAACTTCCGCAGCGTATCGTTTCACTTTCCCCGAGCACTACTGAAACCCTGTTTGCCTTACAGGCAGGCAGCAGGGTGGTAGGAGTTACCAATTATGACGATTACCCGCCTGAAGTATTAGATCTGCCCAAGGTCGGTAATTTTAAAGGCCCCAATATAGAAGCCATTGTTCAGCAAAAACCCGATCTTATTTTTGCTTCCGACAAAACCGGCAAAGAGCAAATAGAAGTGCTGGAAAAGGCCGGTTTTACCGTAGTTATGCTGCAGGCTAGAAACATAGCTCAGACTATGGACTCTATCAGGACCATCGGCCAGATAACCGATTCTCAGGAACAAGCGCATACTATCATACAAGATATGAATAACAAAATTTCGGATATAGCCGCAAAGACCGGCAGTCTGCCCAGAATAAAAACCTACTACCTGGTGTATGCAAGCGGCAACTATACAGCCGGAAGCGACACCTTTATTGATGAGTTGATTACCCTTAGCGGCGGCGAGAATGTGGCGGGAGATATGACAGGGTGGGTCAAGTTCAGTCTGGAAAAGCTTGTAGAAATAAATCCCCCTGTTATCATCACCTCTCCTCATGCCGGTGATCTTAAATCCATTGTCACGCTGCCCGGAATCAAAGAAACAAAAGCTGTAAAAGAGGGGAACATCCATATGATCAGCAACGAAAATATTGTAACCCGCTCCTCTCCCCGTATTGTCCTCGGTCTGGAAGAAATGGCCCGCTATCTTCACCCGGAGGCCTTTGAATAAATGAAACTCACTAACAGGTCGCTGCTGGTCCCCTCATTAATGCTGCTTTTTCTGAGCGTTGCTGTCTCCCTTTCCAGCGGCGCAGTCAGTATACCATTGAAAGAAATAGTGACAATAATCGGCGGCGGCGGCAGTGAAACAAACAGGATCATCCTGCTTTCCCTGCGGCTGCCCAGGGTCCTCGAAGCCGCCATGGTAGGAGCAGGCCTTTCCGTGGTGGGCACTTTCTTCCAGGGCTTGTTAAGAAATCCCATGGCGGACCCCTACGTATTAGGCGTCTCGTCCGGAGCCGCCTTCGGAGCAACGATTGCCATTATTCTGGGCCTTGGCGTGTTGGGAGTTGGATTTACAGCCTTCTTCTTTGCGCTTCTTACCATCTCTATTGTATATATCATTGCCAAAAACGGGCCCAAAGTCACGATGTCTTCCATGCTGCTGGCGGGTATTGCCATCAGTGCATTTATGTATTCGGTAATATCCCTTTTGATGTTATTCAATCATAACGAGCTTTCCCGTATTGTTTTCTGGACAATGGGCTCATTCAGCCTGACAGGCTGGAATGATGTCTTTTTCTCCGCCCCTCTTATAACTGCAGGGTGTTTGATTATGTATCTCTTTGCCAGAGACATGAACGCCATCATCACAGGGGATGAAATAGCCGAACACCTGGGCGTCAATACGGAATTGGTAAAAAGGGTCGTCCTGTCCGTAGGCTCACTAATCACGGCGGCCTCAGTATCAATCGGCGGCATCATCGGATTTGTCGGTCTTATCGTACCTCACATCGCCAGGCTGCTGGTCGGGCCGGACAACCGCATCCTGGTACCTTTCAGCGCTGTTTTCGGCGCGATATTTCTTGTCGTTACCGACACACTGGCCAGAACACTGCTGGCCCCGGCGGAAATACCGGCGGGAATTATCACGGCAACTTGCGGCGGGCCTTTTTTCCTATACTTACTGGTAAAAACTAAAATCAAAAATGAAGGTATGTGATGCTATGCCTCTTCTACAAATCAGCAACCTCTCTGCAGGCTATCTGAAAAAAGAAGTTTTAAACGCAATAAGTATTGAAATAAACAAGGCTCAATTCACGGGAATAATTGGAGCTAACGGATGCGGCAAGACCACTTTGCTTAAAAATATTTCCGGTTACCACCACCCCTGGGGCGGTAGTGTACACATTTCAGGGAAAGATATCCGTAAGATGTCCATCCGGGAAAGGGCCCGGCATATCGGCTATGTTCCGCAGGACATCCCTTTTGACTTCGCCTTCAAATGTTTCGACCTGGTCATGATGGGCAGGATGCCCCACCTGGGGAGGTTTAAGAAAGAAAGCGGCGCCGATAGAGAAATCGTCAGGGATTCGATGGAACTGACCCATACCTGGCATTTAAAAGACCGGATCGCTACTGAACTAAGCGGCGGCGAACGGCAGAGGGTCTATATCGCCAGGGCTCTGACCCAGCAGCCCAAAATAATGCTTTTGGACGAACCAGTCTCTCACCTGGATATCAAATACCAGGTGGAGGTCCTTGACCTCTTAAAGGAGCTGTCGTCGAGGGGTATCCTGATCCTGGCCGTACTGCACGATATTAATCTGGCCTCCCAGTTCTGTGACGAAATCATGATAATGAGAGAGGGCAACATCCTGTCCCGCGGCAAACCTGCCGAAGTAATCACACCACAAAATATTGGCAGCGCGTTTTCTATCGATGTGGAGATTTTTGATAACCCCTGCACCCAAACACCCTATGTGGTTCCGCGGAAAAAGAAAAAGACCCGGCTCAAAGCAGTATAAACGAAAGCAGAGCATTAGCGGAGTTGACAATATTTGATACAATAAAAAGAGAACATACTTTATAGCAGGAGGAATTTCCTTGTCCCTCAGAACCGTTTTTTATGGAATCCTGATTTTACTGCTGCTCTACGGGCTCTTTACCGTGGGGTTTCCTTTCCTCCTCGCTTTTTTGCTGGCATTCCTGCTGGAGCCGGTTATCCTATACATATCAAAGGAGTTTAAAATCAAGCGCAGCTATTCGTCAGTTCTTGTCTGCACTGTTTTCACTTTAATTTTACTGGCTCTAAGTTACTTCCTGGTCGCAAAAGTGGCCCGCGAGGCTGAAGCGCTTTCGAGGGCTATGCTCTCTTTCATCAGGGACTTTAACCAGGGAATTGACCAGATAAGCGTCCGCTACAGTTATTTGTTTGAAACGCTGCCCCCTGAGTACCAGAGCAGTCTCCAGCAGATTGCAAGCAGCCTTCTCGAATCAATGCAGACGTTTTTGCGGCAGTCGATTTCCTTTTCCTTCAATATTGCCCGGCAGATACCCAACATTTTTATTGAGTTACTCATAGTATTCATTGCGATGTACTTGATAAGCCTTCGCCTGCCGCATATGAAGCAGTCATTTATGCGGTTTTTTGACGAATCCAACCATTCCCGCCTGGACAGTGTCTTAAAACAGCTGCAGCAAGCCGTGTTTGGCTTTATCCGGGCCCAGATCATCATCAGTTCGATTGAATTTTTCTTTGTCTTGTTCGGCTTTCTGATCCTTGGTGTAAGCTATCCCTCGGCCACGGCCCTTCTGGTTACCATCGTTGATTTCCTGCCTATCCTGGGGACAGGCGCGGTGATGATTCCCATGGCCTTCTACCAGTACTTGAGCGGGGACCTCTTTTTAAGCGTGGGGCTGTTGGTTCACTATGCCGTAATTATTATTTTCCGTCGCATCATTGACCCCAAGATCCTGGCAGACAACATCGGTATCAGCTCGCTTTCCGCCCTCATCAGCATGTACCTGGGCATCAAGCTGGTCGGAGTTGTCGGCTTATTCATGGGTCCTGCCGTCGTGATACTGTTCCAGGCCATGAATAAGGTGGGCCTGCTCAAATTGAAGGTAAAGTTTTAAAGGGATATAAGCTTTATTAGATTTAATAAACAGCAAGCCCCTCTAAATATGACCAGGGCTGGTCTAAACAAATTTGTTGTTTAGACACAGCCCCTTTGTTCTTTCTTGTATTTTATTTTTATCATTCCGGGTCATTTGCCCGATCTGTTTAGCTCCTCCAATATTTCCAGAGCTCTGTCCATTCTTACTTTTCTTTCCTTCACCATAATTTGAGCAACCCGATCAGCCAGTTCACCTGCTGCTCCGGCATTAATTGCTATATTCCGGGCATGCAAGGCCATGTGTCCCCTCTGTATGCCCTCTGCCGCCAATGCCCTCACAGCTGCCAGGTTCTGTGCCAGCCCCACTGCCCCTATTATTTCTCCCAGTTCAACCGCGGTCTTGACTCCAAGCATTTTGACTGCCAGTTTAGCCATAGGATGTGTAGCCGTGGCGCCTCCAATCAGGCCGACTGCCATTGGGGCTTCCAGAGTACCTGTCAGGTCACCTTGGTTATTCTTTTCCCAAGTGGTAAGAGAAGTATAGCGTCCGTTTCTGGAAGCATAAGCATGGCATCCGGCTTCAATAGCTCTGGTATCATTGCCCGTTGCCAGTACTACGGCTGTGATACCGTTCATGACGCCTTTGTTGTGGGTGGCGGCCCGGAAGGGATCCGCTTCGGCGAAAGCATAGGCCTGCACAATACCGTCAACCACCTCTTCTCCTCCCAGTTCTTCCTTTGCCACAACACATTTGGCGCGGACCAGCCGCTTAACTGCCAGGTTTGACAGGATACGCAAATATACTCTCCCGCCCGTAATTCTTTCAATTACGGGGGCAAGAGCTTCCGCCATGCTGTTGACGGCATTGGCTCCCATGGCATCCCGTGTATCAACGATTAAGTGCGTTATAATCATCGGTCCTTTTAGGGTATCTATTACCCGTACTTCAATATCCCTTACGCCGCCGCCGAATTTAACCAGCACCGGGTCCTGTTCATTGGCCTTCGCCATAATCTCTTCCTTATGTTCGTAGATGGCCATCTTGGCGGCAAAAGGGTCGGCCACATTTACAGTTTGAATTTGGGCGATCATGATCGGACCGGAATTGCTGGTCGTAAACCCGCCTCTTTTCACCGTCAGTTTGGCGGCATGGCTGGCTGCGGCGATGACGGAAGGCTCTTCCGTCGCCATGGGAACAAAATACTCTCTGCCGTTGATAAGAAAATTTGCTGCCAACCCCAGGGGGATTTCAAATTTCCCAACCACATTTTCGACCATCTTTTCCGCCCTTTCCATAGGAAGCGGCTCGGCGCTTTTCAACAGGTCTATATCTGCATCGTTTAGTCCGGCAAAGTCTTTGATAAGTTTTATTCTCTCGTCCCTGTCAAGCTTATAAAAACCAGAGACAATCGAAGTTTTGTCCATATATCCACACCCCCTTGGTTCATAATAACTTATTTCTGTTATTTAAAACAGAATCAATGTTGAAATATAAGCGCCGCTGTACAGTGTCATGAATTGTACTCCATAGTTGACACCCCACCTGTTTAAAGTGCCTGCTACCAGCGCCACCAGCATTACTCCCCAAATGTTGATAAAACCGGCTTCCATGTAGGCCAGCATAAGTACAAGTCCGAAAAACATGCCCAGGAGAGCTTCATGGGAAATAAGCCGGAAAACAAATCTGCATATCTTTGTTGAGTACTTGATAGTGATGGGATAAGTAATGATCAGTGCAATGGCGGCGCCCAGCAGGACCGGCAGGAAATATCCGCCGGAACCCATGACATGATGCAGGTTGTTCTCAAGGGTAAACCTGGGAGGCGCGTTAAAGAGAGGATTAGCCGGGCCGATAGCCATGGGGCTCAGAGGAACACCAAGGGCTATCAACGGGATCAGCACACCGGATACATAGCAGGCGTTGGTAAGAGCATCCATGGTGGAGATAGCCCTCGCGGCTTTTTGAATAGGGTCTTTGATCCGGGCGGACATTGTTTCCCCCAGGAAAATCGTCATCCCGACGGGACTCATAAAGAATGTCAGACAGCCGATAACACTGCCTATGGCAGCGCTGATCGTTTCTTTGATATCCAGGATCGAGAAAGGATTGGGGATGCCTTTTATCTTCGCGTCTTCCCTCATAGTAATTTTTTTATAGGAGTCCCTTAACAGGTCCTTTCTTTTCGTGCTTACAAAGAGTTCCAGGATATTGACGATCATCGGCCCTATGGTGATCCCCAGAAAGAAAGAGACAAAAACAGTCGTTGTTTTGGGCACCGCTTCAATACCCCAGTATAGATGCCGCAACCCCTGGATCAGCAGGGCAAAAGGTATGATACTTAATAGTGACACAACTTTTTCTCTGGCCATTAATGCCAGGAAAATCGCGCCAATCAGGAATACCTGGTTGGCATATACTTTGATCACAGGCGCCAGGGGCACCAGGGCATTGGCGAGCAAAAGGCTCATGGGAACGGCAACCAGGGTGCCAATAACAGAACCGGAAGCCATTTTTCTTATGCTCAAATCGGGCCTGCCATGCGCCTTCAAAACAACGGCATGCTCCACCATGGGTGCGGCCATTACTCCCCCGGGGATCCCCGCTACCGCAACAGGTATGGAGTCTGTCAGTTTCTTGGCAACAATAGCAGAAATAAAGAAGCACAGGATAACCGCAGGATGAGCGCCCATCAGTACAATAGCAAGTGTGATTGGCGCCAAAACGGCGGTCTCATCAGTGCCGGGAGCTACTCCGATCAGTGTATAAACTACAGCGCCAATAACGGCGGCAATAATCATCTGGACTATAATTGAAAGATCCATTGTCTTTACACCTCCTCATCAATCAATTCTCTTTTTGGTTTAAACAGGACTGCACATACAATAAAAGCAAGCAGGGCCCCTGTCAGACCGCAGATTAGCGGATAAGGCGCTGCGTCCGGGGCAATAATGTATCCGCCCAGCGCCCCGGTAGTACTGATCAGAAGTGATAGCAGAAGTTCTCTGACATCAACCACATCTTCCCATACCTCTGCCAGCACCTGCCCTTCTTTAACAGTTGGGACCGTTTTTTGTCCTGTATTTGCTTGCATGTATTTCTCCCCCTTTCACGTGAAATAAATTGACCGGTCTCAATTATCTTCATGCAATTCCTATGCCATCCCACAAAACAGCCCTGTTAACGCATTATTTCCAAAACTAAAAAGACTGTTGTATACAAAGTATACACCGGCATCTTATTATTATCTATCGCTAAGACGCATAACACCTGCTTTTTTTGTATTAAACAACCATGTACCTTATTTTGTTTACTTTGTATACATTTTTACTTGCCTTATCATTTGCATAACCCATCCGGTCAGCCGTGCCAATCACGCCGCTGTTGCTGTTTTTATTATCTTAATGTGCTCTTGGAACCACTTGGCACATTTTTTGCAATAACATGATACGAAGGAGTTAGTGGAGGTGAGTGTATCGTGTTTTTGCCTAATTCTTCATGGAGATTACCGAAAAAAGTCATAATAAGCGATATTACTATTCGTGACGGTTTTCAACATGAAGAAAAATACGTTTCTTTAAATGCCAAGGTTGCCTATGCTGAACGATTAATCCTGTCCGGTGTTAAGCGTTTGGAATTGACAAACTTAGGCAACCCTCAGAATATGCCCCAGTTCAAAGATGCCCATGAATTACTTAAGCGTGTACGTGACAGCAAGGTCCTAAACCATGCAGGGGTAAATTGGCAGGAAATTGAGCTTACTGCTGTGACAATTCGTGAACGGGCTGTGGATATTGCTATTAAAGCCAGAGAGGAAGGCTATGGTCCAGACCGTATCCTGATGATGGTTTCGACTGATGAAGAACACCACTATGCCAACTCCGGAACAACCCTGCCCGAATATTGGAAGGAAGCGGAGCGCTGTATTAAGAAAGCACGTGATGCCGGGCTAAAAATAAATGGCACAGTGAGCACGATCTGGGGCAGTCCCATCTCAGGTCCTACAAAATTGGAAGATGCGGTTTTATTTACAAAACATTGGCTTGATATCGGCGCGCACGACGTGGAACACGCCGATCATGACGGGTCATCATCTCCGGATAATGTTTATCGTTATTTTTCTATGCTTTTAGATGCTATTCCCGATCCAATGAAGCACATCGCTCACTTCCACACTACCCGGGGCTGGGGTCTGGCTAATGTCTATTCTGCCCTGTTGGCAGGGATAATCTGTTTTGAAAGCACTATCGGCGGGATTGGCGGTCAGCCTGCCAATTTCCTTGATGATTGCCCCGTAACCGGAACAGGCGACTACTATTATAAGAATCCCAATGGAGTAGGTCTTGTTTGCACTGAAGACATGGTATTGATGATGGAGGAGATGGGAATCGACACGGGTATCGATATTGAAGAGATCTTAAAAATAGGCGTTCTGATGGAGAAAACACTGGGACGCAGGCTGCGGTCGGAGTCAATCATGGCAGGACCGATTCCCAAAAATCCCAATGAGTCTTTTAAAAGGAGCGGTTTAAGAGAACTCAAGGAAAAGCTGGGGGAAAAACCAGGACAGCGTTTCCCTTTTTGAGATGTTTCCGGTACTTTTAATTTAATAAAGATGACCGTTTAAAAACAATCAGATGATGTATACAAAGTAAACACCATCTGATTGTTTTTTGCTTTTCTTAATTGGAACTGTCTTCTGTTAAATATGACCTCAGCCCTTCAGAGGTTTAATTCTTTCAGTTTTTTATAGAAAGTCCTCCTGCTGATTCCCAGCAGCTCAATAGCCTTGCTCTTATTATAATTGGACTCTGTAAGAGCGTCCAGGATGGCATTTTTCTCAAGGTCCTTCATTTTCTTGACCAGAGGCTTTATTTCAGTATTGTCCTTTTTTTCAATAATCGATGGATTATCCATCCCTTTGAGATAATCGGGAAGGCTTTCACAGGTGATTATGCCGTCGGACATGACAACGCAATGTTCAACCGCATTTTTCAGTTCCCGCACATTTCCCGGCCAGTGGTAATTCAATAAATACTGCAAACACTCTGGTGAAAGCATGGCTTCCTTCTTATATCTGTCTTCATAATATTTTTTGTAATAATCAATCAGGTTTAGGATATCGATCCTTCTTTCCCGCAAAGGAGGCAGGGTAATTGTAAAAACATTGATCCGGTAAAACAGGTCTTCACGAAACAGCTTCCGTTCAATCATATCGGTTATGTTTTTATTGGTGGCGGATATCACCCTGATATCGATTTTGATGGGATTGACCCCGCCAACTTTGTTTAACTCCTTGTCCTGCAGAAATCTTAACAGTTTTGTCTGCATAGGAAGAGGCATATCCCCGATCTCGTCCAAGAATAACGTGCCCCCGTTGGCCTGTTGGAATTTCCCTATTTTTCCCCCTTTTTTCGCTCCGGTGAAGGCGCCTTCTTCATAACCAAACAGTTCGCTTTCCAGCAGGTTGTCGGGAATAGCCGCGCAATTGAGCGAGACAAAAGGACCGTCCCTTCGCGGGCTGGCGTCATGTATCGCTTTGGCCAGCAGTTCTTTGCCGGTGCCGCTTTCTCCAAGGATCAAAACAGGCGAATCGAAGGAAGCAATCTTGGCGGCCAGGTTCAACTGTTTGCGCAATTTCATGCTGGTGCCGATTATCCCTTTGAAAGAATCGGGGATAGCAAAGGTGAACTTCATTTCCTGCGCAAGCAATTTGTTGATAATATTCATCTTCTCCAGTTCAGCCGCTATATTTGTTATTTTAGTAATATCGGTAAAGACAGAGATTGCCGCCACAACATTATTATGAAAATTGATGGGTGTAATATTTGCCATTATTAAAATGCCCAGTGTTTTGATGTTTATTATTTTCCCCACCACAGGTGTGCCGGTATCTAAAACATCCAGTATTTTGGCCCCCGGTTCTATGATGTTGATGTCATGGTTGATTATTTTGTTTATATTGATACCGAGGATATCGCTGTACGCAGGATTGGCATAAAGGATGCGGTTGTTTTTGTCGACAATGATGACGGCGTCTTTGAGGCCGTCCAGGATACACCTTGCCAAGGATGTTGGACGCAGGATTTGTTTAAGGAACTGATCCTCGTTCATTATTTCACTGTTTTGAGTCATATTTTTCAAAAAAGAGAAGACATTGACAACGTCGACGAGCCTCCCGTCAATGTCTGTTATATATATTTCCGCAGACGACTGGTAATTTGAATAAAACATCCGTACAATATCCTGGTCTGCAGCGGGCCTTTGAATTTTCATGTAATCCTGTGAAATATAGGGAAGTATCGATTGTTTATTCTCATTTAACAACACGATATCCCTGATCCTAACTACACCGGCTAATTTATCATCGTTATCAAGCACGGGTAAGCTGGAATAGTTAGTCGCCGCAAACAGTTTTTTCACATCTTTTACAGTGCTGTCCGGCCTTATGATCTGATCGGGAGAATACATCAAGCCAATCAACTCCCTGCTTATACTGCCCATCTTAATTTTACCAGGTTTGATGCTGTTCGAACAAGGCGCCAGATTTTCTCAATCCAGGGGCACAAGCTTCACTTCTCCCCGCACAGCCATTTTGTCCCCCATGATAGCTGCCGCACCTGCCACGCCAGGGATGTTAAGGGCAAAACTGACCGCTTTTTCCAGGTCCCCGCATGTCTGTACCATATTACAGGCGGCCGTAGCCGCCGCGTCTGCCAGTACTGCGGAAGGTGATACTATCACTACGGCATCGGCACAGCCAAAACTCAGACTATGCCCAATGGTCCCCGATGAAGTACATATACCCAGGGGGGTACGGGAAGGGAGTATTTCCATACCGATCCTGTAAGAAAAAGGCGAACTTCCCGCATATATTCCCACACGTCTGACCCGGCTGGATTTAAGCCAGATGTCTCCGCCGTTTTCTACAATCACATCCCGCGAATAGCGCGCCAGCAGTTTTCCGACACTTTCAGAAAACAGGCCGGCAACGGCCGCCATCGGTCCAACCCCGGCCAGTTTCGTTTTTTCACACATCTCGATCACGGCGCAGGGGGCGCCGGGCAACGGCCGGTGAGGCTGCAGTGCAGTCAAAAAATCCGGGTCGGACTCAATGTATTTTATTAACAGCCGTTGGGTTTGAATGACGTAGTCCTTTACCTGATCGGCGATATCTTCCCTGTACTGTCCGTTCCTTACGGCAATGTCCAGGTCTGTTTCCCCGACCACGACCCGGAAATGAAAAAGGTCTTTACCGCTGTGCAGGTTACGGTACGTCCGTGGTTCGTATACCAATCAGATCCGGACCTCCATCGCTTTTACGGGGCACACTTTGACACACATGAGGCATACCACACATTCGTCCCCGTTGAATTTTACTTCCATGGAAGGCCGCTCCAGGTAAAGGGCTTTAGTCGGGCAGTGTACTGTGCAGGCCCCACAGTTGGTACATCTTTCATTATTCCTGACGACTTCCTGGGCCAGTGGATGCACGGAAATACCCTGTTTCTTCAAATACTCTATCCCTTCCCTGTAGCGGTCACCGGTAAGCTCTACCACCATAGTTCCTTCTTTATGCGGGTTGATGGAGGCCTTCAGGATATTGACAATCAAATCATAATCCTTGATCAGGCGATAAATGATTGGTTTATCGGAAGTTTCCGCCCCGAAGCGGAGAACGATTTTTTCGGGCGCCATATCTATCACTCCTCGTTGCATTTATAAATCTTTCTTCGGATAATCGGACATCGGATGATCGATTTCAGTTTGCGCTGAGCTGCCTGCCGCTTAACCCCGCTTCCGGTCCGGGCAGAAGTTGGGAGGGTTCTCCCAGTAAGAACTCACCTTTTTGCAGCCACTCTTTGAGAATACAGGCTATCTCCCTGGCTCTGGAATAACTGCTGACCGGAGCGGTAGGCACCTCCCTGTCCCGCACCTTTATCTTACCCGATTTCAACTGGGCATAGCTTACAACAGCTAAATTTCCGGGTCTTGCGTTGGGATAGTCCTCACTGTAATCCACCACAGGCGCAAACAGTTCGTCGTCAGTCCTGGCTGCGCAGGCCAAAATCTCTTCATTCAAAACCGGGATAGGCAGGCCGATACCTACTGTAAGGCTTGCGCCATAACCCCTGAGGCTGGCCCCCACCAACCAGCGCGCCTCCATTTGCTTAAGGTCGCCGATCACGGCCAGGGTCCCACCCGCATTGCATACTTCCTTGCCGCCTGCGTCCTTCAGTATCCCGGGGAAATGCTGGGTTCCGTGCCAAGCAACATAGCCAATGCCTCCACCCAGGAAAATCCGCGTGCCGATACCGATTGTCTTAAAATACGGGTCTTTTAAAAGAGGGCTTAGCTGGCCGGAAGTAGAATAATTGGCATTGCCCAGCCTGGGTTTTAAGGTGCCCATATAAGTATAAATTGTGCGGTCGCTGGTGTTTACCGCGCAGTTATAGTTCTGGTAACAGTTGCGGGGATTAAAGAGGATGGCTTCGTTGATGTCATCGAGGGTGATATTTGTCTCAATCTCCCGGCGCGGGTAACAGTCGGTCCCGTAGCCCCAAGCTTTAAAATGTACTTTCCTGCGCGCCACCAGGTCCTCAATAACATGACCGCCGCCGTACCGGAACTCGCCCGGGTAATTACTGTTACAGGGATCCCCTTCTGTCAGTTCCGTAGCCCCTATATAAGCGTCCACCGCTGCTATCCCTGCATAGGCGGGGACATTGTTCAGCCATACTTTACTCATTCTCATCCTGGGCCTGGTATGACCAAAATTCAGGAAAGCGCCGGAAGAGCACATCGGACCGAAAGTTCCGGTAGTAACCACGTCAACTTCGCGTGCTGTTTGGGCGACACCCTTTTTTCGCACTCTTTCAATTACTTCTTCAGCTGTCAGGATGACGGCTTTCCCGGCTTTAATACGTGTATTGATGTCTTTGTACGTACGCTCCACACTCATATATATTCCTGCTCCTCTCTTAAATTGTGCTCTTTCTATCAAAGAGGCCTCTTCACACAGAAGAGGCCCGCAATAATCGAGATTCGGGTCTCTTATCTTTCAGAAGCCTTACTGCCGGCTTCTGCAGGAATTGGCACCAATCTGACTTAAGCAGACGGTTGCCGGGTTTCATCGGGCCAGTCCCTCCACCTCTCTGAATAAGAGCAACACATAAATATTTAATTTCCTTTAAGTTTAACAAGGTACGGCTTCCCTGTCAATCGTTTTTAACCGGTCTTGGTCCGAAAAACTGGTAGTAATGGCATTGAATCCTTCCATTATATACTTTCCTGTTTTTATCGGACTTGCGCCCGAAAAGTGTTTCAAACCGGGAGTGATTGGTAAGGACAAAAAAAGACCAGGAATCAAGCTTTTTGAAGACCCGTCCCATTTCACGGTAAAGCCGTTCGACTACGGGCATATCATCCAGGCGCTCACCATAAGGCGGATTGCAGATAATATACCCGAATCTCTTTTTAGACTGCAGTTCTAAAAGAGGCCTGCGCTGAAAATGGATGTGGTTTTCCACCCCTGCTTCCCTGGCATGATGACGGGCCAGGCCAAGCGCGTCTTCATCGATATCAAACCCGGCAAGATCAAGCTCTCTGTCTGTACGCATAAGGTCCATGGCCTCACTGCGGGCCTGTTTCCACAAAGCGGCCGGTATTAACGACCACTTTTGGGCCGCAAATTCCCGTTTCAGGCCTGGGGCAATATTCAGGCCCAGCAAGGCAGCTTCAATGGGAATCGTCCCGGAACCGCAAAAAGGGTCTATCAGCGGACGCCCCGGCTCCCACCGGCTTAAGTTAAGCATGGCAGAAGCCAGTGTCTCTTTAAGCGGCGCTTTACCGACCAGTTTGCGGTAACCCCGTTTATGCAATCCGGCTCCGCTGGTGTCAAGAGTTAAAGTAACCATGTCTTTTAAAAGCGCTACTTCAATGGTGTAACGGGGCCCGGTCTCTTCAAACCATTGCACTTTATATTTCTCTTTCATTTTTTCTACAATTGCTTTTTTAACAATCGCCTGGCAGTCGGGAACGCTGAACAGTTTTGATTTAATGGACTTGCCTTCAACAGGAAAATTAGCCTTTTCGGGCAGCCAGTCCGCCCATGGCAGCGCTTTCGTCTGCTGGAACAACTCCTCAAAGGTCCTGGCCTCAAACTGTCCCATTTTTACCAGGACCCTTTCTGCTGTGCGCAGCCAGATGTTCGTCCTGCATACGGCGGCTTCATCCCCCTTGAAGATGACCCTGCCATTTTCTATTTTTTGTTCGCGGTATCCCAAATTGCTGAGTTCCTTAGCTGTAACAGCTTCCACACCGAAAGCCGCCGTAGCAATCAGTTCAAGTTCCGCCATTTTCTTTCTCCCTTCAAAGGGCTTTATCCCATATCAGTTTCTATAATACCATTTGCTGTTACCATATTAAAGCAAGCTTAAAAAACGAGAACAAAAACAAGCTTTGGTTATATTATGGCAAAATTAGTTTTATAAAATATAATGAACTAAAATTTTGACCAAAATTAAAACAAAACACAGGGTTCTGTTAATATATGTAAGGCAATTAAACTTGCAATCAACAAATTAAAACAAAAAATAAAAAAAATGTTTCCATACAAACAAAGTTTTGATAGAATTAAGGGGACTAACCTAAAAATTGCGAGACATAGAAATCTCGCGTTTACTTTTATTGTTAGAGTATATTATGGAATATAAATTTGAGTTATATTTTATATATTCTAAATTTTTCCTTAACATATTATACATATATAAATCTTTTTAAGGAGGTGATTTTTCCCGATACCAGTATTCAAATTATTCAAACATAAGTCCAGGGAACCAAAAAAAAATAGGAAATTGGGAGGGTATTTTAAATGAATGCAGTTAATCCTGAAGCAATCGGTGTTTTTGGTCTGATTGTTACTGTCTGGTGTTTTGGCGTTGAACAGCTGGGCCTGGGTGTAAAAGGCGGCGATCATAAAGAAATCGGTAAATCCTTAGCTTATATAGCTATTCTTTTTGGCGGCGCCGCACAGGTTTTGACAGCCTTTGCTATGTATTTCTTCAATGTATTGAATAACGCGCCCATGAGTATTTATCTTGGGACTATCTTTGCTGATTACGGCATCTTCTGGATACTGATCGGCATCTTCTTCTTAAAAGGCGGAGACAGGAAAATGATTGCTCACTTCTTCTTCGTGCAGCTCTTAATTTCTTCCGTCTTCCTTTACAAAGCCTACCTGTACGGCAAAATGTGGCCTCTCGGCACTGTGCTGCTCCTGATCTGCGGTCTGTTTGCCGTTCTGGTCCCTGCCTGGTATGGCAAGGGCGCTATTTACACCAAGATAGCCGGAGCGCTCAACGTGTTGATCGGCCTGGCAGCAGTTCCTATCTTCCTGTCTGCTATGGGACTGTAATCTGTGTTTTAGACGAACTTATTCTGATTTTTTAAGTATTAAAGTTTTTTAATAGCAAAATTAATTTAAATCGAAACAAAGGCAGTTTAACTTAAAAAAGTTGAGCTGCCTTTGTTTATAACAATCCCTGTTTTGAAACTATTCCTGTTTACATGAGTAAAACCAAACTATGCTGTTTGCTTCATACCCTTTCAAATATTCCGGCCGCTCCCATTCCGCCGCCGATACACATGCTTACCATCCCGTACCTGAGATTTCTTTTTTCCATTTCATGAAGCAGTGTCGCGGTGAGCTTGGCGCCGGTGCCGCCCAGCGGATGGCCCAAAGCGATCGCTCCGCCGTTAACGTTTACCAGTTCCGGGTCGATCCCCAGCGTTTTCACGCAGGCGACTGCCTGGGCGGCAAACGCCTCGTTAATTTCAATCAGCTGGATGTCTTCAAGATTCATCCCGGCCTGCTTTAATGCCTTGGGAATGGCATAAATGGGACCAATCCCCATAACATCCGGGTCGCAGCCGACTACGGCAAATGTTTTCAGCAAGGCCAGCGGTTTGATGTTCAACTCAGCAGCCTTTTTCTCCGACATAATGACAGCCACTCCCGCCCCGTCCGTAGTCTGAGAGGTGTTATGGGCTGTCACCGTGCCGTTAACCTTAAAAACCGGCTTGGCCGCAGCGATTACTTCCGGTGTTATATTGCTTTTTAGCTCATCCCTGTCAATCACTCTCTTTTTTCCCCCGGCGCTGACCTCGACAGGTACTGTTTCTTCCCTGAACCTTCCCGATTCTACCGCCTTTTCGGCGTTGATATAACTCCGGTAAGCAAACTCATCCTGCATCTGCCGCGTTATACCGTACCTAAGGGCAACTTCTTCCGCCGTCAATCCCATGTTCAGGTAATATTCGGGGTAGTTTTCCATTAAATGGGGATTCGGGCATATTTTCATACCTCCCAGCGGAATGGTGCTCATGCTTTCAAATCCCCCTGCCACAACAACATCGGCCCATCCCGCCATCACCTCGTTTACCGCAAGAGCAATAGCCTGCAGCCCCGATGAACAGAAGCGGTTGATAGTCATGGCAGCTGCCTTGTTTGGTATACCGGCCCTGATGGCAATTGTGCGGGCGGCATTAAATCCCTGTTCCAATTCAGGAAAAGCGCAGCCCATGATAACATCATCTATCTCAGCGCACTCCAGTTGTGGAACCTTTTTGAGGCAGCCTTTTACAGTCTGCGCCGCCAGTTCATCCGGTCTGATATCCTTCAGGTTGCCCCGCGCCCTGCCCATGGGCGACCTTGCCGCAGCAACTATTACCGCATTATTCATTATCTCTTCACCCCCCTTAGTTAATAAGTGTTGATAAAGTATGATTTATACGACCTAGTTGCGAAGCGGTTTGCCTTTGGCCAACATATACTCCATTCTCTCCCTGGTCTTCGGTTCACCGCACAGGCTGACAAAAGCTTCTCTTTCCAGGTCGAGCAGGTATTGCTCACTTACTGTCGTATTACTGCCCACTTTTCCCCCACAGAGCACCCAGGCGATTTTACCGCAAATATGCTCGTCATATTCACTGATAAAGCCCCCTCGCTTCATCTGGTAAAGATTATACTTCAGCAGGGCATACAGACCTTCGCCGCCTACCCGGTACAGCTTGCGCCTGTCAGGGTGGTTTATTCTTTGCGCTAATTCCCGGACATCTTTTTTCGCCTCGTATAACTGCCAGTCGCTGTTCATCACAACCGGATCCGACTGCTTAAGGTAGCCCAGCCTGACAGCTTCAGGCGCGCTGGTGGATACTTTCGCCCGGGTCAGGGTCTCAAAGGCCTTTATCACAAAAGGAGCGAGGTCTATCTTGCTGTCGTCGTTAATATTTTCGATTGCCCGCAGCAGAAGCTCTTTGGTTCCCCCACCTGCGGGAAGCAGGCCGACTCCCACTTCCACCAATCCCATGCAGGTCTCGGCATAAGGCCTCACTCTCGCACAGTGCATGACGATTTCCGCGCCGCCTCCCAGGGTCATCGCATAAGGCGCCGCCACTACCGGTTTGCCGGAGTATTTTAGCGCCAGGTTCACCTGTTGGAAATCAGCGACCAGCTTTTCCAGAGCGGGCCAATCCTGATTTTGCGCAAGCCTGAGCACCAGGCGAAGGTCGGCTCCCACGCAAAAATTCTTGCCGTACCCCGCAAAAACCATGCCGCGGTAATTCTTCTCAACCTCGGCCACGGCCTGTGTGATCAGGCTTATGACCTCGCCGCTGATGCTGTTGTTGGGGGAATGAAGGACATAACAGGCGATATCGTCACCCATGTCAATTAAAGATGCATGCACATTGCTGAGGACTGTTTTTCCTTCGTTCTTTAACCGTCCGGCCTGAATTTTTGCACCCAGGTCCAGCGCGGTTTTGCGGTCATAGAAATTTTCCCGGCCGGAGGCAAGCGCTTCCTCCACCAGGGCAGGAATAGTTTCACCCTCGGCTCTCATTTTTTCCACGGAGTCTCTGACGCCAATCAGGTCCCAGAGTTCAAAGGGGCCTGCTTCCCAGTTATACCCCCACTTCATGGCATTGTCGACAGACTCAATATCACCGGCAACCTGGGGAATCAGCCCGGCGCAAAAGAGAAGCGTGCTTTTCATCACTTCCCAGACGAACTTGCCGGCGGTATCACCGGCATAAACCAGGGTAAGCAGTTTTTCCTGCAGTTTCTTCTTTTGTTGGGCCAGTTTGAGACTTTCAAAATTCGCCTCTTTTTTGGGCCGGTAAGCCAGGGTGTCCGGTTCGATCACCAGGGTCTGCTTGTTTTCTTTCTTGTAAAAACCCTGGCCGGCTTTGTCGCCCAGGCAGCCCCTGCCCACCATTTCCCTGATGTACTGCGGTATTTCCAGTGAGGCTTTTTCCGATTCATCCGGGACATGTTCCTTCAGGTAGTCAGCTACATTCACCAGGGTATCTATGCCTACCATATCCATCAGCCTGAAACTCCCGGTCCTGGGCCTGCCAATTTCACTGCCGGTAAGAGCATCGACCTCTTCTACGGTCAGGTTGTGCTCCTGCATCTTGTGCATTACCGAACTCATGGCAAATACACCCACCCTGTTGGCGATGAAACCCGGCGTATCCTTGGCGAGCACGACCCCTTTGCCCAGGTGGCGCTCACAGAAAGCTGCCATGTACTCCACCACCGCCGGGCAGGTAGTCTGGGCAGGTATTATCTCCAACAGTTTCATGTACCGCGGCGGATTGAAGAAATGGGTGACAATAAAGTTTTTTCTCAGTCCTTCCGAAAGCGCTTCACACATGGCATTGATGGAAATTCCCGAGGTATTGGAACTCAAGATGACGCCTTCTTTAAAAAACGGTTGGACTTTCTTTAACAGGCTCTTTTTTATCTCCAGGTTTTCAACCACCGCCTCGATAACCCAGTCCGCATCTTCCAATAACCCGAGGTCGTCTTCCAGGTTGCCGAAAGTAACAAGGTCAAGATTGCCCGGCGTATATAACAGCATAGACTTCGGGTTCTTCATCCTTTCCCGGGCTTTCATGACGATCCTGTTCCTCACTGCTTTATCCTGCAGGGTGAGTCCCTTTTGCTTCTCTTCATCGTTGAGCTTTTGGGGAACTATGTCCAGGAGAGTCACTTTTAGCCCGGCATTGGCAAGATGGGCTGCGATGGCCGCGCCCATTACGCCGGAACCGAGCACGGCCGCTTTTTTGATGTCGTACACACTCTCTCCCCCCTTTTTTTATCCGAGGCTGCCGGCTCCCTGTTGCTTACTACAGCAGCCTGTGTTCTTTGGCCTCCTTCATCAACTGATCGCGGAAATCAGGATGCGCGATCCTAATCATCTCTTTTACTCTCGCCGGGATACTCTTCCCTTTCAGTTCCGCCACCCCAAATTCCGTAACGATGTAATGCACATCGGTGCGGGGGGTTGTGATAACCGAACCCGGAGGCAGTGCGGTGGTAATCCGGGAAACCAGCGTTCCGTCTTTCTTTTCGGCTACTGACCGGAAAGCTAAAAAAGACTTACCGCCCAAGGACCGGCTTGCTCCCCGCACAAAATTGAGCTGTCCTCCCGTCCCGCTGAACTGGTCAAAACCAAGGGATTCTGAACAGATCTGCCCCGTAAGATCAGACATCAAGGCATTGTTAATGGAGACAAATTTATCGTTTTTGCCTATGACTGTCTCATCAGCGATATATGAAATGGGGTAGGTCTTCAGCATTTTGTTTTTGTGCATAAAATCATACATTTTTTGTGATCCGATACCGAAACTGCAGCTGATTTCTCCCGGGTGCAGGGTCTTTTTACTCCCGTTCACAACTCCCTTTTCCGCCAGGGCCACCATGGAGTCAACAAACATCTCCGTGTGGATCCCCAAGTCCTTGTGGTTTTCCAGGAAAAACCCGATAGCGTTGCCCAGTCCGCCAATGCCGATCTGGATGGTGGAACCGTCCTCAATATAGGGGATTATATGCGAGGCAATCGTCTTTTCTATATCCGTGACGGGGGTCTGGGGCAGTACTGCCAGATCGTGGTCTTTCTCGCAAATGTATGTCACGTCCTTTACATTGATAAATGCTTCCGGTCCGCCGTAAACATAGGGCTGCTTGCTGTTTACCTGGACAATGACGGTACTGGCGAATTTTGCCACTGTATGTCCGTTAAATGTTCCCAGGACCCCGTAGCTCATGTTGCCGTTTTCGTCAGGCGGCGATACATCGGCCACGAAAACATTGGCTTTTATCCTGTTTTCCGTAAGCCAGTCGGTGCTGGCAAACTGGTAAGATGTTACCTCCACATTGCCGAAGTCAAACATTTTGCGTTCAACCGGCCCCATAAACAGGGTGTGGTGATTGAGATGGCCTTTGTATCCCGGCTTTAGATATTCAAAAGGGTAAAGTATCAGCCCTGTCAACATCGTAACGTTTTCCAGTTCCTGATACCTTTTGCTCAGGGCATTGATAAAGTCTACGGGCGCGCTCCCGCTTGCGGGATACCAGACCCTGTCGTTTGACTTTATGACTGAGGCGGCCTCCTCAACCGAGACCAGTTTCTGCTTATACAGCTCCTGCCAGTTCATTTTCAAATCCCTCCCTTATTATAGCTCCATGGAACCTATCGTCTCCGGTATTATAAGTCTGGCCTCGGTCTTGGCCAGTATTTCCTCAACAGTCACTTGCGGAGCCAGTTCCCTTAAGACTATCCCTGCGGCGGTTACTTCCATAAGTCCCAGTTCAGTCACAATATAGTCCACTTCCTTGCTGGCCGTCAGGGGCAAATCGCAGCGCTTCAGGATCTTGGGTGAGCCGTCTTTGGCCGTATGTTCCATGGCAATAATGACCTTGCGCGCCCCGGCGACAAGGTCCATCGCCCCACCCATACCGGGCACCAGTTTGCCCGGAACCATCCAGTTGGCCAGGTTTCCTTCTTCGTCCACCTGAAGCGCTCCCAGGACTGTAGCCGCCAGGTGCCCGCCCCGGATGATCGCAAAGGACATGGCGCTGTCAAAACAGGCGCCGCCCGGCAGGATTGTAACAGGCTGGCCGCCGGCGTTGACGACATCCTTATCTTCCCGGCCTTCAGGAGGGGTTGGCCCTAAACCGACAAACCCGTTCTCCGAATGCAATATGATATTAACGCCTTCCGGCAGGTAATTAGCTACGGCGGTTGGCATACCGATACCCAGGTTGACCAGGTCGCCGTCTTGAAAAAACCTGGCTATTCTCTTCCCGACAATTTCTCTTGGATTTGACATGTTTTTTCCCCTCCTTTAACCCTTAATCAGCATGTGCACAAAAATCCCGGGCGTCATGACCTCATCAGGATCCAGGCAGCCCTTCTCTACAATTTCCTCCGCTTGAACAATTACCAGTCCGGCCGCCATTGCCATCAGGGGATTAAAGTTGCGGGACGCGCGGCGAAAAACAAGGTTGCCGAAAGTATCGGCCCTGGCCGCTTTGATCAGGGCTATGTCTGCCTGCAGCGGCCTTTCAAGAAGATAAGTCCTGCCATCTAAGGAAAACTTCTCTTTGCCTTCTTCCACAATTGTCCCGACACCGGTCGGAGTTAAAACCCCGCCCAAACCGGCGCCCGCGCAGCGTATTCTTTCGGCCAAAGTACCCTGCGGCACAAGTTCAACATCAAGTTCGCCAGCGTTCATTTGTCTTCCCGTTTCCGGGTTTGTGCCGATGTGGGAGACAATAACTTTCTTGAGCTGTTTATTCACTACCAGCTTGCCGACACCTTTTCCGACAAAGGCCGTATCATTTGCAATAACCGTCAGGTTCCTGACGTTTTTTTCAACCAGTATATCGACCAGGTCTTCGGGAGTTCCTACAGCCAGAAACCCGCCTATCATGATGGTTTGGCCGTTGCTGAATTTCCCCATAATATCTTCTTTTTTTACCACTTTAGTCATGGTCTGACTCCTCCTTTGTGGAAGTAGAGGGTAGGAACATCTTGGAGATCCTACCCTCCTTGGTTTTATTTACTTCTTCACAGGCAGTCCCAGGATTTCCCTGGCTTCATTGGGTGTAGCCGGTTCCAGGTCCAGCTCCCTCATGATCCGGGCCATTTTCTCCACCATTTCACCATTGTTTTTGGCCAGTACGCCTTTGCCCAGGTAGAGGTTATCCTCCAGCCCTACCCGGACATGCCCGCCCAGCAATAAAGCCATAGTGGCGCAAGGATATTCCGCCCTGCCGGCGCCGATTACCGACCAGTTATACTTACCGGCGCCAAACAACCTGTCAGCAGTGGTGTGCAGATTCATAATGTCATACGGGGTAGAGTTAATCCCGCCTAGAATGCCCGTCACAAACTGGAGGTAGAGGGGCGCTTTGACAATGCCCTTGCTCAGCATATACTCAATATTGTAAAGGTGCCCCGTATCGTAGACTTCCAGCTCCGGCTTGGTCCCGTTTTCATCCATGATTTTACATACCGTTTCCATAGCGCCAAAAGTATTTTCAAAAATGAAATTCTTTGTCATGTCAAGCATCTGGGGTTCCCAAGCAAATTTGAATTCCTTGATTTTTTCCTTAGCCGGGAAAAGACCCCAGTTGATGGAACCGGCGTTCATGGAAGCCAGTTCCGGCTTAAAGGCCGGTATGACGGCCGCCCGTTGTTCGACGGTCATCCCTGCGCCGCCGCCGGTTGTAATGCAGATGATCACGTCTTTGTTTTTTGCCCGGATCTTTTCAATAATCTCTTTATAAAGATTAAGGTCCGGGGAAGGCAAACCGTTCTCGGGGTTACGGGCATGAATATGCACTGATGCGGCTCCCGCATTTGCGGCATCAAGGGCATTTTGCGCAATCTCGTCAGGAGTTATGGGCAAATAGGGCGACATGCTGGGAACATGGATAGAGCCGGTAACTGCACAGTTAATGATTCTTTTATAGTCAGCAACAGACATGATGACTCCCCTTTCAATTATTTTTTTGCGTATGACTACATTTACTCTTTTGGTATTTCAGGAATTTCAAACATTTCCAGATTGCTAAAAGAGTAGGTATTTTTACCGTCTTCAATACCTTTGACGATCTCAACAACCTTATCGCTTACCGGTGTTGGAATGTTGAGCTTTTTGCCCCACTGTGATACCACGCCGTTAATAGCGTCTATCTCTGTTTTTTTGCCTTTTTCCAGGTCCTGCAGCATACTGGCTTTCAACATGCGGTGCGGACCAAAAATGGCGTGGTACATGGGGAATTTGGCTGCTCTTTCTTTTTGGGTCTTAAATCCCAATATCGTCAGGTCATGCCCCTGTAAGGGCTCCATTACTATGCCTCTTGCTCGGGCAATCAGGATGGCTTCATTTCCGATATGAGCGGCGCAGGTAAGGGCTTTTTCGTTGTCAAGGACTTCGCCGAACGTACAGCCCAGCGCCGCCGACATACCGCTTAAGGTTGCATTGACCAGAAGCTTGGTCCAGCGGATACCCATCAGGTTGGGAACAATGATTGTCTCGGCGACCAGGTCGAGTATTTCCTTTACCTTTAGTGTCCTGTCCCGGGTAACTCCATCCAGTTCCCCCAGGTCAAAAGTCATTTTGTTGGTCTCTGAAGTAAGCATGGATACTCCCGGACTAATCCAGGTTGCGCCCCAGCCGACCGTGCCTCCCATCGTACGTTCACTTCCTACCGCTTCTGCTACAGCATCTTCCGGTACACCGTTTTGCAGGGTGCAGACGACGCTGTCGGGTCCAAGGTGCGGCAAAAGCTGTTTTAGAGCCACATCATTGTAAGTCTGCTTTACCAGGTACAGAACGATATCATAAATCCCTTCCATTTCATCGGGTGTGATAGCTTTAACCGGGACGTTCAGTTCCATTTTGCCTGTTACTGTTGCTCCGTTCTTATTAAGCGCGTCCACATGCTCTTTGTTGGTATCGATTAAAATGGCCTCACCTCCGTTTTTGCTGATAAAAGCACCTACAATCGTCCCCAGGGAACCTGCACCCATAACAGCCACTCGCATTAAAATACCTCCTTTGATTCAAATTCAATTTTTAGACAATACCCATCGTGGCCATGATTATACCCAGTACTACAGCAATAATAGGGATTAACACGCTTGTTACAAAAATCCCCTTGTACGCCTGCTTGTGGGTAAGTCCCATTACCATCAGGATAGTAATGATACCCCCGCAGTGAGGCAGGGTATCGAGACCGCCGGAAGCAATGGCGCTGATCCTGTGAAGGATTTCCGGGTTAACGCCCAGTTTAAGATATTCCGGCCCCATCGTCTTTAAGAAAATACTCAAACCCCCGCTGGATGACCCGGTAATTCCTGCAACTATATTTGTGGCAAAAACTGCCGAAACAATAGGAGGGAACTTGAGGCCGAGGGCAAATTGGACAAAACTCTGGAATGCCGGCACTTTCTGCACAACAAAACCGAAGCCGACAATCGCCGCAGTATTGATGAGGGGCATTATCCCCAGGGATAAGCCTTCTGATAAGGTCTGAACCGGGTTTTTGATCTTCTGTATATTAAACAGGTAACAAACCAGGGTTGCCACTGACATCGCTACTGCAACACTGGCTAAGGGGTCCATTTTTCCTTTAAGTGCGACAATGATCCCTATAACAAGCACTATCGGAAGAAAAGCAACCTTCCAATCCGGCAGTCCGGACAGATCGGAAGCAGCAAGCGCCGCAGTATTGTCTTTGGCGTTGCCCCCATATGTTTCTCCTTTTTCAGCCGCAATCCTGGCTTCCCGGTTCAGGTACAGCAAGCACAGGAAGAACATGAACAAAGAAGCGGTAACACCTATGACCGGAGCTGCCATAGGTGTGGTCCCCAGCACCTGGGCAGGAATAATGTTCTGGATTTGAGGGGTTCCGGGCAGGGCAGTCATGGTAAACGTGCCGGCTCCTGCGACTACGGCAGCGCAGAGGATACGTTTTGGCACTCCCGCCTTTTGGAATAGAACAAGTCCGATAGGGTACACGGTAAAGATAACCACGAACAGGCTTACCCCGCCATAAGTGAGAATCGCCGTAGCTAAAAGTATGATCAGGATGACCCTTTTCGTTCCCAGCCAGTCAATCAGCTTATAAGAGATGGAGCTGGCTGAACCGGTATCACCCATCACCTTGCCAAACAGGGAACCTAAAATAAACAGCAGGAAATAGGTGCCGGCAAAATACTTGAAGCCGTCTCCGTAGTTTACGGCCAATCCCTGCCAGATAGCGCCCCCGTTTGTAATAAGGACTATCAGCGAACAAAGCAATGAAGCCGGTATGATGCCCCAACCCCTGTAGGCCAGGTACATTACAAGAGCAAGAGCTGTTAATACACCAATTACACCTAACATAAATACACCTCCACATTTTTTGGTATACCCGGTACTAAAAACCGATCGATAAACTGTGTCCCCCCTTTCATCAAGCTCCATCACTTATCAGAGTTTTTTGTGCAGTCTCAATAGTTCGATCAGCATGTCATCGCGCCAGGCGGCAATCTCTGCGGTGGTCCGGCCCAATTCAGGAGGCCGGTTGTCCATAGCCCGGTGTACTCCCTCCTGGGCATTATCGGCCCATCCTTCGGGCCATTTCTTCCAGTCGGCCATATCGGCCCACCACATCTCCACGGAAGCCCCGACATGAGTCAATAAACCTTTGATCCCATGAGCCCCGCCTCCCAACTGGTATATCAGGTTGGGTCCCATTATCCCGAAGCGGAGGCCCGGTCCGAAACAGGAGGCTTTGTCAACGTCTTCAACACTGCATACTCCCCTGTTTACCAGATCTACTGCTTCCCGGTACAGGGCCATCTGCAGCCTGTTGGCGATAAAGCCTGGCGCTTCCTTCCGGAGTATGACCGGCTCTTTGCCAAGTAAGGAGTAAAAGTTATATACGGTTTGGATAACCGCTTCGCTTGTTTTAGCTCCTCTGCTTATCTCAACCAGGGGAATGAGATAGGGAGGGTTATAGGGATGTGCTCCCAGGCATCTTTGGGGGTGTTTGGCAAATTTGGCGATTTCGCTGATAAGTAAGCCCGAAGTACTGCTGGCAAAAATAGTCGAGGGCTGTGCAAATTTTTCAATCTCGGCCAGCAGAGCCTGCTTAACCTCATAGTTTTCCGGGCTTGATTCTTGAATAAGTTGAACATCCTGTACCGCTTCCTCAATACTGGTGGTGAAAACCGCGGAATTAACCGCATCCGTAAATTGCTTTTCGTTCAATACCCCTTTTTTCAGGAGAAACTGTAAGTTCTGGTTGATTCTCTGCCGTGCATCAGCTAACAACTCTTCCTTGATGTCATAAAGAACGACAGGATAACCTTTCATTAAGAAATTTGTGGCCCAGCCGGACCCGATAAGACCGGAACCAACACAGGCAATCCTTTTAATACCAGGCGTGTTCATGTCACTACCTCCTCTTTGCGTCCTTATATGCCTTCACAGTGCAAAAAATATGCCAGCCTGCAAAGCCCGCCAATGACGCAACTGGATTTTGCGTCTCCTGATTTTTCTCATTTGTGAAAGAGAAAACCAAAATATGCGTGTTTTTTTTCTCAAAACAAAAAACCTCCCAAACGCTGCGCGTTTGAAGGAGGTTTGCATTTTTATGCGAAATGTAAATTATTTCAGTATTCTATCTAAGGTCATCTGATGTTATATTTGGCGATTTTCCTGTATAAAGAGGCAGGCGATATCGACAGCGCCGCCGCGGTTTCTTCCATATTCCAGCCCACAGCCTTCAGGACCGACAGGATGTATCCTTTCTCCTCCCGCTCCAGGAATTCCCGGAGGCTTACCCTGTCAACAGGCCTGTTTTCGCTCTTCTCCAGTCGGACGATATTGCTTAATATTTTGGTGGTCTTCTTCACTTTATTCATGGCAGATTCAATCACGGTTTCAAGCTCCCGCACATTTCCCGGCCAGTCGTATCTCTCAAACTGCCTCATGATACAGGGAGCAATACCTTTTATGTCCAGATCGAAGGCTTTATTGTATTTATCAATAATATGGTTTGTCAAAAGGGGAATATCACCCGGTCGTTCCCGCAAAGGAGGTATCCTGAGGGAAACTACATTTATCCGGTATAGAAGGTCCTTTCTGAAAAGGCCTTTTTCTGCCATCTCCCACAGTCCCCGGTTAGTAGCTGCCACAACCCGTACGTCAAGAGCTATACTTTCCGTTCCTCCCACTCTTTCAATCTCTTTTTCCTGCAACACCCGTAAAATCTTTACCTGTGAACAAAGGGGTATTTCTCCTATTTCATCCAGAAAAATGGTGCCGCCGTTGGCCAGTTCAAACTTGCCCGGTTTCCCGCCTTTTCTGGCCCCGGTAAAAGCGCCTTCATCGTAGCCGAAAAGTTCCGATTCTAAAAGAGTTTCCGGTATAGCCGCACAGTTGACCCTGACAAACGGCCCGTTGCGCCTCTTGCTTTCTTTATGAATAGCATGGGCAAACAGTTCTTTACCCACACCTGTCTCCCCGTGCAGCAGGATGGTTGATGTGGTCAGGGCCGCTGTCTTTATGATATCCTTTATTTCTATGATTTTGGGGTCCTTGGAGATAATATCGCTCAAGCCATATCTGGCCCGGTTTTTCAGTTCCACTTTCATCCTGTTTGGCGTGAAGCCGGGAGTAATTTTGTGTCTGCCTTCGGCTTTTTGCGCCATTAAAAAAAGGTCGTCCAGGTTGTCAAACAAATCGGTGCCCAGAACGCCAAAGAACCTGCCGCCGGAAATCAAAGGAAAACGACGGGCGACAGCATCTCTGTTGGCTGTATGAAACAAATCGCAGGGTTCGTGTTTAAGAGTTTTGCCAATAATATGAAGCCGCGTTTCTTTCCCCAAAACGTGCAGCGCATGCTTACCCACTACTTCTTTCCTGTCAAAACCCGCAAAATTGCAGTAGGCATCATTAATGAATATGATATTTCCGTCTTTGTCCGCTATGACGATCTTCTGGTAGGGGTTGTTTAGCAGCGCGTCCAGTATACTCTTTAAATTCTTGATCTCCTGGCTGAAAAGCCCATTGTATCCATACGATTTCTGGGCATTCACAGAGGCGCCGGCAGAGCAATTTAACATGAAATCCAGGTAATCTAACCGTGAAGTATTATCTGTATCGTTTCTCATTCCTTTCTTCACCTCATTCCTGGCATTCTCATTCCTTTCTGTTAATACTATGCTCGTTTAATACTATGCTCGTTTTTCTCAGATATGAGAAAAGTTTTGACAGTATACTCAGTTAAGTTAATCCAGGTCGTAGACATTGGCCTTTTCTTCGCCTTTTAAAACCCTCAAAACACCCAGAGCCAGGGATTCAAGCTCGTTTTCCCCGGGCAGTATTTCAACCGGCGCAATAAATTCAACTTTACGTACAATCCACTCCGTCAGCATCCTGGAGTAAGCCAATCCCCCGGTCAGGATAACCCTGTCAACCTTTCCATCGACAACGGTGGCCAGTTCTCCTATTCCCTTGGCAATCTGGCAAGCCATGGCATAATAGATTAATTCGGCGTGCTTATCGCCGTTTTTTATCCTTTCTTCAACCTGCAGCGCATTTGTAGTATTAAGATAGGCCAGCAGCCCACCCTTTCCCCTGATCCGGCTCTTCATATCCTTATGGTCAAATTTACCGGAAAAACACAGGTCAACCAGCCCGACACAAGGGATTTTTCCTGCCCTTTCCGGGGCAAAGGGTCCCTCGTCATCGGAGATAATATCAGCCATCCTCCCCTTTTTGTGGATGCTCATGGTAATGCCGCCGCCCATGTGCGTCACCAGCAGATTCAACTCCCTGTATGGCCTGTTTAGTTTTTGAGCTGCCTTGATAGCTGCGGAGCGCATGTTTAAAGCGTGGGAAAGGCTCTTGCGTTCAATTTCGGGCAGGCCGGAAACCCTGGCTGCATCCTCCAGTTCGTCTACAGATACCGCGTCATAGATAAATGCGGGGACCCCTGCCATGTCACCGATTTCCTTAGCTATCAGCGCGCCCAAATTTGAGGCATGTTCTCCCACCGGCCTGTTGATAAGCCTGTCTACCATCCTGTCATTGACTAAATAAGCTCCCGCTTTGACTGGCGGCAGCGCCCCTCCCCTGCCCACTACGGCGGAAAGATCTTCCGGTTTAAATTTAACCCTTCCCAAAAAAGAGAGGACGGCCTCTCTACGCATCAAATATTGTTCTGCGATAGTGTTGGTGTAAAATTACTTTGGGAAAAAAACCAAGAATAAGAAACAAGAGTATCTCCCCTGTGATATCATGTAATTTGCCAAGAACCACAAGAAATCACAGCAAAGGAGATACTCTTATGGAACTAA
>Ga0228535_1001534_pt1 | contig 33660 bp, 36 predicted proteins | sample SJ1metagenome_FD_168457 | JGI IMG/M metagenome (GOLD analysis project Ga0228535, IMG submission 168457) | Enriched culture of PCE-dechlorinating microbial communities from Ithaca, New York, USA - SJ1 | ecosystem: Engineered > Modeled > Simulated communities (microbial... > Unclassified | place...
TCCACCCGTTCCCATCCCGAACACGGCCGTTAAGCCTTCCCACGCCGATGGTACTTGAGGGGCAACCCTCTGGGAGAGTAGGTAACTGCCGGGCAAACAAAAAAGCAGAACACATATTCATTTGTGTGTTCTGCTTTTTTTTATACTTTTTTACAAGGTGGGGACTGTCCCTACCTTGTAATTTTCGAGGTGGGGTTGGCCCGTAGTGAAAAGTGAAAGGATTTATGAGCGAATCCTTTACTTTCTATGGTTAGATTGTTATACTAATCTAAATAAGTTAATCAGGAGGCGAAAAAAATGATCGAAATCTCCAGAGAACATGTTGTAGGAGTTCTGCATGATCAGAATCCACCGGCAGCTTATTGCAAAAGTGGTGACACTGTAGCTTTTTTTACACGTGATTGTTATGATGACAGCGTTATTTCAGAAACTCATGATCCATTGGCACGTAAATTCGCAAATCCCGCAACCGGCCCTCTTTTTGTTCAAGAGGCGGAACCCGGTGATATCCTAAAGGTAGAGATATTGGAGATCGAATTAGCCCCGACAGCGGTCATGAGAACCTCTGTGACCGATGGTGGCTTAACAGGAATCATTCAGGAACGGGAAGTCAAAATTTTTGCTATTGAGCAAGACAAAATCCACTTTGATCAGCATTTGATCTTGAAGACCGACCCCATGATCGGTGTTATTGGTACCACCCCCAAAGACGGAGATCAAGTTCCAACAGATACGCCACGGGAGCATGGTGGTAATATGGATTGCCGTCTCATTCAAAGTGGCAGCACTCTGTATTTACCTGTCAATACCTCGGGTGCTTTGCTTGCAATGGGAGATTTACATGCTTTAATGGCAGATGGCGAGGTTTTGATCTGCGGAATGGAGACCAGAGGGAAAGTTACCGTGCGAGTAGGTGTTTTAAAGAATATCCAGTTACCAACACCCTTTTTAGTGGCCGGTACGGAAGTTATGACGATTCAATCAGCAGATACTTTAGATGCGGCTGCACGACTAGCAAGTGAGCAATTGCATCAATTCATTATGCAAGCATGTAAACTTACAATCAACAAAACGGGAATGCTAATGTCGTTATTGGCTCATATGACGATTTGCCAAGTCGTAGATCCTCTTAAAACAGTACGTATGAGTTTTCCAATCAAAGTTTTAGAACAATATGGGTATCGTTTGCCTTAATCAACTAAGAAATCAATAAAAGAACCGAGAGAAAGAAGAGATTCAAATGTACTTTTTTATGAATGATTACAGTGAGGGTGCGCATCCACAAGTTATGAAAGCACTCCTGGAAACCAACCTGAAGCAAACGGTTGGCTATGGATTAGATGACTTTTGTTCAGCTGCTGCCCAGCTGATCCGGCAAAAAGTGGGAGCTCCCCAAGCAGCGGTACACTTTTTCGTTGGAGGTACACAAGCAAACCTAACCTCCCTCTCAGCTTGGCTTCGACCTCATCAAGCTGTTATTGCCGCTAAGACCGGCCATATCTTTGTTCACGAAACCGGAGCTATTGAGGCAACAGGTCATAAAATTCTTACCGCAGAGACACCTGACGGAAAACTATCACCTGCGATGATACTGCCCCTGCTACGTCAACATCAAGATGAGCATATGGTTCAACCCAAAATCGTCTTTATTTCGAATGCAACTGAAGTAGGAACGATCTATACGCTTCAAGAACTGAAGGACCTTCACGAGTTTTGCCAACAGCACCATCTTTTGTTGTATTTGGATGGCGCCCGCCTTGGAACAGCGCTAACAGGGCGTGGAAATGATGTTAAACTCGAGGATTTAAGTAAATATACCGATGCTTTCTATATTGGAGGCACAAAGAACGGAGCGCTGTTTGGAGAAGCTCTGGTCATCATTAATCCGGAATTACAAGAAGATTTTCGCTACATGATCAAGCAAAAAGGCGGATTGCTAGCAAAGGGCCGCTTATTAGGAGTACAATATTTGGCATTGATTCAAGACGAGTTGTATTTTCGCATTGCTGCTCATGCTAATGCAATGGCAGAACGCTTACAAAACGGCTTAAAGGAATTGGGCATTGAATTTTTATCAGAATCAGCCACGAACCAGATTTTTCCTATTGTCTCGAACAAGTTCCTGGAACAACTACGCGAAATCGCTCGATTTGAAGTCTGGGGTCCTCATGATGAAAGCACCTCTGTGATTCGATTCGTGACCTCGTGGGCTACCGAAGAGAAGGCGGTGGAAGAATTCTTAGAAACAGTTAAAGGTCTGTACAAAGAGTAACCGAAAGCTTCGAAAGGAACGTAACGATGAATAATCAAGACTTCCTAATCCTTATTATATCAATCGTGATCCTCGTTGTTGTAAGCTTGTTGCTGTTTTACCGGTTTCTTCAGAAACACATGAGAATGTGGACCCAAGATGAAAACAAATTCCGAGAAATGATAAGAAATGAATGGGTGCAACAGGACAGGGATGCTCGAGTTGAGATACAGTCGAGTCTGCAGAATTATTTCACATCGTTTAGTCAGCTCATCTCTCAAGGTCAACAGCAAATCAACGATTCTACCGATAAACGCTTAACTGAACTGAACGAACAATATCGTCAGCGAAACGAGGAGTTGCATCGTCAAATCAGTTCATTTGTCCTGCAAACACAACAACAATTGCAAGATTTGCAACGCAATGTGCAAGAACAGGTTCATTCCATGAGGAACGAAAACCAACAGCAATTAGAGCTGATCCGTCACACCGTTGATGAGAAATTACAGAAGACGTTGGAGGATCGTATTGGTCAATCTTTTCAATTGGTAAGTACCCGGTTGGAAGAGGTTTACAAGGGATTAGGAGAAATGCAGTCCTTGGCTTCCGGAGTAGGAGATCTTAAACGAGTTCTAACCAATGTGAAAACGCGTGGCATGTTAGGTGAATTACAACTGGCAGCGATTCTGGAACAAATTCTTGCTCCGGAACAATATGGGAGCAATGTCCAGGTTTATCCCAATGCCAGCGAGCGGGTAGAATTTGCAATCAAACTGCCCGGTGATGGTCAAGAAGAGATTTGGCTACCAATCGATTCAAAATTTCCTGTTGAAACATATCAATTATTATTAACAGCCTATGAAAATGGTGCCGTCGAGCAAGTTCAGAGCATTGGCAAGGAGTTTGAAAAAGAGATTCGTTCTTTTGCCAAAATGATTCATGATAAGTATATCCGAGTTCCTTACACTACCGGTTTTGCTTTGATGTTTCTACCGATCGAGGGATTATATGCAGAAATCGTTCGTAGAGGAATGATCGAGAGTCTGCAAAGGGATTACCAAGTCAATATTGCCGGTCCAACTACAATGGCGGCTTTTTTGAATAGTATTCAAATGGGATTCCGAACCTTAGCAATACAAAAGCAATCAGGTGAAGTATGGAAAACACTTGGCAATGTCAAGGCAGAATTCGAGAAATTCGCCGAAGTATTAGGGGCTACTCAGAAGAGGCTCGATCAAGCACGCGATGAATTAGATAAGCTAGTAGGCGTTCGCACCCGCGCGATCCGAAGCCGCTTAAGAGAAGTTGAGTCCTTTTCAGACGAAGAGGCAAAGAGTTTACCCTTGAAGGAAATCATCCAGCCTATACAAGATGAACAAAAATAAGTGAAAACAAAGGAGGATTTCTAATGAACCAAATCATTCAAAACATGCTAGACCGAAGAAGTAGCCGCGCTTTTCAACCGGAACAACTGAAAGAAGAAGAATTACAATTGATCTTAACTGCGGGGTTAGCTGCACCTAGCGCTAACAACTCTCAGCCATGGCATCTTACCGTTATTCAAGACCAAGATATCTTGAACTGGATCGTTGAAAAGAACAAAGAGAAAATGAGACAATCCGATAATCCCGAGGTTGTTCAAAGAGGAAACGATTCGAGCACCCATAACTTTTATCATGCTCCAACCGTGATAATTTTGTCCGCGGATCAAAATCGTGCCTACGGTAAATCCGACTGTGCAAATGTTGTTACTCAAATGGCCTTAGCAGCGCACAGTATTGATATTGGCAGTTGCTACATTGCCTCCTTTATGCAAGCCTTTGCGGGAGCACAATCACAATTATTGATCGATAAAATAGGAATCCCGCAAGGCTACCAACCTGTTTTTTCTCTGGCTTTAGGATACAGAATCGGCGATCTTCCGCCCGCTAAACCCAGAAAAGAGAATGCTGTAACATATCTTCGATAATCAGAGAAAACCACCGATCAAATAGGTCGGTGGTTTTTTGAAGGGTTTTTGGATAATTATCTTGAATTGTAAGAGCAGATTACTGAGAGGATGAAAATATAGTGAAAATTGGATTAATAGGACTCCCTTTGGTTGGGAAAACAACTTTATATAATCTGCTTACCAATAGTGAAGCACCTACATCGAAATTTTTGACCGGTAAAACTGAACCTAATTTAGGCATGGCAAGAGTCCCCGATTTAAGAATCGATTGGTTGTCCCGTCTATTCAAACCCAAGAAGACAATCTATGCGCAAATCGAGACAACGGATCTACCTGGCTTAAGTCATGACAGTGATTCGGGGAGTAATGCGTTTTTGCATAATATTCGTCAAGTAGATGCCTTAGTGCATGTGATTCGGGCATTTGAAGCTGAAGAAATCGAGCATGTTGACGGGAAAATCGATCCATATAGAGATTTCAATAATGTGAATGCAGAACTTCTCTTGGCTGATATGGATTTTGTGGAAAAAAGGCTTCAACGCATTCAAACTGGAAAGAAAATCACAGCTGAACAGAAATTGGAGCAAGAAGCGTTACTTAAATATCAAGAAGCTTTAGAAGCAGAGAAACCTTTATCCGAAGTCGTTTTGACTGAGGAAGAAGCGGAATCGATTAAGCATTATGCCTTTTTCACCAATTTACCGCAACTGATCGTTCTAAATGTAGATGAGTCTCAATTCAAGTTGGGGAAATACCCCAACCAAGATCAACTTGAAAAAGCGGTTGACCAGAAGGGTTATGGATTCTTAACACTATGTGCTGAAATGGAAAATGAAATAGCCCGTCTACCCGAAGAGGATCAAGCGCTTTTCATGGAAGATTTAGGAATTGAAGAAGCAGGTACTTATAGACTTGCTCGTAGCATGTATGAACTGGTTGGACTGATTTCGTTCTTTACAGTTGGTGAAGATGAAGTTCGAGCTTGGACTATTGATAAAGATCTCGAAGCCAAAAAAGCTGCCGGAAAGATTCACAGTGACTTAGAAAGAGGCTTTATTCGTGCTGAGGTGGTTGCTTATCATGATTTATTCCAACAAGGAACTATGAATCGCTGTAAAGAAAAAGGGCTGTTACGACTTGAAGGTAAGGAATACAGAGTAAAAGACGGAGACATATTGAACATCCGTTTTAATGTATAAGAAAACACAACAACATAGGAGGGGCAAAGATGCGACTGAAGGCAAATGAGGGTATGATTATCCGTAAAGAACGATTAAAAGATGGTGAAGGTTTCGTGGACATGCGCCAGCTCATGACGCTGGATGAGTTTGCCGGTACTGGACGTTTATTCAATGTTATGACATTGAAACCAGGGCACTCGGTAGGAGACCATCTTCATGAAGGAGATTGGGAAGCATACTACTTTTTATCCGGTACGGGTCATTACGATGATAATGGTACCATTTATCAGGCGGAACCAGGTGACTTTTTCTTGTGTAAAGATGGCGAAAGACATTACTTACTCAATAACGGGAAAGAAGACCTTGTGTTTTTAGCCTTGATCGTATACTCTAAGTCGAATCCATAATTTTTAAGGGAGGTTTTTTTAATGGGACTCATTCGTGCAGCTTTTTCTGTCCTCAGTAGTAGCATTTCTGATCAGTGGTTAGAAGTCATAGAACCGGATTCTATGAGTGATTCTACAGTGATGACCAGTGGAGTCGTTGCGCGTCGCAATGACAAGAGAAATCTTAATCGTAATGCCACTGAAGGGACCATCTCTGAGGGTTCAGTGATTCATGTTTATCCAAACCAATTCATGATTCTCTTAGATGGGGGCCAAATCGTTGATTATACGGCTGAAGAAGGCTATTATACCTTTAACCAGTTGACGAACCCATCGCTATTCAGTGGTAGTTTTGGAGATGTATTAAAGGACACTTGGAATCGTGTGAAATTTGGCGGAATGCCGGCCGGCAAGCAAAAGGTTGTCTACATTAATACACAAGAGATCAAAGGTATTAAATTTGGAACTCGAACCCCAATCAATTACTTCGATAATTTTTACAATGCAGAATTATTCCTGAGAGCCCATGGAACCTATTCAATCAAGGTTCGCGATCCCATTTTGTTTTATACGGAAGTCATACCACGAGATAAAGACAAAGTAGATATTGAAGATATCAATCTGCAATATTTTTCAGAGTTTATGTCCGCTTTGCAAGCAGCAATCAATAAAATGTCAATGGAAGGGATCCGGATTTCATTTGCACCCTCTAAGAGTGTTGAATTAAGTCGGTATATGGCCGATATTTTGGATGCAGAGTGGAGAGCCAATCGAGGATTTGAAGTTCAGTCCGTAGGCATCTCCAGTATCTCTTATGACGAAGAATCAACAAAATTGATCCATATGAGAAATCAAGGAGCGATGTTAAGCGATTCGGGGATTCGTGAAGGTTATGTTCAAGGAGCGATTGCACGTGGATTAGAATCCGCTGGTTCGAATCCTTCCGGAAGTATGGCTGGGTTCATGGGCATTAATATGGGGAATCAAACTGCGGGTGGCTTTGCAGCTACCGCCTCTCAAGCAAATCAACAAAAGCAAGAGACGCCTAAGACTCCTACTTCAACGCCAGCCGCTGATTGGGTTTGTTCTTGTGGGAACCACAACTTGGGGAAATTCTGTTCAGAATGTGGCAAAGCTAAGCCAGAAGCTGCCTTTTGTCCACATTGCGGCAACCCTTTGATGAACAAATCGGCAAAATTCTGCCCAGAATGTGGAAAACCATTAGCATAGTTGAAAAGGAGAGCTCGCCGATGAAATTTTTATTGATTCATGGGTCCCCCAGATTAAATGGGAATACGGCCACTGCTTTGAAGACGATTATGCAAGGTCTGAGAGATAATATCTCAGCGGAGGATATCCAATTTATCGAAGCGGCCAAAATGCGCATCCAAGGGTGCCAAGCCTGTAATTCGTGTAAGAAGAACGGTGGTTTTTGTATTCATCCCGATGATACAAATCAGGTGATCGGGGCTGTTGCGCAAGCTGACTTTTTAATTGTGGGAACTCCAGTCTATTATTGGGGTGTTTCCGCTCAGTTAAAGCTGATCATCGATAAATTCTACAGCAAGAATACTATATTTAGAGAGTCAGGAGAAAAACGATTTGGCCTGGTTACAGTCGGCGGAGCTGAACTGGAAGACCCGCAGTACAATCTCATCGATAACCACATGGATTGTATCTGCGAATATTTACACTGGCGCCATGTCTTTACCAAAAATATTTCAGCCTATGATCTTGGTGAGGTGGCAAATCAAACAGACGTTATGGAGGAATTGGCGAACCTAGGGCGTCATTTAGGACATCAACACCATCATTAATAACAAGAAGTTTTAATATAGAAGAGCGCTTTCGGAATTTTCTCGAAAGCGCTCTTCTGCATGTTTTCTATTTCAAATGTTGGTCAAAGAAGTCAATCATTTGCGGGAAAGCATCTTGCCAGGTCTTACGCCAACGGAAAGTATGGCTCTCACCCGGATAATAAACTGCTCTGAAGTCTGCACCCCTTCCCAGAGTCACACAATCACGCACCAGTTTATCCTGTTGAGTGATATCAACATTGGGGTCGGCTGTTCCTTGCAAACTTAACAATGGTTTTGATAAGTGTTGTTTGTAGGTGCATGGGGAACCTTTTGCCCAAAGCTCAGGTGTTTTTTCCATATCACCTAAGAAATAGGGGTCTCCGTGATAATTGCCATATTGATTGCGCATCCAGAATCCCCATTGGGCAATATCCCACAGACCTGCAATGTTGATTCCACAGGCGAATACCTCGGGATACTGTGTCATAGAATGTAAGGTCATGTAACCTCCGTAGCTGAGGCCATAGACTGCAACCCTACTTTCATCGACATAGTCAAGGTTTTTAAGATATTTACCGGCATTAATGATATCGATGGTATCATCTTGCCCTTTCACTTTCCATAAACCATGTCTGAACTTTCTGCCATATCCAATACCACCACGGAAATTGGGGGAAAGCACGACGTAGCCTCGACTTGCCAATAATTGATTAAAGGCGTAAAAAAGCGCATACGTTGAAGAAGGATGCCAGCTCCCTCGCATTTGTCGTGCGGGACCTCCATGCACCCAAACAATGGCAGGATATTTTTTTTGCGGATCAAAGTTTTGGGGAAGATAAAGGAATCCGTCGATAGGCCAGTCTTTGGCTCCCGGGTATTGGATGAGCTGACTCTTTACAAGTTTTGAATCAAGACCATCTGGCATAGAGAAGGTGAGTTGCTTTGAAGTTTGGCTCTCAAAATCGAAAAGCCAGAGATCCCCGTTCTTTTCTTGGTCACAATGGGTATAAACAAATTGGGTTCCTTTCGGTGAAAAAACCGGTGCAAGATTTGTTACCGGGAGATCCATGATGCATTTTTCTTTGTTTTCTACAAGATCGAAATGCCAAATATGCCGTTCGATTCGGTTTTTGCGATTACTTGCATAGAGAAAAGAAGTTCCGTCCGGGGACCAAGTGACTTTGTCACCGGCTTGACCATAATCTTCGCAATCACCAAAGGTTTTTTGTTCTAAGCTCCTTGTATCAAGGTTGTAAAGATAATGATGTAAATAGCCCTCTTTTTCTAATCCGAACAGAATCTCCTTACCTCCGGGGCGAATCGATGCAAAACTTGTAGAGCCAAGATTTCTTTCTTCATCTTTTTGAGTGTAAAGGATTTCTTCTTGTGGACTAAAGCGAGAGACAATAGCAAAGTCACTGTAGTTCTTCCATTCTGATTTTGGAGGGACTGTTATAAGACAGTGACTGAATTCAGCTCCGAAAACACCCGAAAGTGAATAGATCAACTGATGTTCATTGACCCATTGTCCACCGCTGATTTGCTGATCGTGCCCCGAAGAACGCCATATATTTTTCTCTGTCAGAGTACATAGAGCCAAATAGGGCTTTTTGTTAGAATCGATCCAGGTATAGAGAAAATAATCCCCTCCCGGACTCCAATCAAAGGAATCTCCATGTACGGTTTGACTGAAACGACCTGCGAAAACATCGCCGATCGGTTTGATATCGATTCGTTTTGCGGATTCGTCTTCGAAGAAGAATAGGGTCTTCCCGTTGGTGGCGGCGATATAAGTGCCATCGGGATGCCAGCTGATGCGGCCAAAATAACCACCTTCCCACGAAAGCTGTTGAGGAACTTCGTTCTCTTCTGGAATTAATAAGTAAAGATTCCCATCCATGATGTAGGCTAATTTGTTCTGAGTAGGGTGCCAGGTTGCTGCAGAAACACCTGAGGCTGCATGAGTAATTTGATATGGCTTGTGGTGAGACGGGTCGGAAGACTGCATAGGAATCAGCCACAGATCGGTGATTCCTCCATCGTTCCATTTATAAGCTAACCATTTCTCATCGTGTGACCATGTAGGTAGACCGGTTAAGTAGCGCAATGCCAAGATCTCATTTACTTGAATTTGACTCATAGAAATCGCCTCCGTTTCAATAAAGTGACAAAAAAAGTGGATTACCTTTCGATTTTCGCTAAAAAGAAGTTGAATCCCTTCCTAAATAGATATGTGACGAGAAATAAAAATTAAAGTCGAAACATCGCAACTTGTTGTAATGAGGGGCGTTTGATGTTAAAATGAACGAGAAGCATGAACTTGTGCTTGAATTAAACGAGGAAATGGGGAACAGATATGTTTAGAAGTAGAAAAAGAATATCTCGTTGGTGGTTGGTTCTTGCCATTGTTCTCGGCACACTGATTGGTGGTTTATTAGGGGACTGGATCGGAAACTGGTTGCCACTGGCGCGCTTAGGAATTGAAATCGGTAATGCAGCTCCTTTTATTTTGAACACGAACTTATTGATGTTGAATCTTCAAATCCTTGCTCGCTTTAACCTGGGTTCATTATTAGGCTTATTGCTCGGCATTCTGATATTCCGTTATATTGATCGGTAGGTGAAAAGATGAGAAAATTGATCTTAGCCAGTAATTCACCCCGAAGAAAAGATTTACTGGATCAGGTTCAAATCGATTACACTGTTGATCCCAGCAACTCAGAGGAGATTATCAACGAAACGTTATCTCCGGAGGACCTCGTTATTGATTTAGCAAGAGGGAAGGCACTAGAGGTAGCTGACCGTCATCGCCATAGTATCGTATTAGCTGCCGATACCATGGTCATTTACGATAAACATTATTTAGGGAAGCCAAAAGATACTGACGATGCAGAAAAAATGTTGCATACACTTTCAGGCAAGACACATCGGGTCATAACCGGTGTTGTGCTTTTTGATACTGAAACTCATAGAAAATTAGAAGCGGTAGAAACAACGTATGTGACTTTTGGTTTCTTGAGTCCCGAAGAGATCCGATGGTACGTTGAAAGTGGAGAACCCTTTGGCAAAGCTGGGGCTTACGCTATTCAGGGGCTTGCGGCTAGATTTGTTGAACGGATCGAAGGATGTTATAACAACGTGATCGGGTTGCCCGTTTATCGCGTTCTGGATTTGTTGAAGGAAATGAATCGGTGAACTCTATGACAATGCATGAGCAGAATTTCGATACAGCAGAATTTTCTCACAAGCTACCTACAAACATGCGCCCCCGCGAGCGAATAGAATCCGAAGGTGTGGAGAGTTTACGGGATCACGAGTTATTGGCAGTTCTATTAGGGACCGGATATCAAGGGTTCGATGTTATGCAACTAGCCAACCATCTGCTTCAAAACTTTAATGGATTACAGGGTTTATTGAAGTGTGATTATCATGAATTACGAAATGAAAAGGGATTAGGAAAAGCAAAAGCTGCGCAGTTAGCTGCAGTACTCGAGATTGCGAAGCGAATTTCAAAACCAAAAAAATCGGAAGCACTTCGCAATTCCGAAGAGGCAGCAACCTACTTAATGCCTTTGCTTAGGCATGAGACCCAGGAGAAATTCCTGGTTTTGTGCTTAAACAGTAAAAACCAACTTTTATGCATGGAGACGGTTTTTGTTGGGACGCTCAATTCAACGATCGTTCATCCAAGAGAGGTTTTTCAAGTTGCTATTCGTCATGCTGCCGCCGGAATTTTGGTCGCTCATAATCATCCGAGTGGAGATCCAAGTCCCAGTCAGGAAGATTTGAAGGTCACCCAAAATTTGATCGAATCCGGCAAGGTCGTTGGAATTCCATTATTGGATCATATAGTGATCGGTCATGGTAAGTGGCAAAGCTTACGGACAACGGGAATGTTCGAGTGGAAGTAAACAAGAATGGGCAAAGCGGTGAGAATTATGAATCCAAACCCCAATCAAAAGAAAGATCGCTTCACACAATTATTAGTGGTGGGCGTTCTTTTGATTACTTTGATTGTTGCGTTTGATCTTCGCACCAGCAGTGTTAGTCAATCCATCCAAGGCATAACGAGAGAGGTTATGGCCCCGATGCAAAAGTGGTCTGTGGATGTTTTCACTTGGTGGAAAGATATGTTCGACACAATACAGAATTTCCGCACTCTCAAAGACGAGAATGTGCTTTTGCGAGAGCATAACACCTTGTTATTGCAAGCTTATTCAAGATTGGAAGCCCTCGAAGCGGAGAACAGTCGCTTACGGGATATGATACAATTCAAAGAGGAAAATTTTCAATATGAAATAGCAATAGCCCAAATCATTGGTTGGCCGAATTCCAGTTGGTCCTCCCGCTATATCCTCGGATTAGGTTCAAACGATGGAATCGCAGTAGGCATGGTTGCGGTTTCGAGTCAAGGTGTATTGGGGAAGATCGTAAGCGTAACAGAAAACACTTCTGAACTTATGCTTATAACCGATGAATTAGCCTCTGTGGGTGCTCGTGTTCTACCCGGAGGATACTTAAGTATCGTTACAGGTCAAGGAGCAAATGTTTCTACGTTAAAGTTATCATTGTTACCTGGCTCTGCCGAGGTTCATATCGGGGATAAAATCGTTACCTCGGGTTTAAGTGATCTTTACCCTGAAGGATTAACGATTGGCACAATTATTAAAATCGATGATCAAGGAACAGGGATGCATCAGACAGCTGAAGTTGCACCAACGGTTCAGTTTTCTTCTTTGTATGAGGTGATGATTCTTTATAACATACAGTCTGCTGAACGAGCCACACCCTCCTTGCAGGAAGGGGTAACTCCATGAAACACGCCGTCATATGGATTGCCGTTCTTCTGTTGACTCTAGTAGCACAGATGGTCATTTTACCACATTTATTGTTGCAGCAATTGAAAATTGACTTGGTATTATTGGTTGTGATCGCCTTTGCTTTACTTCAGGGATCCCGACAGGGATTGATCCTTGGCCTTGTGGCAGGTTTGATTTGTGATAGCTTTGTAGGACACCCCTTTGGTGTGCAAATGCTTCTAAAAGGCCTATTAGGGGGAGCTGTAGGACGCTTGAACGGGATGTACCTCGAGAATCAGTTGGGAGTACCCCTGTTGGCAGCAACAGGGGCATTGAGTCTTAATGAGCTTTTACAGCATTTGACCTTTAAGTTGTTGTATCGTGGAGAGTTTTGGCCTTCTCAAGAATATTGGAGAAGTTATTTTCCAACGATTGGTAGTGAGCTTCTGATTTTCATCTTATTCTATTATAGTATCAGACACATCTTGCTGAGCGAAAAAAGAGCCGGGTTGATTAAGGATTGAGTGGTGATTACATGAATTCAGTATGGAAAGATGAGAGTCAAACAAACAAAAGACAGCGGTGGATGTTGGTCTTTATCATTTTCGTTGGAGTAATCTTATTGGGACGATTATTCTACTTGCAGATCTTAAATGGTAGTCAATATGATCTAGAATCGAGGGAAAATCGGATCCGAGTTTTAAAAGTCATGCCTCAGCGAGGTAATATTTATGATGTAAACGGTGAACTTTTGGTAACAACTAGGACCGCCTACACCATTGCAATGATTGATTTAGGAGAAGAAAAAGTTCAACAATCTGCACAAGTTTTGTCGCAACTGTTAAATATACCTTCAGAAAGTATTATTGCTCAAGTAGACAATCGGGAACGACGAGCAGAAGCGGTTTATGTTGCAATCGATGTGGATTTTGCAATGGTAACAAAAGTTTTAGAAAGATCTGAAAGCTTGCCTGGCGTTTATATTGATTATTTGCCGATTCGTGAGTACCCCTACGGATCGGTTTTATCTCATGTCTTGGGATATCTCTCCGAGATTTCTCAAGATGATTTGGATACTTGGGCTGCCGGCCAAGGATATGTAATGGGAGATCTAGTTGGCAGAGCAGGATTAGAACGGTCTTTTGAATCCATCTTGCGAGGAACCAATGGAGGAGTCATTGTGGAAGTGGATTCGCAAGATAATCTCATACGAGTCTTAGAACGAGTGGAACCGGTTGCGGGGAAGGATCTTCACTTGACGATCGATATCAAATTACAGCAAGAAGCAGAACTGCTTTTAGAAAACTCGTTAGTCACAATCAGAAGTCAGCCTTGGGGTACTTACCAAGCGAAAGAAGCCTATAGTGGTGCCTTCATAATGCTCGAGAACAAAACCGGTCGGATTTTAGCTATGGCTAGCTACCCGGACTATGATCCGAACGATTGGGAACTTGGGGTTTTGAAAGATGAAGAAAAAAGAGTCCAATACTTGATTGGTTCAAAAGAATATCCGAATGCAATGTTAAATAGAGCTGTATTGGCGGCATTACCTCCCGGATCGATCTTTAAACCAATCACATTAGCTGCAGCATTGGAAAGCGGGGTGGTTCAACGCTATGAGACCATTCAGTGTAAAGGGTATTATGATGTTTTAGATACAGATAACCCTCCAAAATGCTGGGTGTATCCTTCCAGTCATGGTTGGATCAACGCCACTGAAGCCTTAGCCCATTCATGCAATGCGTATTTTTATGAATTAGGTCGGCGGTTAGGGATCGATGAATTAGATCATTATGCTTCAATGTTCGGCTTAGGTGAGGATACAGGATTTGAAGACTTACTCTTTGAATCCGAAGGTAATTATCAGTTTACACATCGTTCGAATCCTGAATACAAAGTCTGGGCTTACGAAAATTATCTTATTTCCGAGGAAGATTGGTATGAAGGTGAAACCATCTTCTCGGCGATTGGACAACAGTATAGTGCATTTACTCCTCTTCAAATGGCTTCAGCTATGGCTCAAATCGCGAATCGGGGTAACCGGTATGCTCCTGCTTTAGTCGACTATATGATCGATTCAGAAGGAAATCGAGTTCAAATTTTTCAAAAGAGTTTATTGAAAACTGCCGATCTTCAAGCTACAACCTGGGAAACAATACATCAGGGGTTAGTTGCTGTAACACAACCCGGCGGTACTTCTGAGCGAACTTATTTCGGAAATTTGGAGAACATTTATTTGTGGAAGGATCTACCATTTAAAGTAGCTGCAAAAACAGGAACAGCACAAGTTGCAAACGACCCCCTCGATTTAAAATCACATGCGTGGTTTTCTGCTTATGCTCCGGCAGAGGATCCTGAAATCACTATGACCATGGTCATTGAAGCAGGACGGAGCGGGAGTTCTTCATGCGGCCCTGCGATTTCACAAATGATTCGACACTACTATGAGCAGACCTTACTGCCAATAGAAATCAAAAAGCAATAGCTGTTTTCTGAAAGGAGGATCTTATGGGTAAAATTGTTGCGGTAATCTCCGGTAAAGGAGGAACCGGAAAAACAACGGTATCTGCAAATTTAGGAGCGGCTTTATCATTGATGGATCAAAAGGTTTTATTGATCGATGGAGATGCAGGCCTACGGAATTTAGACCTTCTTTTGGGATTAGAAACCAAAATTCAAGTGGATCTTGACCAAGTCATTCGAGCTCAATCGACGTGGCAAGAAGCGTTATTAAAAGTGGAACGATTTCCAAAGCTGTTTTTATTGCCTGGAGCGAAAGAAAATAAATCGCTTCCGGTATTTGAGACAGTAGAATTGTTAAGAACTGTGAAAGAGGAATTTGATTGGGTCCTCATAGACTGCCCTGCAGGGATGGGGGATCTCTTCCGAGTGGCAGTAAACCAAGCCGAGCAACTTGTCTGCGTAGTCACTCCCGATATAACATCAGTTCAGAATGGTAGGAGAGCTTTACTTGAGGCTTTGCAACACAGTAAGGCCGAACCTTTGTTCATTCTTAATCGTGCAAACTTCGACGCAATGCGAGCAGGAGAGTCCTTGGATATTGAAAGTGTTGCAGGATTACTACCGGCTATTTTAGTTGGCGTTATCGAGGAAGACTCCGGATTTATGCGAGCAGCCAATCTTGGAGAACTTCTCATGATTCAAGATCGATCCCCGGCAACGCAAAGTTTGCGTCGGATCGCAAAACGATTGCTTGGCGAAAAAATCGCGTTCCCTAAGATGCAAGCGCAGCCGGTTGAAGAAGTGGGTTTTATGAAGTGGTGGAGAAATCTGTTCAGATAAATCATATGTAGAAGGAGGGAGCATGTGAATCCGTTTCATTTTGAGAAAAAGTATTTTAAGAATGCCGATTGGCTGCTCAATCTTTCTATTTTCATTTTTCTTGTTGCCAGCAGCTTAATGATTTACAGTACAAGCAGAAATATTGTGGAAAACCAACCGTATTATTATGTTGTTCGTCATCTTCTTGCTATGGGATTAGGAATGGGGCTGTTCTTGATTAGCTCTTATTTAGACTATCATTTCTGGCAAAATATTCAGATTCCGTTATACCTGGTTATGAACATAATGCTTGTTGTCGTACTTTTTATCGGTATGGAAGGAGATTACGGAGGTCAGTCCTGGATACCAATGGGACCGATCAGTCTTCAACCGGTAGAATTGGCGAAAATCATTTTGATTCTTAATTTGGCTGGCTTCATCCAAAACGAAAAGCGTTGTAACTCGGTTTTGTGTTTGTTTTGGTTATTGCTGATTATGGGTATCCCATTGGGACTCGTGATGTTACAACCCGATTTGGGATCGGGATTGGTTTTTTTAGCCATATGGTTTGGAATCGTCTTCATTTCCGGTGTGCACATGAAATATCTGTTCGGGTTAGTGGCTGCAGGATTAGCGGTCTTTCCGCTTTTGTGGCGTAAGCTTGAAGAATACCAGAAAATCCGGATCTTGATTTTTACAAATTTGGAGTATTACAAAACCAACTCAGATTTTGCCAAATATACCTGGCAATTGATCCAGTCGATCATTGCTATAGGCTCGGGGCGCTTTTGGGGAAGAGGTTATTTGCAGGGAACACAGACTCAATTAGAGTTTGTTCCCGAAAAGCATTCCGACATGATTTTTTCGGCATTGGCAGAGGAATTTGGCTTTATCGGCTCCGGGCTTCTAATTCTCTTGTATCTTTTTCTGATTTATCGAATTTTCCGCGTCGGTCAACAATCGAACGACGGATTTGCTCGTCTCATCTGTACCGGTGTGGGAAGCATGTTGCTGTTTCATCTTCTTGTCAATGTGGGTATGACATTGGGTGTCATGCCTGTAACCGGAATTCCATGGCCATTAATGAGTTACGCCAGTTCGAATTTAATGGCGGTGTTGTGGGGCTTGGGGATCGTTAATTCCATTGCGTTGCGTAGCAATAAGACCCTTTTTGGCAATTGATATGGAAACTACACAAATCTTTCGATAAAAGCCAAAAAGCTTTATACGATTGCATATGGTAACCCATAGAAAAATCAGGTATAATCCGTACATTGTATCTAAATGAAACGGAGACGATAGTATGGATAACAATTGGCAAAGAAATCTTTATATCCTATGGATCGGCGTTTTCATTGCAGGAGCCAGCTTTTCGCTGGTTTCTCCTTTTCTTCCCTTACTTCTTAATGAGGTTGGTCAAGAAAGCAATGTTGAATTTTGGTCTGGTATGTTGTTTTCTGCTTCTTTTTTAGCGAGCTCCTTAATGTCTCCTATATGGGGTTCTTTGGCAGATCGATATGGAAAAAAGCCAATGATCATCCGTTCCGGAATCGGTATTGCTTCAACCTACATTCTTATGTTTTATGCAACGCAACCATGGCATTTGTTGGCGGCGAGGTTTTTGAATGGAGTGTTGTCCGGGTTTATTCCGTCAGCAATTTCCTTAGTGGCTTCCAACACCCCCGATAACCGAATCGGGCGATCCTTAGGGATTTTATCGACCGGCAGCTCTGCCGGAAGTGTCATAGGACCGATGTTGGGAGGGTTAATGGCGGCTCAGTTTGGCATGAGAATGACGTTGTTGATCTCTGGCGGCATCTTACTTTCAGCAACGTTAGTGGTCATCTTTGGTGTTCATGAAAAGGTAACTCGTTCAGAGAGTAAACGTCCGAGCTTATTGCAAGATTTCCAAGAAGCGGGGCGCAATAAGAGTCTGATGTCTATGCTTTTGGTACAAACCTTAATTGCATTATCGTTAATGATCATTCAACCGATCCTGACACTTTATATCAAGGAAATGGGAGTTGGCGAAAATTTAGTCGCTTATACAGGCATAATTTTTAGTTTAGCCGGGGTAGCAACGGTCATTGCCGCACCGATTTGGGGAAGAATCGGCGAGAAGATTGGTTTTCAAAAGACTCTTTTGATTTCACTGATCGGGATTTCGATTATGAACTTCTTCCAGATGTTTGCTCAAAACGTGATTTGGTTTGGTGTTATGAGATTTAGCTATGGTTTGTTTATTGCCGGAGTCGCACCAGCTGCCAATGCGATCATCGCGGCTAGCGTACCCCAGACTTTCCGTGGTCGGGCATTTGGGATCTCTAACAGTTTCAACAATATTGGAAATGCATTGGGTCCGATTATTGGAGGAGCTATTGGAACGTGGTTCGGAATGAAATATGTGTTTGTATTTGCATCGGTAGCGGTTGCACTCACTGCTGTTTGGCTCAGAACAATTACCAAGAGAAAGAAGCTTGCAGTGTGAGACATAGGAAAGGAACATAAGGATGACAAAATCGTTGAAGATATTAGATGAGAAGAAGTTGGTATCGGTTAATAAACCCACAAGATATACGGGTCACGAAGTGAATCAAATCGTGAAGGATCCAAACACAGTAGAAGTCCGTATGGCATTTGCTTTTCCGGATGTATATGATATTGGAATGTCACATGTGGGTTCGAAAATTTTGTATCATGTGGTCAATCAATTGGATTGGGCTGCAATGGAACGAGTCTACGCCCCATGGCCTGATTATGAAGCCCTTTTGAGAAGAGAAGGTGCAGTACTGACAACGTTGGAAAACCGTACTCCTTTGTCTGAATTCCCCATTGTTGGAATAACCTTACAATACGAATTAACCTATAGCAATATTTTGACTATTCTCGATTTGGGAAACATTCCCTTACTAGCCTCTGAACGCACAAATGACGACCCGATTGTGTTTGCAGGTGGGCCGGGTGCTTTCAACCCAGAGCCGATTGCGGATTTTTTGGATTTGGTGGTTTTAGGCGATGGAGAGGAAATCCTTCCTAAACTGCTGACAATTTACCGTACCCTAGCAAAAGAGAGCAATGGAAGAGCGGATCGCAAAGCATTTTTAGAAAGCGCAGCGGAATTAGAGGGCGTTTATGTTCCATCCTTCTATGAAGCTTCTTTTTCTGAGGATGGCACCTTTGTGGGGATTCAGCCACACAATACGAAAGCAGCAATGCCGGTTCGAAGGGCTATTATTAAAGACCTCGATCAGACAGCTTATCCGGACACGTTGATTTTGCCCTATGGCGATGTGATCCACGACCGAGCTATGATCGAATTATTCAGAGGTTGTACTGCCGGGTGCCGTTTCTGTCAGGCTGGGTGCATCTATCGTCCGGTTCGTGAACGAAGTTTATCAACGTTGATTAAACAAGCCGAAGTGCTTTTGCAAAGCACGGGTTACGATGAAATATCGTTGATTTCACTTTCAAGCATGGATTATTCGCAAATTGAAAGCTTGATTGAACATTTATTGCAGAAATATGGATGTCAAGGGATCGGTATAGCTCTGCCATCGCTACGAGTCGATAGCTTTTCGGTCGAAATTGCTGAGAAGGTTCAACAGGTACGAAAAAGCGGGCTTACCTTAGCACCGGAGGCCGGTAGTCAGCGCTTGCGTGATATCATCAATAAGAGAGTCACTGAGCAACAGATCATGGAAGCGGTCAGTGGCGCTTTCGATGGGGGTTGGAGCGGTCTAAAACTCTATTTTATGCTTGGTTTACCGGGTGAAACCGATGAGGATCTAGTAGAGATCATTGCCTTAGCTGAACGGATTGCCAGAGTTTATCGACAAAAGAAAAGACGCGGTAAATTAAGAATCAGTGTAAGCGTCTCCACCTTTGTCCCCAAACCTCACACGCCCTTTCAATGGCTGGGACAGATTCCACCCGAGGAAATTCATAGAAAACAACGATTACTCCGTAATTTGGTTCGAGACCGAGCTATTGAACTCTCAACCCATGATGTTAATACAAGTTATTTGGAAGCCATCTTCAGTCGTGGCGATCGGAGACTATCTTCGGTCGTAAAACGGGCCTACGAACTGGGAGCTCGCTTTGATGGTTGGACTGAACATTTTCGCTTCAGTCTTTGGAAACAAGCGCTGGAAGAATGTCAAATTGATGATGCCAAATATGCAAATGAAGCCAAGTCGCTCGCTTCTGTTTTACCGTGGGATCATCTGGACAGTGGCGTCCGAAAAGAATGGCTGATTGATCAATGGAATCTTGCTGAAAAAGGGATTGAAACAGAAGATTGCCGATTTGGACCCTGTAGTCTTTGTGGTGTTTGCATGGATTATGATGTTCGTAACCTTCTGCAAAAGGAGGAACAGAAATGAGAATTCTATTAGAATTTACGAAAGGTCCTTCGCTCCGATGGATTTCACATTTGGATTTGATCAAAGTCTTTGAGAAAGCAATACGAAGAGCATCACTTCCTGTTGCCCTCAGTCAAGGATTCAATCCGCGCCCGAAAATGAGCATTGCTTTACCGTTACCGGTGGGAGTCAGTAGTGAAGGGGAATATATGGAATTAGAGTTAGCGGAGCAAATGGATCATCAGGAACTTTGTGATCGATTAAATCGGCAGTTGCCGACAGATATGAAAATCCAAAAGGCCTTTGACCTCTCCGATAATTCCCCTTCCGTTATGTCACAAGTAGAAACCTCGGATTATCTAGTTCATGTTCCTTTTGCTGATGAATGGAATGAAGAGGTTGCGAACGCCATTCAAAACCTGCTACTAAAGGCTGAAATTCAAATCCAATATCTCAGTAAAGAGGGAAGAGTGAAGACTCTCGATATCAGACCCGGTATTCGATCTTGTGCCTGGCTCAAAGATCAAGCATTGATCTTTATGAAAATAGAAACGAGCTCGCGTCTGTTTATTCGACCGCAATTTGTTTTACAAGCGATCACAGAGATACTACATAAGCCTCAGTGGAGTATAGAGGAAATTGACATTCATCGTGTCAAAATCAACTTAAATCCGAAGATACAAGTGTCCATGCAAGCGTAAAGCTACTGAAGGTTATAAAAAAAGAATTGACAAATAGTGAGTTCTTAAGTATAATATCTCGGTAGGCTTTGCGTCTCATCGCATACCGCTCGAAGCAGGCGCCTAAACTTTCTAAGGAAAGTGCCTGGCATGGCGAGTCTTGAAAAAAAGGAGGTGCAATGGCAAATGAATTATGCCATTATCGAAACCGGCAGCAAACAGTACAAAGTTCAAGTCGGTGATGTTATCTATGTGGAAAAGCTTCCCGTAGAAGTGGGAACCGATTATTGCTTTGATCATGTTTTGGCTCTCAGCCAAGAAGGTCAAATGGTTATCGGAAATCCCTTGGTTAACGGAGCAACTGTTTCAGCAAAAGTTGAAGAGCAGGGCAAGGAAAAGAAAATTTCCGGATTCCGTTACAAAGCAAAATCCAACTATCGTCGTCGTTATGGACATCGTCAACCCTTTACAAAATTGACGATTGTTTCTATTCAAGCTTAAGATGATCGAAGTAGTCTTTCAACGTGATAAGTACCGGTGGTGCTCTTTCCAAAGCAAAGGTCATAGCGGATATAAAGATTCCGGTGAAGATATTGTCTGTGCAGCAATCAGTGCAATTTTGCAGACTGCTCTTCTTGGAACCCAAGCTTTCGACAGAGAACTTTCGAATTACATCATTGAAGATGGTTTCCTGGAATGGAATCTTGCAGTCAATTCAGAAAACAAGTTTGATTTGCAGATTCAAAGCATTATAACCGCAGCAACATTGGGTTGCTTGAATATTGCTGTTCAATATCCGGAGTTTATTTCAGTGAAAGTTACTGGGGTACTTGGTTGGAAAAATCGCAAAAAATACGAATTACAGGATTTGAATCAACTCATAGAGCTATTAAAATAAAACAGGAGGTGCGTACCATGTTTCTGATGAATTTGCAGCTTTTTGCTCATAAAAAAGGAATGGGCTCGTCTCGTAATGGACGTGATAGCCATTCTAAACGCCTAGGCGTCAAGCGATATGGCGGACAGTATGTCATTGCTGGGAACATTTTAGTTCGCCAACGAGGCACCAAATTCTATCCGGGTTTGAATGTGGGCATCGGTAAAGACGATACATTGTTTGCAACAGCGGAAGGCACGGTAGAATTTGTGACCCGTTTCGGGAACAAAAAATACATCAATGTTCATCCGTTGGAGGTTGTTGCTGACAGCAACAACGCCTAAGAATGAAAGAGGCTGTTCCTACTCGATGATTATATCATCACCGTTAGGGCAGTCTTTTCATTTCTATTTGGAGAAATCTAGTAGGAGGAAATATGTTTGTAGATAGAGCAACGATAAAAGTTAAAGCCGGATCCGGAGGGAATGGTCGGGTTTCATTTCGGCGTGAAAAGTATGTACCGGAAGGCGGCCCCAATGGAGGCGACGGAGGTCGTGGTGGAAATGTCATAGCCAGAGTTGACTCCGGACTGCAAACATTAATTGACTTTCGATACCGCCGTATTTATAAAGCTGAGAACGGTGAGCATGGAGATATTAAGAATATGGCCGGCCGTGCAGGATCGGACTTGATTTTCAGAGTTCCTCCCGGAACGTTGATCATTGATACCAAGAGAAACGTACCGATTGCTGATCTAACAGAGCCCGGTCAAGAGGCGATATTAGCACGCGGAGGACGTGGTGGGCGCGGAAATGCCAGATTTGTTAGTGCAACTAATCGTTCTCCTGACGTAGCCGAAAAGGGTGAACCGGGAGACGAAACCGAACTCGCACTCGAATTAAAAATGCTTGCTTCCGTTGGATTAGTTGGTTATCCGAATGCTGGTAAATCAACGTTGCTTACTGCTCTGACGGCGGCCAGACCTAAAATTGCAGATTATCCCTTTACGACCTTATCTCCAAATCTTGGTGTGGTTCAAGTGGATGAAGGGAACGGTTTTGTTATGGCCGATATTCCTGGGTTGATTGAAGGAGCGCATTCTGGGGTTGGGTTAGGTCATGATTTTTTACGACATATTGAACGAACCAAGCTTTTAGTGCACCTGATTGACTTAGCCGCTGTGGACGGAAGAGATCCCATTTCGGATTATCAATCGATTTGCCAAGAATTGAAACTTTATAGCGAAGAGTTGGGTAATCGTGCCCAAATCATTGTTCTCAATAAAATCGACTTACCGGCCGCGAACGACAACGTGAAAGAGGTTGTTGCGTGGTTTCAACAAATGAATAAACCTTGTTTCTTGATTTCGGCATTAACACGAGAAGGTTTTGAACCACTGCTTAAAGAGATACTGCAACAGCTTTCAACGATTCCGGATTTACCGCCTCTCATTTTCACTCCGACCGCTGAGTTTATCTTTGACGATCAAAGAGAAATTGAAATCAAGCGAGTGAATCAAGACCACTGGATCGTTTTGAGTAAGCGATTAGAACGTCATGTTATCATGACGGATTTCAATAGCAGCGGATCTATCAAGCGTTTCCAAGGATTGATGCGAAAAATCGGTGTGGATCAGCTGTTGAGAGATGCCGGAGCGATGCCAGGACATACAGTACAAATCGGAGAGATGGAATTTACATTTGCGGATTATGACGATGAAACGGATTTTGAAGCATAAGGAGATCGAGATGCAATTAACAGGAAAACAAAAGCGCTATTTGCGCGCTCTCATGGTGACACAACCGGCTATGATACAGATCGGCAAAGGTAGTGTTACAGAGAATTTAATACAGCAAACCAACGATGCCCTTAAAGCACGAGAGGTTCTTAAGATCAAAGTTTTGAACAATAATGACGAGGACTTAGACCAGTTAGCTGAAGAATTAGCCAAAGCTTGTGAAGCACAAGTGGTTCAAATCATTGGACATAATTTTGTGCTATATCGGAGAAATGAAGAAAAACCTAAGATCGTTTTACCGGAATAATCCTCTCCAAGGAGGAAACAAAAGATGACAGAGCAAGAAATTAGCAACCTCGAAGCAGCGATCAGCGTTTCGCTTAAACCTTCACGATGGCAACATACGTTGCGCTGCCGGGAAAGTGCTATAAAATTAGCAAAGCATTTCAATTTTAACTGTGAGAAGGTAGCATTAGCGGCTCTCTGCCATGATGCTTTTCGAGATCTTTCTGCTTCCCAGTGGCTAATATTGGCGAAGGCTTGGAAGATCCCGATCAGCGCTGAAGAAGAGAACGCTCCGGTTTTGCTCCATGGACCCTTGGCTGCGAAATATCTTGAGCTACGTTGGGGTTGTTGTGAGACAGATGTTTTATCGGCTATTCACTACCATACCAGCGGTCATCGTGAATTGGATCCCATAGGGAAAATAGTATTTTTGGCCGATGGCATAGAGCCAGGACGGGACTTCCTAAAGAGAAAAATCATCGAAGAAGTTGCTTATAAAAATCTTGACGAAGCATGCCTGCTAATGCTGGATTCGAACATTTCATACTTGGAAAAGCATGGGTTAGTTTGTCATCCTGAAAGCTATGAATGGCTTACAGAATTAAAAAAGCAAAGAAAGAACGGCGTTTGATATTGAACGATAACGTAAGTGTTGATACCCAACAAGAGATAAAGAAGGCGGGAATAAACCCCAAATGGAAGAGATGGGGATTTCGTGGCCTTCTGGTATTTCTGGTTCTAATAGTATTTTCTCTAATCATTACAGAGATTTATTTGTGGCAGATTCAACCGGCAAACCTTCAGCTCCCTCCCATGAAGGAAGGGGAGACGCTCAATATCTTATTGATCGGCACTGATGCAGGGTTATTGGACGGTGGGGGAACCATGCCTCCTAGAAGTGATGTACTGATGCTCTTCAGCTTTAATCTAGAAACAAGAGAAACAGCGGTTGTTTCGATCCCACGGGATACTTTGGTATATCTAGATAGCATCGGCTACAATCGGATCAATGCGGCACATGTTTTTGGTGGGACTGCTTTAACTTTGAGCGCGGTAGAAGAACTGCTCAATACAACCATTCATTATTATGCAAAGATCAATTTTCAGGGTTTTAAGATTCTCATTGATTCCCTGGGTGGAGTACCGATCGATGTTGATAAGGACATGTTTTATGAAGATCCCTATGACATCCCCCCATTAAGTATTGATTTGAAGGCAGGACCTCAAGTCCTTGACGGGGATAAGGCTGAACAATATGTACGATATCGAGATGAAGAAGGGGATATTGGAAGAGTGGAGCGGCAACAGAAATTTATGGCTGCGCTCATCCAACAACTGTTAAAACCAACAGTTTGGTTACGGGCTCCATGGGCTGTTGTTCAGTTGCAGCCATTTCTAGAAACAAACATGCATTTGCAACATGGGGTGAAATTTGTGACCAATTATTTTTTTGATAAAGAGACGTATCATACAACTCTTCCGGGAGTTGGCCAGTATATCGATGGAGCAAGTTATTGGCTTTCAAATGGATTATCGCTGCAACAAGTTTGGCAGCAGTTAAAATAAGGAGGTAAGGAATGTATTCCAGTAAAGAATTAGTCTTACAAATTGTGAAATGGGCCGATGAGAAAAAGGCGAAAGAACCGGTCGTAATTGAAGTTGGTGTGCACAGCACAATAGCAGATTATTTTGTAATCGTCCACGCAGGAAATCGCATTCAAGTGGTTGCCATTGCTGAACATATCGCAGACCAAGCTGAAGCAATGTATCACATTCACGTTCCTCATAAAGAAGGGATTACGGAAGGTAGCTGGGTTTTGCTCGATATGGGCAGTGTTGTCGTTCATGTCTTTGATGAAGACACAAGAGGATTTTACGATTTAGAACGTCTTTGGAACGAATCTCCTCGTATGGAGTTACCCCAATAGAAAAAGATGACAATCTTTACGATTGTCATCTTTTTTTAAGCGGTTTTTCTGATAATAGCTCGACTCACTGCTAACAATACGATCCCACCACCAATCAGTGTAGAGGTGGTTGGAGACTCGTTCAGCAAAATAAAAGCTAGTAGTGAGGCAAAAATCGGTTCACAAAGAGTGGCTAAAGAAATCGTGGTTGCACCATAATAGCGAAGTAACCAATTATAAACAGTGTGTCCCAGGAGAGAACAGAAGACAGTCATTGCCAGAATGAGCAATAAATCTTTAGCATCTACAGAAAAGAAAGAAGTTTTGCTCAATAGCATCATAGAGCCAAGAAAAAAAGTAGCAGCACCATTGACATGAAGGATGTAAACCCAAAAAGGAGTGTCTTCTTGAACTTTGACCCCCATCAGTAAATAACCTGCCATACAAGCCCCGCCAAAGAGAGCTAATAAATTTCCTGTCACATGATTTGGCTCTTTCCATCCACCCACAGTGATGAGAAATGTACCGATGAAAGCCAATGCGAGGATTATAAAGAATTCAAAAGTTGGCTTTTCCTTGTGAAACCAAATTTCATACGCTGTAACCAGGATTGGACTGCAGGAAACCAAAACCGTTGAGGCGGCTACCGATGTCAATGACAGAGAAGCAATCCAAGAAGCAAAATGGAAAGCTAAGAAAAATCCGGACATCCAAGAGAGCATCATTTTTTTTCGGTTGAAACTTCTTAAGTCTCCCCAATAGTGCAACAAGACATAGGGGAGAACTAATCCAACCGTAAATAACATACGAAAAAATGCGATTGCCAGGGCTGGAACCGAGGTCCAGCGGATGAAAATGGAGGAAAAGGCTGTGAAAAAGACAGCAGGTAGTATCAAAAAGCGACTGGGTTTCATTTCGCTGTTTTTCGAACTACACCGGTTTGTCTTGCGGCTTCTGCAACAGCCTTAGCAATTGCACCGCAGATCCTTGGATCAAACGGTCCGACGATAATGTAATCATCTCTTAAATCCTTTTGATCGATCAGGTTGGCCAATGCATGTGCAGCAGCTAACTTCATTTCCTCATTGATCTGCGTTGCATTGGAATCAAGAGCACCACGGAAAATTCCGGGAAAACATAAGGAGTTATTCACTTGATTTGGATAATCCGAACGTCCGGTTCCAACGACGCGAGCTCCGCCTGCCTTTGCTTCCTCTGGGTAAATTTCGGGAACTGGGTTCGCCATGGCAAAAACAATGGCATCTTTGTTCATGCCGGAAATCATCTGACGATCAGCAATGAGACCGGCTGAAACCCCGATAAATACATCTGCCCCTTGTAAAGCTTCTGTTAACCCTCCCGTTTTACCCTCGAGATTGGTGACATGTGCCATTATTTCTTGAGAAGGATTGTTTTTTTCGTGACCGGGAACTAAAATGCCATAACGGTCAACCATGAGAAGATTTTTGGCACCGGCTTTCATAATCAACTTGCTGACTGCCGTACCAGCAGCACCGGCTCCATTAACAACAACGGTGCATTCGGAAAGTGATTTCCCGACAAATCGCAAGGCGTTTAGAATTGCCGAAAGAACGACAACTGCAGTGCCGTGTTGATCGTCATGAAAGACAGGAATGTCTAATTCTTCTTTTAAACGACGTTCAATTTCAAAGCAACGCGGAGAAGAGATATCTTCCAAGTTAATCCCTCCAAAAGAGGGTGCTATGATCTTAACGGTCTGGATGATTTTTTCCACATCTTGGGTATTCAGCAAAATGGGGAATGCGTCAATATTTGCAAATCGTTTAAATAAAACACATTTGCCTTCCATCACCGGTAAGCCCGCTTCTGGACCAATATCTCCTAATCCTAAAACAGCAGTTCCGTCAGTCACGACTGCGACGAGATTTCCACGGTTGGTATATTCATAAACCAGTTCTTTGTCCAAAGCGATCTCTTTGCAAGGTTCTGCAACTCCGGGTGTATAAGCCAAACTCAACTGGGCAATGTTTTCAACGGGGACTTTGCTCTTGACTTCGAGTTTCCCTTTGTGTAGTCGGTGTAGTTCTAAAGCGTCATCTCGTAAACTCATGAAGCATCCTTCTTTCTTTTGGATATCATCGAAAATTTCGACAAATCCTTCGCTTCCTCCTTCTTCAAGAAGGAATCCCAAGTGGTAAAGGAGAATAACATTGTCATGCGATTTCGCAGAGTAATAACAGGAGGTGATATTCGTGGCTTATAAAATTAGCAATGCTTGTATCGCTTGTGGTATGTGCAAACCTGAATGCCCCGTTGATGCAATTACCGAAGGAAATCCCTATGTAATTGATGCAGAAAAATGTATTGATTGTGGCGCTTGTAACAGTGTGTGCCCTGTCGATGCTCCTCAACCAGAATAGTTTTTTAGAAAAATTACACCTTCCAAATGGAGGGTGTTTTTTTGTTTTCTCTAATTCTCCCAGAAAGATTTGTTAGCCTTGGTTGACAAAAGCAAAATACTCCTGTAGAATGTATGCAAAGGTTAACAAATTCGAGGGGGTACTAGTATGACATTAGCTGAAATTGAAATCGGGCAACAGGTGCTAATACAGCAAGTTCGGGGTCAAGGGGCTTTGCGGAGAAGGCTTTTAGAAATGGGATTAACCCCTAATACGAGTGTTTGCGTTCGGAAAGTTGCTCCCATGGGGGATCCTATTGAGTTGCGTATTCGCGGTTATAGTTTAACACTACGCAAAGAAGATGCTGACTTAATTGATGTTTGCGAAGCTTGTGAGAATTCAAAAATGCAATGCGGACACGGCTGGCGTCATCAACATCGCCATGGGGGAAAATTTGGTGAATAAATTAAAGACGATAGCACTGATTGGTAATCAAAATTGTGGTAAAACCACTCTTTTTAATCAACTCACCGGGAGCAATCAACATGTCGGGAATTTTCCGGGTGTAACCGTTGAGCAAAAGAGAGGATCTATACTAAAGCATAGTGATTTGGAGGTTGTTGACTTACCCGGGATTTACTCTTTATCACCTTACACCTTAGAAGAGATCGTAACGCGAGATTTTTTGATTCAAGAAAAACCCGATCTGGTAATCAATATTATTGATGCCACAAATTTGGAACGGAATCTTTACTTAACTTTACAACTTCTTGATCTGCAATTTCCCATGGTCATTGCTTTGAATATGATGGATGAAGTACGGGGTAGCGGCCATTTTATCGATGTTGAGCAGTTTAGTTCGAAGTTGAATGTTCCCATATATCCAATATCGGCTCTTAAGAACGAAGGAATCGATGAGATGTTGAAAGGGATCGAAGGAATTTTAGAAAAGGGTGGAGAAATTCCTTGGCTTGATTATTGTACCGGAGAAATCCATAAAGCAGTACATGCTATTCGCCACTTGATCGAACCCAAAGCAGAAAAAAAGGGTATTCCTGTTCGCTTTGCCTCTTCAAAATTAGTAGAGGGAGATCCGTTAATGGAGCAAGCGTTGGAACTTGATGAAACCGAACGTGATCTACTCGAGCGAATTATCAAGGTCGCAGAGACAAATTTAAACATGGATCGAGAAGCGGCTATGGTAGAAATGCGTTATCAATTCATCGATAATCTAAGCCTGCAGATTCAAAAGAAGCTTGGTGAGAGTAAAGAGCAGATTCGATCTCAGAAGATCGATCGGCTTTTGACGCACCGCCATTTGGGGATACCAGTCTTTTTTTTGTTTATGTTGGGTGTTTTTTGGTTTACCTTCGGCCCAGTTGGCAGTTTTTTCAGTGATGCCTTTGTTAGTGTAATCGAAACAGCTACGGCTTGGGTAGATTCTCAATTAAGCATTCTCGGTGTGAATACGATTTTGCATTCGCTGATCATCGATGGCATCTTTGCAGGTGTTGGAAGTGTTCTTGGCTTTTTACCGATTATCATAATTCTCTTCTTTTTGCTTTCCCTTCTGGAAGATACAGGGTATATGGCTCGAGTGGCTTTTATGATGGATCAAATGATGCGGAGAATCGGTTTATCCGGCCGTTCGGTCGTCCCTATGCTTATGGGGTTTGGATGCTCTGTACCGGCGATTATGGCCACCAGAACCCTACCCGGTGAACGAGATCGAAAGATGACGATTTTGCTAACTCCCTTTTTGTCCTGTAGCGCTAAGGTACCGATTTACGCTGTTTTTACAGCTGCCTTTTTTATGTCGCACCGAACTTTAGTGATGTTTAGCCTCTACTTGGGTGGTGTCGCAATGGCCGTCCTGTCCGGATGGATCTTAAAATCAACAGTTATGAAAGGGAACCCAGTGCCTTTCGTTTTAGAACTTCCCTCCTACCGACTGCCCAATGCTAAAAGCGTAGGCCTGAATTTATATGAGAAAGCCAAAGACTTTTTAACCCGGGCTTTCACCGTCATTTTCATCGGGACTATTGTAATCTGGTTTCTACAAAGTTTTGATTTTCGGTTTAATTGGGTTACCAATAGCGAATTCAGTTTAATGGCAGAAATCGGTAAAAAAATCGCACCTTTATTTGCTCCTTTGGGGTTTGCCGATTGGCGAGCAGCAACGGCTCTGTTAGCAGGAATTACAGCAAAAGAAGCGGTGGTCAGCACTTTGTCGATCTTAACTAATGTTGGTGAAACCAGTCAAGTAGCAAGCATATTGCCGAGTCTATTTACTCCCTTATCGGCGTATTCTTTTCTCGTGTTTACCTTGCTCTACATGCCTTGTGTAGCCGCGTTTGCAGCTACACGCAGAGAATGGGGGAGCTGGAGAGGCTCACTTGCGGTCGTTTCGTATCAAACAGGTGTGGCGTGGATCATGGCTTTTCTTGTGTTTCAAATAGGTTCTTTCTTTGCTTAAAAAGATGTTATGAATGGAAAGTAGGAAATTAAATGCAGTGGATTGATATCCTCATATTACTACTATTGGGTGGGGCAATTCTTAAGGCTTTTATGTATTACAAAGATCCTAAGCGCAGTGGCGGTTGCCATGGGAGTTGCAGCAGCTGTTCCCAGCAGTGCAATTATAGAGTCAGCAAAACTTCAATCAATATTCGACAGAAAAACAATTGAGAAGCACTTGCTCATTTCGCTAACATGTGGTAGAATAACATCCACATGCGGGTGTGGCGGAACTGGCAGACGCACCAGACTTAGGATCTGGCAGAGCAATCTATGCAGGTTCAACTCCTGTCACCCGCACCATAAACAAACAAAAAGCACCGATTTGGTGCTTTTTTATTTATGGTGCGGGAAGTGCTGGGGTCCGCCACCAAAAAAGAACACTAAATCTTAAAAATATGTTTATAAATACAGCTACTTATGGTAAACTATAATTGGAACAAGTAAGAATTCGCGAAGAATGCTTAGCATTGGAGGATAATATGAAAACAAGCAAAGAAATTTTGGAGTTTATGGATACTCAAGCTTATAAACCATTAACTTTGGAAGAATTGATCAAACAATTTTCGATTGATAATGTTCAAGAAATTAAAGAATTTAGCAAGACACTACATGAAATGGAACAAAAAGGTACTATTATATTGACTAGAAAGATGCGTTATGGCTCAACAAAGCGTATGAACTTAGTTGTAGGTCGACTTCAAGGAAATGATAAGGGTTTTGCCTTCTTAATACCTGACGATGTTAGCCAACGGGATGTTTACATTAAAGGTGATGATATGAATGGGGCTATTCATAATGATAGGGTAATCGTTCGTTTGCATAAAGCACTCGATGTGAATAAAAAGCCAGAAGGTGAAGTTATCCGGATTCTTGTTCGAATGAATACAACTATGGTTGGAACCTTTGAACTTAGTAAAAATATAGGCTTTGTCTTACCAGATGATTCTAGAATTAGCCACGATTTCTTGATTAACAAAAGAGACTTTAACCAAGCCAAAAACGGGGATAAGGTAGTTCTCGAGGTTACCCGCTGGCCGGAGAAAAGGCGGGGTCCGGAAGGTAAGATTATTGAGATTTTAGGTAAGAAGGGAGAACCTGGTGTAGATATCATTTCCATCGTTCGTAAACATCGGTTGCCAGAGGAGTTTCCGCAAGCTGTCTTAGCGAAAGCCGAGAAGATTCCTTTAACAATCACACCGGAAGAAGCTCAACGGAGAAAAGATCTGCGGTCTTTACCCTTAATAACCATTGATGGCGAAGATGCTAAAGACCTTGATGATGCAGTATCTTTGGAAATCTTAGATACCGGGCAGTATCGCTTAGGTGTACATATTGCTGATGTGGGACATTATGTTAAAGAGGGGTCAGCCTTAGATAAAGAGGCTCTGAAAAGAGCCACCTCTGTTTATCTAGTGGACCGTGTGATACCGATGTTGCCCCCAAGGCTCTCAAATGGTATTTGCAGTTTAAATGTTGGTGAAGATCGTTTGGCGTTAAGTTGTTTTATGGATATTAATCAAAATGGAGAAGTTAAAAACTACGAAATTTGCGAATCCATTATCCGCGTTAAAGAAAGAATGACTTATACAAATGTGACCAAGGTTTTGTTAGGAGAGGATCAAAACCTCTTATCTAAGTACCAAGATTTTGTAGAAATCTTTAAAGAAATGGCCGAGCTAAGCGTGATTTTAAAAAACAAACGTTTATCAAGGGGGACAATCGATTTTGATTTCCCTGAAAGTAAAGTTATCTTGGATAAACAAGGAAAACCAGTAGAAATTATTCGGCGGGAGAGATCTTTATCGGATCAAATTATTGAAGAATTTATGATTTGCACCAATGAAACGGTAGCAGAACATTATCACCGACTGGATATCCCCTTTTTATATCGAGTTCATGAAAAACCAGAGTCAGAAGATGTAACGGAGCTAAACAATTTTTTAGGTGTTTTCGGTCTATATGTTAAGATCAGTAATGGTAGAGTCGATTCTAATGCCTATCAAACCGTTCTGAAAAACGTTGTAGGAAAACCCGAGGAAAGAGCCATTATTTCGGTAATGCTTAGGTCTATGAAACACGCTCGTTATGCAATAGAAGCTTTAGGCCATTTTGGATTAGCTTCAAAATACTACTCCCATTTTACTTCACCTATTAGGCGTTATCCAGATTTAGCTATCCATAGGATTATCAAGGAAATCCTGCAAAAAGGTGTTAAGTTAGAGGATGAACGATTAGATGAACTAAAAGAAAAAATGAATGAATATGCTAAACAATCCTCTTTACAGGAGAAGATTGCTGAAGATGCTGAACGAGAAAGCGTTGATTTAAAGAAGGTCGAATATATGAAGCAATTTGAAGGTCAGAATTTCACCGGAATCATAAGCGGTGTTACTTCCTTTGGCCTTTTTGTGGAGCTAGATAATTCTGTTGAAGGTTTGATCCATGTTTCTAGTATTACGGATGATTACTATATCTTTGAGGAAAAGACTTTGAGTCTAAAGGGAGAGCATACAAAAAAAGTATATCAATTGGGGCAGAGGATCCAGATTCAAATAGCTAATGTCAAACTTGAAGATCGAAAGATCGAAATGGAATTTGCAGAAAAATTATAAATTAGGGTTCGGTTTTTTATTTTCTTGCATCTTAAAAATGGTAATATGTAGGAAGAGAGTTAAATAATGTAAAATCCTATATAAAACAGCAGTTGACGAAGCGCAGCGGATGCAGTAGACTTAGCAACAATACCTGACAGGAGGAATTGACATGAAAGACTATGCTAATCAACAATTGAGTCTAGCTGCCTTTTCAATGAGTCAATCTGTACTTCTGTCTTTAGACACTGTTATTGCAGTGTCTATTTTTGTTGTCCTCTTATCTTTAATTAGCATTATTATTGTAAGCAACATCATTAGCTTAATTATTTTAGCAATCGTTATTTTAAAAATTGGAAGATACTCACAGCATGAATGTTGCACACTTCAGATTCGCACATAAATTAGGTAGGCGAAAAGACGGTGCCGCTTCATAGCGGCACCGTTTTTTTATATAGATTTTTCGGTCCCGGGAACTGAAAAATCAAAAAAACTAGTAAACGAGAAGAAAGAGGTTAGTATTATGCATTTCAAACAAAAATGGTGTAAATTACGGGTCAAAAGCCTCATCCTCACGGCCATTTAGCCACGGTTTCACGGAGTTTTAGCCGCACCGTGACGGAGAAATTGCCTCACCGTCACGGTAACAGCCAAATTGACATCTTAATCAA
>Ga0228535_1001537_pt1 | contig 33575 bp, 33 predicted proteins | sample SJ1metagenome_FD_168457 | JGI IMG/M metagenome (GOLD analysis project Ga0228535, IMG submission 168457) | Enriched culture of PCE-dechlorinating microbial communities from Ithaca, New York, USA - SJ1 | ecosystem: Engineered > Modeled > Simulated communities (microbial... > Unclassified | place...
TCCCCCCGCGCCCACCGGAGAGCCCTGTCCGTCTGGTTGGGGTCGGCAGGCACCACCAGCCTCCATCCGAAACAGTTCCGGAGAAGCCCTACATAATCGATGGCCTGGTGCGTTTTTCCGTCCTCTCCTACGTCCAGCCCCACATGAGTGAGCACTGTCTTGATGCTTGCAGAGTTTATGTCATTGAGCCGCTGCTGGTTGTATGTCTCCGAGAGGCCGAAAACTCCGAAATCAGCCCACAGTGAGACAACTCCCGCCGTGGAGGCCGCTCCTGCTGCAGTAGCCGTGGAATGTTCCTGGATGCCTGCCTGGATGAACCAGTCCGGGCAGTTCTTCGCAAAATCCCCTGTCTTTACGGAACCGGCGAGGTCGCAGTCAAACACGAGGAGAGGGGTCACGCCTTCCCTGCCGTAATTTTTCTTTCCCACGTCAGCGAGAGCTGCACCGAATGCGGATCTGTTGTCGGTCTTCCTGTCGACTCCGTAGGTTGCCGGGTCTCCGAGGATAAGATTTCCTGAGAGCGGTGCGGCGTGCCGGCCTGCCGGCATAGGTTCAGAGTCCCTTCTCTTCCGGGCCTCCCCAAGGAGAGCAGGATCCTGTCCGAGTTCCTTCATGGCCTGCACATACAGGTCCTCACGGGGGGCTTTCCCGTGGTACTCCGAAGAATTCTCCATAAAGGAGACCCCTTTGCCCATGACGGTCCTGCAGAGAATAACCGTCGGGACACTGTTTGCAGCACTCTTTTTGAGAACAGCGTACAGTTCGGGAAAAGAATGCCCGTCGCACTGGAGAACTTCCCAGCCGTCAGCCTTCCAGAGGGCGGGAAGATCCGCAGGCATGACCGAATCAACGGTCCCTGAGATCTGAATCCTGTTCCAGTCCACAAGGGCGGTGATATTCGACAGTTTCTCCTTTACAGCCATCCTCCTGGCCTCGGCGATCTGCCCCTTGGTCTGGCCTCCGTCCCCCATGAGAACGTAGGTCCGCCCTCCGTTCTTCCTGGACTTCTGTGCGAGGGCAAATCCTACAGCGGCGGAAAGGCCCTGCCCAAGGTTGCCGCTGCCCCAGTCGATCCCGGGGACATCCCGTTCCACATGCCCCTGGAACGGAGAGCCGCACTGCCGGAAATGGGCTATCGCGTCCATGGGATCAAAGAATCCCAGCTCGGCAAGAACTGCGTAGGCTCCGGGGGAGGTGTGCCCATGGCTTATGACCACGTAGTCCCGGTCAATTTCGGAACAGTTCTCCGGGGTAAGGTTCGCTGCCGTATACACGGCGAGATACATCTCCATGCTGGAAAGGGATCCGGCAGGATGTCCGCTGTCGGCGAGGGTCACCATGGCAACGGCGTTCCCGCGGCACCTCCCGGCCGCCTCTTCAAGGGCACGGACCGCAGGTCCGTCAAGGGACTCCACGGGAAAATTCTTCAGTACGGGGAGATTCAGGCTCATAGCGATATCGCCTCCTTGAATTGTGACAGGACAGATTATACCCAAGAAGAGGGAAAAAGTCAGGGAAAAAGGGCGGCCCGGGGAGTCGCCCTTTTTTTATTCCAGATATACCCTCGGGACCCGCTTCAGGAACATGATGGGAACTTCGTAGTTTATTGTCCCCCTCACTGCGGCGATCTCCTCGGGCGTGACGGTTTCGTTCCCCTGGCGTCCCACGAGGACGACCTCGTCTCCCTTTTTTACATCCATTCCCGTGACATTCACCATGCACTGGTCCATGCAGATGTTTCCCGCGTGGGGGACCCTCTTCCCGCCGATGAGAACGTCCACCTTCATGGAGAGGGCCCGAGAATACCCGTCAGCATACCCCACGGGCAGCACTGCGATCTTTTCGGTGTCCCTGGTCATATATCTGAGACCGTATCCCACACCGCTTCCGCCCGGGAGTTCCCGCACCAGGGCAACTTCCGTCTTCACCTCGAAGGTGGGGAGAAGGGGAATGGACCTGACGCATTCTCCGGAAGGATACATTCCGTACAGAATAATCCCGGGACGGACGCCGTCAAGATATTTTTCGGGACAGGCAAGCGTACCCGCGCTGTTGCACGCATGACGGAGCGGGATCGGTATCCCCCTGGCCTCCGCGGCCCGCAGGGCCTCCATCAGTCCCCTGAACTGCCTGTCAGTGTAGGCAAGGCGCGTTTCGTCGGCAGTGGCAAAGTGTGTGAACATTCCTTCGATAAAAAGGCCGGGAAGGGTGAGCAGTTCATCCAGTACCCCGGGGATCTCCTGCGGCAGAAAGCCGATCCGGCCCATACCAGTGTCCACCTTAACGTGAACAGTGGCTTTTTTTCCCTGACGAACAGCCTCTGCGCTCAGGATTTTTGCAAATGAAAGATCAGTTATGGCTGTTGTTATGCCGGTCCGTACATATTCTGGCGCCGAACGCTCCGGCGTAGGGCCGAGAACCAGTATGGGCTCCGTCACGCCCCCCTCCCGAAGTTCCAGGGCTTCGTCGGGGATAGCCACGGCATATCGCCGGCATCCCGCCTCCGCGAATGCACGACAGACCTTCAGGGCTCCATGTCCGTACGCATCGGCCTTGACTACGGCAAAAATCTCAGGGCCAGGCCCCACATGGCTGCGGATAGCCTGAAAATTCGCTTTCAGGTTCACTGTGTTCACTTCCATACGTGTTGCTCGGTGCATGAGGATCTCCTTCCTTTTCTGAAAGAAAAGAGGAGGCGGAAGACCGCCCCCTCTTTCTTCCGCATCAAAAGGTCCACAGGAAAAACTAAATTTTCAGTTCTCCGCTCTTCCGTTTCTCGTCGAAGTCCTTCACGAGTTTCCTCAGTTCGCCGGAGAGGAGAAGCAGGGCGATAAGGTTCGGGGCCGCCATGAGTCCGTTCAGCGTGTCGGAGAGGTCCCAGAGGTTGCTGAGGAATCCTGCCGCATCGCCGAGGAATACGCCCCCAGCTGCACCGAGGACGATGCAGGCGATCCAGAGGACCTTCAGGACGGGAATGATCCACTGTCCGAAGATGTAGGTCCCGCAGGTCTCGCTGTACCAGTACCATCCCAGTATTGTGGAGAACGCGAAGAGGCCGAGTCCCACGGAGAGGATCATGGTTCCCGTGCCGCCGAGCACGACCTCAAAGGCAGAGAGAGACAGTTGGGCGCCTGAAAGTTCGGGCTTCCCTGTGAGAACGCCGCTGGTCATGATCGCAAGGGCTGTAAGGGTGCAGATCACGATGGTGTCGGTGAACACTTCAAAGAGACCGTACATGCCCTGGCGTACAGGATGATCGACGACTGCAGTGGCATGGACCATGGGGGCCGAGCCGAGACCGGCTTCGTTGGAGAAGACGCCCCGGGCGATTCCCTTGGTGATGGCGAGTTTCACTGTCCAGCCGGCGATTGCTCCGGGCATCGCCATGGGATCACTGATGGCAAATTTCACAGCGCTCTCGAAAGCGGGCATGATCGCATCGGAATGGGTGAAGACGACGATGACAGCGCCGACGATGTAGAAAATGGCCATAAAGGGCACAAGGTAGGTGGTGACATCGGAGATCCGCTTCAGTCCGCCGATGATCACGAGGGCGGTGAGAATCGCCACCGCGATCCCCGTGTAGAGACTGGGGATGCCGAAGCCGAGGCTGAATCCCTCAGCAGTGGAGTTCGCCTGGACAGCGCATCCGATTCCGAAGGATGCAAAGAATCCGAAGAGGGCGAAGAGCCATGCAAGCCACTTCTGGCCTGCTCCCTTGTCCAGGATGTACATGGTGCCGCCGCGCCAGTTCCCCTGCGAGTCTTTTTCACGGAACTTGACTGCCAGCGCAACTTCCGCCATCTTTGTGGTCATGCCGAAGACTGCGGAGATGAGCATCCAGAAAAGAGCCCCGGGACCTCCGAGGTGAAGGGCTGTTGCGACTCCCGCGATGTTGCCCGTTCCCACCGTGGAGGCGAGGGCGGTGGAAAGTGCTGCGAAGGATGAAATGGTGCCTTCTCCTTCCTTTTTCTTTCCGAGGTTACCGAAAACTTCCTTGAACATAAGGAAAAAATAGCGGAGCTGGGGCAGTCCGAGCACCAGCGTGAGGTAGATGCCCGTTCCCACTATAAGGGTAAGCATCCACGGTCCCCAAACGATTCCATTGATTACGCCGTTGATTCTCATTACTTCCTGCATAGTTTGCGATTCCCCCTCTCATGAAATTCAGTGAACCGTCGTCCTTGCAGTATTTTTTGCGGCAAAGACGTGCTGCTGGAACTGAAACATGGTGGAATCCGGTACGGAAGGCACCAACCTCATAGGTCACCCCCCTTCAATGTTGGAATAGGCTTGTTCTTTCGAAAAAATTATAGCACAATCCGTCTTGCATGAAAAAGGGAAGGTCCCGAAAACCTTCCCTTTCAGCTCTACAAATACCCGCTGCCCTTGAGTATCTCCTCCGCTTTTTCCAGGTGCTTCGCCGGGACCTTGATAACGGGACCGGTGCATCCCATGGAGGACTCAGCGTAAATTCCCTCTTTCCAGAGGATCTTGACCCCATCCTCCACCGAAAGCACGTCCACACCGTGGATCTCCTCGTCCGTGGGCTCAGCGGGGGGCTGTGTCACGGACTCCGTGCAGGGAGCCTTCGGTGCGAGCCCCTCGAGGACACCGTCCAGCCCTGCCTTTTTCGCTGCCGCGACTTCAGCGGCCACCTTGTCCGGAAGCCCTCCGGAGATGACCCGGGCTGTATATTCCAGGGCCCCCGCGATAACGGGAGCACCCGATGCCCTCGAGATGATGGAGATGACCTTTTCCCATCCTTCCCCCGCCGAGGGACCATACCCCCATCCCAGGGACTCGTAGGACCCGCCGGTGGTGAAGGACGAGAACATCTTCATGAGCACGTTCCCGGTCAGAGTGTCTGTGACGCATACGTCAACCGCCCCGGCAAGGATGTCGTTGCCCCTGAGGACGGCTCCCCCGTCCTTTCGGACGCTTGCGCCGAAGGCGATCGGATACCCTTTTCCCCTGAGTGAATTCAGCGCCTTGAACACAAGCTGTGCGCCCTCGACATTAAGTATCCCCACCGTCGGATTTTCAATTCCCAGGGACTTCGCAGCCGCTATGCCATAAAGAGTGTTGCGGACCATAGCCTCGACACGGTACACCGCAGAGGTCCCCGTTGAGGACGCAATGATCATGGGGTTTCCCTTTCCGGGCGTGACGACTCTTCCTATGGTCGTGACCCCGAGGGGGAACGGGTAATGAAGCGCCACCGCACCCGAAATACGCCCGTCTGAAATTGCCGCCTCCATGGCCTTCGCCACGTCTTCTTCGCACTCAGGGGTCTCGATCCACGAGAGCTTCCCGAATCCCGGCACCTTCGGGCCGATCATAACGACCTCCAGCATCCGGGAGTTCTCCTGTGCCAGTTCGGCGCCCCTTGCAAGCTCCTCGGCCCCGAGTTCGCTTCCCATGGCCATGAGCCCGACGGAAACCCGGGGACCGCCGGAACGGGCGTCGGTAACGATGTCAGCCAGGGCTTCGCCTATAAGTTTCCTGATTTCGGACATTTTTACTCCTCCCCGTCTACAGCTTCCCGGACAGTTCAGAGAGAACCTCCAGAAGAAGGGTTTTGACATCTTCCTTCGAAACGGCGGCCGTCTTGGCTTTTTCTCCGGAGGGAGGCTCCAGGAGGAAGGAGGCTCCGTCGGCAAGGTTTGTGAGCCTTGCAAGGAAAAGGCTTCCCTTCCCGATGATCATGGCCCTCTTCATTTTGCCTTCTTTCAGAGCATCACAGGCATGGCCGACAAAGGGAACGCCGGAGGGAATATGCCCCTGGGTGTGGGCGAACCCGGGAACACCGCGCTCTTTGACGAAACTCATCATATCCGCCTTCTCGATGGCTTTTTTCGTCACAGCCAGTGCGGCCGTCATTTTTATGTTCGCCAGGGGAACGTCGCCCGCCCCTGCCGGAAGGGTGATCTCGTTAATATGAAGCTCCGCGGCATATTTATCCACGTCCATGAAGGAAAGCCCCGCCTTCTCGAGCGGATCGAGAATGAGCGCCGTGGTAACGGCCTGCGGGGAAGACCCGGCGCCCACGGTATGTTTTCCGAGAACGTCGAGGCGCATGACCGGTTCCGTTCCGTCGTCAGGAACGAGAAGAACGGCAAAACTCCCTAGGCAGTCCTCGAGCGCCGGCATTTTTTTCTTTACGTGATCCCTACCGTTCATGTAGAGCTTCGGGATAGCTCCTCCCGCCAGTACGACGCAGTTTTTCCTGGCCCCTGCCGCCACCTGGCTCGCGCCGGCAATCATGGCGTTCACTGGACCGGCGCAGAAGCTCCTTACATCGCAGCCGCTGGCGTTGACGCATCCCGCGATCTCGGCTATGGCCTTTGCAAAGTTTCCTCCTGCCCTCTGGTTCATGTCGCCGGCTCCCTCTTCGGAACATTCAATGACGAAATCCACTTCTTCGGGCGTCATCTCCGTATTTTTGAGCAGGTGCAGGAGGGCCAGAACGCCGCCTGCCTTGGAGGCGATATTTTCGAGAAGGACATAGGCAAAGAGGCAGTCGTCGACTTCGTGGCCGTTCCTGGCGCAGCCCACGATATTTCCGTTGAAGTAGAGGGGAAGGGCCTTTTTGTGAGCGGTCTCCCCGGCGATCTCTTCAGCGAAATGTCCTGCCTCGAGGCGGGCCAGCAGTTTATCGTTCATTACCGGGCTGGCGACAAGCTTCTCCCTGACCGAGGCGGCAAAGGACGACTCCAGCCAGATGATGTCGAAAACATCGCATATATCCATAAGGCCGAGGAACTCATCCTCGGGCATGATCTCACCGTAAGCCCCGTAGCGTTTTGAACCGGCGATCCTGTTGACATACCAGGGCTGCGGGGAGTTTTCCAGGGCTTCGAGGGTCATACCGCCGATGTAGGCCTGATTGGGGGCATAATCCCGGGCTTCCTCGTACTTCTGCATGAAGGACGGCAGTTCTTTCAGGAACCCAGTCTCACCCTTCGTCTCTCTTTCAATAAACGGGGTATTCCCGTAGTGTACCCCTGTTTCGGGGGCATGGTTCAGGCAGTAGGCACAGCCTTTGATTCCCACGGTGGCCATTGGCTCCAACCTCCTTGTACTTTTTCTCTCACTGCAGGGCAGGGGGACGGAAGACTCCGCCCCCTGCATTCCTACTTTGATCAGCCGGTAAATACGGTCTGTTCCGAAACCTCCGTCTGAAGCGCTTTCAGCGCCTTCTCTACGAGATGGCGCCGAATCTCCTTTTCCTCGCTCATAGTCCTCGATGGGTCTCCCAGGGGATACGGTATGGCAATTGCGGGTACGATCCTGTTCGCGCCCACCGTGAGGGAAATGGGGACAATGGTGCACACATGTACGACCGGGAGGCCTGCACGCTCTATTTCCTTTACCATCGTTGCGCCGCAACGAGTGCAGGTTCCTCAGGTGGATGTGAGGATGACGGCGGTCACGCCGTCGGCCTTGAGCCTGGAAGCGATCTCAGTGGCAAATCTTTTTGCGCTTGCGACGGCGGTACCGTTGCCCACCGTAGTGTAAAACTTGTTGTGGAGCTTCTTGAAAACTCCTTCTTTCTCCATGTCGCGAAGCACGTCCACAGGAAGGACCCTGTCGGCGTCCTGATCGGCATAGGTAGCGTCATAACCGCCGTGAGCTGTGCAGTACGCTTCGGCAGTGAGATCCAGAACGCCGGTGATGTCATACTCGCCGAACTTGCTGGCGCTTGAAGCCTCGATATGATCAGGATTCCCCTTCGGGCAGATGCCTCCGGAAGTAACAAGGGCAATCACGGCGTTTTTCATGTCTTTCACAGCCGGGTTCGGGGCCACGCGGTCGAAAACAGGCATGGGATATTCCGTCACGAAGGGTTCACCTTTAAGTTTCGCTGTGAACATGTCTACGGCCCTCTCGGCTGCAAGCTTCTCATAGAACGTGTTCTTCCGTATGCCGCGCTCTATGTAGCCCTCTTCCGCAGGCATTCCGATTTTCTCGCCCCTGAGAAGTTTGAGAACGAGTTTTGCCATTGCGGGAACCGCTGTGCGCATCCCGGCCGCGCTGTCGGGGGTCTCCACGATATAGAAGCTTTTTTTGTACATCTCGACTCCCGGGTTCTCGGGGAACATTCCCGATACTGCAGGAATATTCAGGTTCTTCACTACCGCTTCGCATACGCCTCCGCAGGCGGTGCCGTAGCGCCCGGCGTTAAAAGCGGGACCTGCGACGACCGCATCGGGTTTGTACTTTTTCATCATTTCAAGAATGTCGGCGGTAGCTTTTTCAATATTGGAAGCGAAATAGGAGTCGCCGCAGACAACCGTGGCAACGATCTCGGCCTCGGAACCGAGAGCGGCCTTCAGGGCCATTCCAGGCCCTGCGACACCCTCCCGTACCTCGGGAGCGACGTCTGCTTTCTCCTCACCGCCGATTCCGGCATAAAACTGGTTTATATAGTGTACGATCCGGTATGACACAATTACTCCCTCCCCTTTTATAGGGTGAACTTGCTGAACTGTGCCCGAATGCCGCTCACGGCTTCAGACAGCTTCTCAGGGTCGAGGACCATTTCCATCATGCTGATCTGCTCTTCCCAGGCGTTTGCATCGCATTCGTCCCGAATCTCCTGTTCAAAAATATGATATACAGCGAGTCCAGACTGGACTCCTGCCAGGGGACCTGCATAGGTGGGATCTCCGTTGCTCACCGTCTCGGCATAGATTTCTGCGCCTTCGGCATCGGAGGAACCCAGAATGACGACCACGTTTTCGGGGCCGTACTTCTCAGCGGCATCCTTGATGCGCTGCTGATTCTGCAGATCCATGGCTCCTGCTGCGGTTCAGACGAAGCATTCGGTCACCGAGAAGACGATATCGGCGCCGCTGTCCTTCAAGCATGCTTCCATGGCGGGCCCGGGAACGCCGTCGCGCTCACCGAGCAGGAGGACTTTTTTTCCGGCCAGTTTTGCCATGCTTTTGCACCTCCCTCATTGGTATTCTTTGTTTCCGGTCATTCTCTGCCTCAGATCGTGTACGCACCCAGCTTCGTGAATCCAAGTTCGCTGGTTGAACCGAGAATTGCCTGGAGTTCCACAGTAATGGAACCGTCGGCGGCAAGAGATCCATCCCAGCCACCGGCGATGACGTTCGCCTCTTCAGGCACCCCGATGACTTTCTTCATGGGCGGCAGCACGATGACCTCGTTGGCGTTCCCTGCCGTGACACATGCGTCTCCCTCAGGGCAGGAGTCTGCGAGGGACTGGCTGGCACCGTCCTGACCGGCATATTCGTCGGTGAGAAGGGTGGTCTTGATACCGGCGCGCTCTGCTTTCCAGCAGTTCATGATGAGATCGGCGTCGGGGTTGCCGAACCCTTCCTCGGAAATAAGCAGACCGTCTACACCAAGGGTTTTCGCCAGGCTGATGCTGTATGAGGAACTGCGCTTCTTGTCGGCGAGGGTGACGTTCTCATTGGTCACGATGCAGCCGAGGAAGTTGAAATCCTTTCCGTGCCGCCTGAACATGTTATGGATGATCGGGTTGTTCTGGTGCGAGTATGTGTTGTTCTTGTCGCAGGCCGACACGCAGTTGCCGGAAACGATGGCTCCGTCCATGACCTCCGTGGGATTGAGGAAGGTGGGAAGGATCTTTTTTACGTCCACACCGTAGAGATACGTGTCGTGGAGAAGTCCCTGGGACTGGAGCATGTACAGGTAGGCAACCTTGGGAAGCCCGGGGTAGGCGGCCATGGCATCCTTCAGGCACGGAGTCTCGTAGGATTCAACTGCATCAACTGAAGCGCCGATGCACTTCTCGGCCAGGTACGCGGCAGTCTTCAGGCCTGCCATCCTGCAGGCCGTCTCATAATCGTGCTTCTCGAGACCTTCTACGTCTTCAAGGATCACGACGACATTGCAGGTCTGCGAATAGGGAGTGTACTCCGCTCCCGGGCCGGTCATGTCGATAATACCTTCCTGGAAGCGGACTATCTTGCCGGTGGTTACGACGGCAGCCCCGGAAAGCACAAGGGTCCTGCCCTCACCGACTGTGTCAACATCGGAAACCATGCCCGGAAAAACCCCCCCCGGGCCTTCCATCTTGAAACGGGGCTCGACCACGTCCTTCACGGGAAGAATGCGGACACTCTCGCCGGGCATGGCGAAATCCGCATCAACCTTCGCGAGACGCTCGTCACCTGAAAGAACGGAAAGAAGTTCTTCCTTGTTCACCGTAAGCACGCCGTCCCGGGCAAAAGTCCTGTCACCCCAGGCCAGCTTGTTGATTTTTACCTTGTGCAGCTCTAGCTTCATGGTTATCTGTTTCCCCCCTTTGTGGGCGCGAAGGCTACTTCAAAAGAGCCTCCACATTTTCCCTGATCTTTTCCAGGGTCACGTCTCCTCCGCCGATCCTCGCTACTTCAGCACCGTCCTTCAGGAAAAGGAAGGCCGGCAATCCCATTACCTTGTTGGCTATGGCGACTCTCCTGTTCTCTGAAACGTTCACGGAACAGAACTTCACCCTGCCCTCGAATTCTTCCGCCATCTTGTGGACGTTCGGGAGCAGCGCCATGCAGGGACCGCACTTGGGCCCCCAGAAGTCGACGAGAACCGGCAGAGCGCTTTCCTTTACCTCTGCGTCGAAATTCTCTTTCGTCAATTCGATCATTATCGTCACCTCCCTTCAATGAACGTTCTTCAATTCCTCCCGGGGCCAGAGCCCGTACCGGGAAAGGCTTTCTTTCATCAGTTCCGCGTCGAGAAATGCAAAATCAGTCCTGACATCTTCAGGCATATCACCATCGGACGGGATCCTCGACTTCTCTGCTGAATACACCGCGAGAGCGTTTTCCATGTAATCCAGGGACTGCATGTCCGGTACCTGTGTCTTCTCTTCCCGGGCATATTCAAGAAGGACGGATCTGTAAGGGTGCTGGTGCGGGCGCAGATTCCCGTAGAGGGGGTGGGAAAGAAGCTTCCATCCGGAATGGACGAGATCCCTTGCCCGTATGAGCACATTCAGGGAATCGCCTTCGACGAACTCGGCGCAGGGGATATTGCTCTTCAACAGGGGATTATTGGTCACAAGAAGCCTGCGACAGGACATACAGCTGCCTCCCTATGCCTATAGGCAAGACACTCTCTGTCGCATAGCCCCTTCAGGAAGAAAGGAAACCGCATCGGGGGAGCTATTCATTTCAGAGACCCGTCCGGCCGCAATCCTTTCGCCTGAGAGTTTCCGCCTCTCCTTTTCGGTCAGGCATTGCCCCTTCGGCGCTTTCCCGGCATGCAGGAAAGTCTCTCTTGCAGCTTTCATCCGGAGAACAACCTTATTTTTGCACAACGGAAAAATTGAGTCAAGCCTTTTTGTGAAAGAAGCAACAAAACTATCAGCTGCACCGGAAAAATTAAAAATTATTTAAAGAGGGCCCCTTGAAAGGGGCCCTGAAGAACCATCCGTTTTTTACCACTTCAGCCCGGTGATGAATATGTACAGAATTCCGAGAGGCGCGATTACACGGCAGACCCAGATCCACAGTTCCATGATCCCGAAGGGATGCGTCCCTTCGTTGGTGACTTCCTTCCGGGCATCGGCCGTCCAGAACCAGCCCACGAAGAGGGCGATGAACGCGCCGCCAAGAGGCAGAAGAATGTTGTTCGAAATGAAGTCCATTGCGTCGAGGAAGTCTTTGCCCGCGATCTTCGGCGCTCCGGCCAGGGACATAGCGGAAGGAACGCCGAGGGCGAAGATAAGGAAGCCCATAACAATAGCAGCCTTGGACCTGGTCCATCCCTTGTCGATGACGTATGCGGCCACGACCTCGAGGAGGGATATTGCCGACGTCAGCGCTGCGATGAAGAGGAGCAGGAAGAACAGGGCCGACCAGATCATCCCTCCGGGCATCTTCGCGAAGACGGAGGGAAGGGTGACGAAGGTCAGGCCGGGACCGGCTCCCGCGTCAACTCCGAAAGCAAATACCGCAGGGAAAATCGCAAGTCCGGCGAGTACCGCGACCAGAGTGTCGATAATGCACACCTGGATAGCCGATCCCGGCAGGGTAGTCTGCTTGTCCACGTAGCTGCCGTAGGTGATCATGCATCCCATTCCCAGGGAGAGGGAGAAGAATGCCTGCCCCAGGGCCGCTGCAATGGACTCCCCTGTGAGCTTTGAGAAATCGGGCTTGAGGTAGAACTCCAGGCCTTTTCCGGCTCCCTCGAGGGTCACTGAACGGACGATGAGGATGATAAGAATGACAAAAAGGGCAGGCATGAGGATCTTGCAGTATTTCTCGATGCCTTCCCCGATCCCGCGATAAACCACCCAGATAGTGATCAGCATGAAGATCGCCTGGTAAATTATCACCTGGGGAGTGTTGGTGACGAAAGCGCCGAACACATCGCCTGCCTTGCCTGCAGCCGCCTCGGGCATAAGGTTCGTAAAGGACATGATGAAATACTTGATGGTCCATCCGCCTATGACACCATAGAAGGAAAGGATCATGAACCCTGCGAGAACTCCCATCCATCCGACGATGGGCCAGGCTCCGCCCCTGAGTTTCTGGAAGGAGCCGACGGCATTGAGCTGGGCTTTTCTTCCAATTGCCATTTCAGCAAGCATGACAGAGAATCCGAGAACAAAGATGATGGCAAGGTACACGAGAACAAAGGCAGCTCCACCATATTTACCCGTTATGTACGGGAAACGCCAGATATTCCCGAGTCCTACCGCCGACCCGGCTGCCGCCAGAATAAAACCGATTCTGCTACCCCAATGTTCGCGATGGGCTTCCTGTGCCATTATTCCCATACCCCTCCTTTGTATTTGGTTTTCAGATTATGATCGGGCGCTTTTTTGTCCGTCGGAATTCTTTTTAGCATCCACCCGCCTTTCTTAATTCCTCTTTATTTTTTTAATACAGAATAATCGTACCACATTATACACCAGAAGCACATTTTCCCACTACAGGATCGCACAACTTTTTTATTTCCTCCGTTTTTCTGGAGTACAATAGTCCCGAAAAGGAGGAGTATCCATGTGTCTTGCAATACCCCATACGATTGACGAGATCCTTGATGAAAACCGTGCCCTTGCGGTTGCCGGAGCAGTTAGAACGGAAATTCGGACCGATCTTATCGACGCCCCGGAGCCTGGAGATACGGTCCTCGTACATGCAGGTTTCGCCATAGAAAAACTTTCGCTCTCCGATGCCGAGGAACTTTTAGGCTTGTGGGACGAACTTCGTTCTCTCGCAGGAGATGACCATGCCGGGTAGTGCACGGGAGACCGCTGCACTGCTTCGGAGAATTTCACGGACACCGCTGTCCGTGATGGAGGTGTGCGGCACTCATACAGTATCGATTTTCCGTTCCGGAATACGAAGCCTCCTTCCGCCGACGATTCGACTTGTCTCCGGACCGGGTTGTCCTGTCTGCGTAACGGACCAGGGAGAGATAGACGCGGCGATTTCACTCCTTGAAAAAGGAGCTGTTGTTGTCTCATACGGCGACATGTTCAGGGTGCCGTGCGGCCGGGGATCTCTTTCTTCGAAAAGGGCCGAGGGATACGACTCCCGGATAGCTTCCGGAGCAATGGACGCTCTTGCCGTTGCCCTTGAGAACCCTGAGAGGGAGGTCGTTTTTCTCGGAGTCGGTTTTGAAACCACTGCCCCTGCCACCGCAGTTCTTGTCGAAGAAGCGGCACGGAGAAATGTCTGCAATCTGTCGGTCCTCTCGTTTCACAAGATGACGCCGCCTGCCGTCAGGATCCTCGCACAGGATCCGGGACTGGGGCTGGGAGGCTTTCTTCTCCCGGGTCATGTGAGCGTTATCCTGGGGCATGAACCATTCGCTTTTCTTCCAGGACAATTCGGCCTTCCCGCAGTGATCGCAGGTTTTGAACCAGACCAGATCCTTTTGGGTCTCGCGGAAATAGTCAGACAGCACGAGTCCGGGATACCGGCACTCAGCTCAGTCTACGGCCGGGCGGTGCGTCCGGAGGGCAACCTGAAGGCAAAAGCCGCACTTGAAAGGGTTTTCGAAGTCCGGGATGCATCATGGAGGGGAATCGGCGTCATTCCCGCATCAGGACTTACACTGGGGAAAAAGTACCGGGCGTTCGATGCCGAGGCGAGGTTCGGCATCACGTTATCCCCCGGGGTTCCTCCACCGGGATGCCGCTGCGGTGAAATACTCACGGGACGAATCACCCCCCCTGAATGTCCTCTCTTCCGGACAAAATGCACACCGGCATCTCCGGTGGGTCCCTGCATGGTATCAAGCGAGGGGACATGCGGCGCGTATTTCCGTTTTTTCAAAGGAGACCAGTCATGACAGATAACCCGGTTACCCTCGGCCATGGAAGCGGAGGGCGGCAGAGCGCAGATTTTGTTTCGTTCCTGCTTGAATCGTTTCGAAAAAGAGGGATAGGGCCTGAAATGGAGGATGCCGCCGTCATTCCCGGAGGATACGCCATCACCGTGGACGGGTTTACCGTCTCCCCCCGGAAGTTCCCGGGAGGAGACATAGGGCACCTCTGCGTCTGCGGATGCGCCAACGATCTCGCGGTGCGGGGCGCCAGCCCGGACTTTCTTGGAATCAGTCTCGTGATCGAGGAAGGCTTTCCTGCAGATGAAGCCGCCGGATACATGGAGAGCGCCGCCAAAACCTGCGGCGAGATAGGCATGTCCCTTGCCGCAGGAGATACAAAGGTGGTTCCCGTGGGAGGCGTCGAGGGACTTATCATGACCGGGTGCGCCGTGGGCAGGATCCAAACCCCTTCCATCCTGTCATCCTCAAACATACGGGAAGGCGATTCCATCATCGTAACAACGTCCATCGGAAGACATGGGGCCGCAATCGCCGCATCAAGGTTCAACCTGTCCGTTGACGGCCTGGAGAGCGATTGCGCACCTCTGTGGCCTGCCCTTCAGCCGATCCTGGGAGAAAAAGGGCTCAGGTGCATGCGCGACTGCACCAGGGGAGGTCTGGGTACCGTGCTCTGCGAATGGGCGGAGGCATCGGGACTCCATATTTCCCTTGAAGAGGACGCAATTCCTCTGAACCTGCAGGTCAAATCCCTGTGCGATGTACTGGGTTTCGATCCCCTGTACATGGCGTGCGAAGGGTGCGCCGCCATTGCCGTCGCTCCCGGGTGCGCAGAGGATGCTGTCCGGCAGCTGCGGCAGTCCCCGCTGTGCACCGAGGCCGCAGTGATCGGGAGAGTTCTGGCCGGTGAACCGTCGGGAATGGTATCGCTCAGGACATCCATTGGAGGAGAGCGACTGGTGGACATGCCCTTCGGAGAACTTCTTCCCAGGATTTGCTGAAATACCCGAAAAAAAGACCGGGGAAGGCATTATCCTTCCCCGGTCTTTTGCATTTATTGCTTCACATTTTTTCTTCAATGGGTCAGTTTTTCAATGATCCTGGAGATTTCCACCGCTTTTCCCGTTTCATCGTCTATGGTCAGCGCCACAGCGTTGAGCGCCAGGCCGTCCCCCGAGACTTCGAACCGTGAAGGCATTCCCGTGAGAAATTTCGGGAGGACTCCTTCGAATTTCATGCCGATGGAACTCCTGTGTCCTCCCGTCATGCCCGCGTCCGAAATGTACGCAGTCCCCCCGGGGAAAATATCTTCGTCCGCAGTCTGTACATGGGTATGGGTGCCGATAACCGCCGCGGCACGGCCGTCAAGATAATAGGCCAGAGCTTTTTTCTCCGACGTGGCCTCCGCGTGAAAATCCACGAGAAGGGGCACGTCCCCTGCCCTTGAGAGAAGTTCGTCCGCTTTGCGGAACGGACAGTCTATGGGAGGCATGAACACCCTTCCCTGGAGGTTGGCCACGGCAAGGCGCATACCGTTTTTCTCCAGGATCATCAGCCCCTGGCCCGGACAATCGTCCGGGTAGTTCGCCGGGCGCACGATGCGTTTCTCTTCCTGCAGTACGGCAACGCCTTCGCTCTTGTCCCAGATATGATTTCCCGAAGTCATTCCGTCTATTCCGAGGGCGAACAGTTCTTCGGCAATTTTTTTCGTTATGCCTTTGCCGGCGGCCGCATTCTCGCAGTTCGCGATGACGAAGTCGAAACCGCCCTCTATACCTGCCAGGGGAGGAAGGACCGCTGCCGCGGCCTTCCTCCCCGGACTGCCCATAATATCTCCTATGAACAGAATCTTCATATCCGGCCTATTTGGCATATTCAGTGGCCCGGGTCTCCCGGGTGACCGTCACCTTGATCTGGCCGGGATATTTCATTTCCTCCTCTATCTTCCGCGCGATGTCGTAGGCTATCTTGTGGACGACCCCGTCGTCGGAGATATTCGGAGAAACCACCACCCGGACTTCACGGCCGGCCTGGATGGCATAGGCCTTGCTGACGCCTCCAAAGCTCTTTGCAAGCTCCTCGAGCTTCTCAAGACGCTTCACGTACGCGTCGAGGCTTTCCCTCCGGGCACCCGGCCTGGATGCGCTTACCGCGTCTGCAGCCGCAACAATAACGTCGTAGACGCTTTTCGCCTCCTGGTCTTCATGGTGGGCCGCTATGGCGTTCACGATTTCAGGTGTCTCGTTGTACCGTCTGGCGAGATCAGCCCCGATGAGGGCATGGGGACCTTCGATCTGATGGTCAACCGCCTTGCCGAGATCATGGAGCAGACCGGCGCGGCGGGCAATTTCCTCGTCAAGCCCCAGTTCAGCCGCTATCATTCCCGAAATATATGCGACCTCAAGGCTGTGCTGAAGCGCATTCTGTCCGTAGCTGAACCGGAATTTCAGCTGGCCGAGCGTGCGGACCAGCTCTGAGTGCATGTTCTTTATTCCAGTCTCGAGAAGAGCGCTTTCTCCGGCTTCTATGATCTGCTCTTCCACGTCCCGTGTCGCCTTTTCGATCAGTTCCTCAATGCGCGCCGGATGGATCCTTCCGTCCGTGACAAGCCTCTCGAGCGACAGCCGTGCTATTTCCCTGCGGACAGGGTCAAAACTGCTCAGGGTCACTGCCTCGGGAGTATCGTCGACGATGAGATCCACGCCGGCAAGTGTTTCAAATGTCCTGATGTTGCGCCCTTCCCTTCCGATGATCCTTCCCTTCATTTCATCGGAGGGAAGATGGACCACGCTTACGGCCGCTTCTGAAGTGTGCTCAACAGCACATCGCTGTACAGCGGTAACAATGATCTCCCGTGCCTTTCGCTCAGCCTCGCGCTTTGCCTTTTCCTCCAGTTCCTTGAGCCGCATTCCGAGCATGTGCTGCGCGTCCTCTTCCGTTTTGCGGAGAAGGAGCGCCCGGGCATCTTCGCTGCTCATGCCGGCGATTTCCTCGAGACGCGCAAGCTGTTTCCGTTTCGTCTCCTCAACTTCCCCGATCCGTTCTTCAAGCTCTTCCTGTTTTGCCTTGAGCTCTTCCTCCCTGTGAGAGAGACGGTCAAGTTTTTTGTCGAGGTTCTCTTCTTTCTGTTCCAGGCGCCTTTCAGCCCGCTGCAGTTCTGAACGCCGTTCTTTCCCTTCCCGTTCAACTTCCTGCCTGAGCTTGAAAACCTCTTCCTTCGCCTCGGCGAGCTTTTCCCTCTTGAAGTGTTCACCGGCCTGCTGCGCTTCCCTCAGGATGCTCCTGGCCTGTGCTTTTGCACTTTCAAGATTTCGTGCTCCCAGGGTTTTGGAAAGCAGGAACCCCGCCCCTGTACCGGCGGCAATTCCCACAAGAATTGCTATGATTGCTGTCAGGAAATTCATAGTGCTGTAATCACTCCTCAATTTAATTTTCAAGGTGCCGTTTTTGAGAAAACATGGTCTGCATATTTTTCTGCACCTTTATTTTACAGGTCAGCCGTCACCCTCACAAGCCCTTTCCGCTGCCTTTCTGCTGACGGAAAACGGAAAGCCCCTCCGCAGAAGTCTTTCGGTGATTTTTCTTTCCTCCGTTCCGAAACCTGCCCATTCTTCCGCAAGAACGGCGGCCCTGGCTTCTTCGTCCAGGTCTTCAAGGGATTCCCGGATAAAACGTGCTTCGACGCCTTTCCTGCGGAGTTCATCCTGAAGCCTGCGCCTGCCCCATTCAGGATGAGTTTCGGCAAAAAGAAGAGCATAGGCACGATCATCGATCATCCCTGCCTCTTCAAATTTTTCTGCGATCCTTTCAGCAAGATCGCGGGAAGCCCCTTTCCGCTCCATTTTCATAATCGCCCCGGCCTTCGTAAGAACGCTTCTCGCCAGGAGTGAGGAAAGATACCGCCCGTACGCCGCTTCCTCGTCTTCCGGTCCGGATGGAGTACTGTTATGCTGTTTCCACAAGATTCAGAGACCTCCCCAGCAGAGAATAAAGCCTTTCTTTCAATTTCGGGCGGGATGAAAGATCAGGATCCTCGCCTATGAGTGAAAAAGCCTCTTTTCGTGCGGATTCAAGAAGATCAGCATCCCGTACGAGGTCGGCCACCCGAAAGTCTGTTATACCGGACTGCCTCACGCCGCACACTTCACCCGGTCCCCTGAGTCTGAGATCGGCCTCCGCGATGGCAAAACCACTGCTCTCAGAACAGAACGCCTCGATGCGCTCCCTGCTCTCCGGCGTTCCTTGAGAGGCCACGAGAATGCACCATCCCTTTTTTTCCCCCCTGCCGACGCGTCCCCGGAGCTGATGCAGCTGGGAAAGCCCGAAACGTGCCGCATCCTCAACGACCATCACGGTGGCTTCCGGCACATCCATCCCCACTTCCACTACAGTTGTGGAGACAAGAAGGGATACCGTTCCCTTCTGAAAGGCATCCATGACCTTTTCTTTTTCACCAGCGGGAAGACGCCCGTGAAGGATGCCCACCTCCCGGGACGGGAACCGTCGCTGCAGTTCTTCAAACCTGGCCTCTGCAGCGGACAAATCCATTTTTTCACTTTCTTCTATAAGAGGACAAATCCAGTATATCCGCTCTCCGTCCCTCATCCGGTCATCCAGAAAAGAGAGAAGAGAGGGTATTTTTTTCCTGCTGACGGCCCGGGTTTCCACGGGCTGCCTCCCCGGTGGAAGATCCGGGATCACTGAAACGGAGAGGTCACCGTACACCGTGAGGGTAAGGGTCCTTGGGATCGGGGTCGCCGTCATCACGAGAACGTGTGGGTTTTCCCCCTTGGAGCGGAAGGCGTGTTTCTGAAGCACTCCGAAACGGTGCTGTTCGTCAACGATGGCCAGCCCCATCCTTGCAAAGCCTGTTTTTTCGGAAATAAGTGCATGCGTGCCGATGGCTATGTCTATTTCCCCGGTTTCAAGCCCCTTCTGGATCTCTTCTTTTTCCTTCACAGAGAGAGAGCCGGTGAGGAGGGCGCATTTCGCCCCAAGTTCCTCCACCAGCGGGGCAAGTCTCTGGAAATGCTGGCGGGCAAGTATTTCAGTGGGTGCAAGAAACGCCCCCTGGCATCCCCCGTCAAGGGCGGCAAGCAATGCAAGCAGCGCGACAGCCGTTTTTCCTGAGCCTACATCTCCCTGGAGAAGGCGGTTCATGGGAACGCTGCGTGACATATCGCCGAATATTTCATCCACTGCCTTCCTCTGTCCGGGGGTAAGAGGAAACGGGAGCAGTTCGTTCATGCATTTCCGGACAAGATCTCCCGGAGGAAGGGAAGGGGCTGTCCCCGCATCCTCCCCTGTTCGCCTTCTCCTCAGGGCAAGCCCCGCCTGAAGAAGAAAAAATTCGTCGAAAGCCAGCCTTCGTCTCGCCGCCTTCCAGTCTTCACGGGAGGACGGAAAATGCATCTCCTTAATGGAATCCCGGATACCGGACAGTGAAAGCCGCGAACAAAAAACCTCGGAGTGGAATTCTTCCAGGGCCGGGAGAAAGTCATCTATGGCCGAACGGATCATTTTCCGGAGAGCCTTCTGCGTCAGTCCGGCCGTAGAGGGATAGACAGGCATGATGCCTGCAGCCTCCCTCTCGTCCTCATCCTCGTCCAGGATCTCGAACTCGGGATTCGTCATCTGGAGAGATCCCCCCCGTACATCTGCCTTTCCGTAAAGAAGTATACGGACTCCGGGAACAAGGATCTTCTCCAGCCCCACGCGGTTGAACCAGACTGCACGCGCCATTCCTCTTCCATCGGAGAGAAGCACTGTAATCACGGAAAGGCCTTTCTTCATGCTTTTCCGTTTTTCAAATGCGACGACCCTGGCTGCAGCAGATGCCGTCTCTCCTCCTCTAAGATTGGAGAGGGGAACGATATTCCTCCGGTCCTCGTAGCGGAACGGGAAAAAGTAAAGAAGATCCTCCGCCGTGCGGACCCCCAGCCTGGCAAGCATGCTCTCCCTTACCGGGCCCACGCCCCTGACGAAACGCACCGGATCGGAGAGAAGGCGGACGGGATTTTTCACCTGGAGATCTCGTCCTCCTCAGGCCGGGCTTCCTCATCACCGTCGGCAAGGGAGGCAAACTTCGACAGCAATGCACGAAACTCCGCCCTGAATTCCTGCCTGAGCTGGCGGAGACGCTGGATCTCCCTTCGCTCCCTGTCTTTAACGGCAACTGCTTCCGAGATGATCTGGTCAGCCCGAAGTTTCGCCTCGGAGATCATATTGTCCGCCTGCCTCCTTGCCGCCTCTTCCTTTGCCTCGGCGCTTTTCTGCGCCATGAGGAGCGTACCCTGAAGGGTCTCTTTCAGGTTTTCGTACTCCTTTATCTGTTCTTCGAGCCTGTCGACTTTTCGGGCAAGTTCATTGCATCGGATGGAATACTCCTGTACGTCCTCGGCGACCCGGTCAAGGAATTCATCCACCTCGTCCATCGCATAGCCGCGCATTCCCCTCGAAAAGGCCTTGCTCTCAATGTCCCGGGCTGTCAGCAGATCCGGCAACGTCTTCTTCCTCCCATTCCTCTATCATCGTCTTCCTCGGCGCGGCTACGAAGATCCCGCCGGCGACACGGGTCACAACACCCCTGTTCGCAAAGGCGACACCGCATAAAAAGTCGAGCAGGCTCTGTCCCGGTTCCTTTTCCATGCCTCTCAGGTCCACGAGAAGCATTTTGCCCTCCCTGACGGCCTCGGCAAGCTCCTCTTTCCTTTCGGCTCCGGAAGCACCCCTGACTATTATGAGGGACGCTTCTCCCGCCGCAGGCTTGAGCACACGCTCCCTGCGCTCCTCCATGTCGGGCTGCAGATCGTCGTCGTATTCCTCCCCGGCATCCCGGTCAACAAGACCCAAAAAAGCCATAAGCCGTTCAAGCACGTCTCCACCTCCGGTCATTTGTAAGTTCTTTCACCAAACAGGGCCGAACCGATTCGCACCATTGTGCTTCCTTCCTGCACAGCCCACCTGAAATCCCCGCTCATCCCCATTGACAGTTCAGGCAGGGGAAGGGCGAATGAATCCCTGGCTTTTCCGCTGAGAGACCGAAGCAGGGAGAAGGCTTTTCTCACTCCGGACTCGCCCCCCCCAAGGGGCCCTATTGTCATGAATCCCTCCACAGAGAGACAGGGGCATGTATTCAAAATCCCCTCGAGAATTTTTTCCGTCTCCCCGGGAGCGATCCCGCTCTTCGATCCTTCGCCGGACGTGTTGACCTCAAGAAGTACCGGGAGTTTTTTTCCTCCCTCTCCGGCAAGTCTCGACAGGAGAGCAGCGAGTTCGACAGAATCCACCGAATCCACAGCGGACGCCGACTGGACAGCTTTTCGGGCCTTATTGCGCTGCAGATGGCCGATGAGCCTCCATTGAACGGGCAGATCCCGGGGCCAGCCCCGTGTCTTTTCCACGAGCTCCTGGACCCTGTTCTCCCCCACCATTTCTATGCCGCACCGAACAGCTTCAATAATATCATCAACGGGGCGCGTCTTGGTGACCGCCACGAGACGGACTTCCCCGGGCCGCCTGCCGCATGAGACTTCCGCGTCCCGGATTTCGTTCCGTATGCGCTCGATATTTTCGCGAATGGCTACCATAACCTTATTTTCCCTTCCTTTGCATTGCGGGCATTCAGCACAGCTATATTACCGGGCTTCAGACCTCCGGTAATGAAAAACCGGCCGCCTTCCACAGGTATTCCGGTGATCTCACGAAACTCCACGCGGTTGCCCTCTACACTGAACACACCGAGCTTCCCTTCCCGATACAGCACGGCTGATTCCGGCAGGGATACTCCCGCCCGCTCCCCCGCCTCCAGCAAAAGCCGGATCCCCCTGGATCCCGAGAGATCAGGAGGAAAAAAGGGAAGGGTCAGGTACAGCTTGACCTTCGAGCCATGGAAACTGGCCACCCTCACTTCCGCCTTTCCCGGCCATCCTCCGTCCTTTGTCTTCACCCGCACGGTCCCGGAGCGTATATCCTTTTCAAGAGCCGGCGTAACATCGGCATAGAGGATACATCGGAGTTCCTGGGGCTGAAGGATGATTTTACCCACAGGCGTTCCTTTTTCCACGAAACCTCCCGGGGAGAAAAAAACCGGTTCCGGCGGTTCCGGAAGAGGTGCCATGCCGTTCCAGAAAGCAGAATAGGTCCACTTGCCCTCAGCTCCGTCCAGCGCCGGAATAAAGTACCCCACCTTTTCCGCCTTTAGGGCCATGCGTCCGGACGAGGCCGCAATTACAGCAACGGTTTCCCCTTTGCCCACGCGCCTGGGTTCCATTGAAGGATAATCCACCGGGCCGTCCCACCTCGATGAAACGATTTCCTCCCTCCAGATCAGAATGCCCCGTGCCGGTATCTGGTCCGTGTGGGTGTAGGGGGTAGCTGCAATTACCTGGGGATTGAGGGCCTCGTACCGTTCCCACCAAAGCATGTATACCTTTACGGCGCTTACCGCAATAACCAGTATCAGGGCAAAATACAGGATTCTTCGAAAAACCCCGGACATTCTCTCCTTCACGGGCGACCCCGCCCCATCTCCTTTTCGTTGAGACACGAAAGGGGAGTTTTCCCGCCGGCGATACGCTCCACGTTGCCGGCTATGAAACCGAGTACTCCCTCGAAGGATGCGTCATTGACCCCGCCGATATGAGGCGTGATAACCACTTTCGGATTGGTCAGGAGAGGATCATCGGGACGGTGAGGCTCTTCCCAGAGCACATCGAGACCTGCCCCTGCTATGAGTCCCCCGTCGAGAGCCTTTTCCAGAGCCTGCCGGTCCACAACAGGTCCGCGGGCCACGTTGATGAAGAAGCCATCCCTTTCCATGGCCCGGAACACGCTGTCGCCGATGATTCCCTCGGTCCCGGGGCCAAGGGCAAGGGAGACGACGACAAATCTCGCTCCCTTAACCCCCTCTCCAATTTTGTCCAGCGGAACGTACGAGTCGATCCCCCACCCTGAGCAGTCAGAGGGGCTCGTCCTGTTGACCCCGACGACGTTCATGCCGAACGCCTTCATCCTTGCTGCAATGGACCTCCCTACGTTCCCCAGGCCGATAACGCAGGCTTTTTTGCCCCAGAGAGCAACTCCCGGAGGAGTATACACTTTACCTTCACGCAGCTTCTCCTGCGCCCTGAAGAAACGCTTGGCCAGGAGCAGCATGTGAAGAAACGCGATCTCGGCCACACCTTCGGCGTTTCCCGTACCGATGGACGGTACATTGCACGCAAAAACTCCCCTTTCGGTGCATGCATCGAGGTCGATTCCCTCGGCACCGGCCCCCCACTGCTGGACAAGGCGCAGGGAGGGGGCCCCTCTGAGCATTTTCCCGTCCACTGTCACCGGTCTCACAACAAGAATCTCTGCAGAGGAAAGTGCCCCGGCCCCGTCCTCCGGGTCGGCTATGATCACTTCGTGTCCTTTCATGGCCTTTTCAAGTGATTCTTTCAGCCTGAGGAACTCCTTGCCCCAGAATACGACATTCATACCGTTCACCCCCGGGCTCTTCCTTTTTTCGATTCCTCTTTGTCTCTTTCAAGGGATGCAAAAGCGTCATGATTGTGTATGCTCTCGTTGCTCGCGACCCGGATACGGTACCAGACCACCCTGTCCTCCGCCTCCAGGTCCACTGCTACATCGCGCAGCACATCCTCTACGAAGCGGGGATTATTATAGGCCTGCTCCGTGACGAACTTTTCATCTTCCCGCTTGAGGAGGGTATAAACCGGCGCCGATGCGTTTTTTTCTGCTATTTCCACGAGCTCCTCGATCCAGACGAGCCCTTTCATTCTGACGGAGATCTCCACCGAAGCCCGCTGGTTGTGGGCCCCCGCTTCAGAAATCTCCCTGGAGCAGGGGCAGAGGGTCTGAACCGGAACCGTCACGACAGTAACCAGGTCAAATTGGTCCCCCTTTGTGGCCAGGAACGAGACATCGTATCTCGTAAAGCTGCTCATGCCTGTGACAGGAGCGTTCCTTGCTATGAAATAGGGAAAGGAGAAAACGATCTCGGCACATTCCGCGTCGAGGACCTTCCTGAGGTGCTCCGCTATGTGCTCCATGCTGGAAATGGTCAGTCTCCCCTGGAATTCGTGCAGCACTTCGATGAAGCGGCTCATGTGAGTACCCCTGTATTCATGGGGAAGGGATACGGACATGGATACTGATGCCACCGTGTGCTGGATGTTCTCCTTCTGGTCGAGAACCACTACCGGATAGGAGACATTGCTCACTCCTACCCTGTCGATGGAAATTCTTCTTCCGTCACGCTCACTCTGGACATCACGCACGGCCGAAATCCTCCGCCGTGAGCACGGCACAGCTCGTCGCCGTTTCCCACACTTCGACGCTCCACAGGCTGCAGTTCGGCCTCCGCAGAAGCTCTTCCAACTGCTCCCAGACCCACCGCGCAATATACTCCGCTGTGGGCTGGGGAACTATATCGTTCAAATATGCGTGGTCCAGCTTCGATACGACTTTTTCCCTGACCAGGGAGGACACCTCGCAGAAATCGATTATCATGCCCTCTTCATCGGGGATCCCTTTAAGAGTCACCGCCAGTTTATAGGTATGGCCGTGGAGCCGTTCGCATTTTCCGTGATATTCCACGAGATTGTGGGCAGCATCGAAAGTGAACTCCTTCCGAAGCAACATCGGCAATCTCCACCTTTCAGGTTAGTGATGGCTGTCCCGCCACGGAACAAAAAGCAGCAGGCAAAAAATCTCCTTTTGAGATTTTACACCATAAGGAATGGAGAATGAGCTTCGTGAACCATTTCCGGCGAAAGAAAGAATGAAACAAGCAAAAAAACCGGACATTTTTACAGTAAGCACAAAAACATCAACCTGAAAAAAAATATTTTTTTACATTTTATGCAGCTTTTTTTCTACTTTCTATTGACTAATATCATATACTGGTGGTATAAAATGCCATCTTTCTTATTTTATGCAGATTTTTGAAGGGGACTGAACCAGATGGAGTTCGACAAGGCGAGAGATATCTTCGGGATGTACGTTTTTGACAGGCGCGCAATGAAGGAGAGGCTGCCCCAGCATATTTTCGAGGCACTGATGGCTTCCATAGAAGGGGGTCAGAAACTCGATTCGGCCATGGCCGACATGGTAGCGGCAGCGATGAAGGAATGGGCCCTGTCAAAGGGGGCCACTCACTGGACACACTGGTTTCACCCACGTACAGAGCTGACGGCTGAAAAGCATATGTCGTTCATGTCCAAGGACGAGAACGGAATGCCCATCGAATCATTCAAGGGCAAGGAACTGATCCAGAGTGAACCGGACGCTTCCTCCCTCCCCTCGGGAGGAATCAGGTCGACTTTCGAGGCAAGGGGCTACAGCGCGTGGGATCCTTCGAGCCCGGCATTCATCATGATGTCGAAAAAGGGCGGAACACTCTGCATACCATCGGTGTTCATCTCCTATGACGGGACCCCCCTCGATCTCAAGACCCCCCTGCTGAAAGCGGTGGATGCTGTAGAAACCAGGTCCATGAGACTTCTGAAGCTTTTCGGAAACAGGGGGATAAAGTGGGCACATGTGACCGTGGGCGCCGAACAGGAGTTTTTCCTGGTGGATAACCCGGTGGCAAAGGACCGGATAGACCTGAAATACTGTGGAAGGACGCTTCTCGGGTGCTGTCCTCCCAAGGGGCAGCAGATGGAGGACCATTATTTCGGATCTATCCCTTCACGGGTCCTCTCCTTTATGGAGGACGTGGAACGTGACCTTTACCGGCTTGGTGTGGTGATAACCACGAGACACAACGAGGTTGCTCCGTGCCAGTTCGAGTTCGCTCCCCAGTTCGCTGACGCCAACCTCGCATGCGACCAGAACCAGCAGATAATGGACATCATGAGGAAGATGGCAAAGCGCCATGATTTCCAGCTTCTCCTCCACGAAAAGCCTTTCGCGGGGCTGAACGGAAGCGGCAAGCACGTCAATTTCTCCATAATGGACAGTGAGGGGCGAAACCTGCTGATGCCCTCCTCGAACCACAGGAAGAACATACAGTTTCTCATGTTTTTGAGCGCATTCCTGCTTGGGGCTTCGAAGTTCCACAGCCTGTTCAGGGCTTCGATCGCCTCCCCCGGCAATATACACCGGCTTGGAGGAAACGAGGCTCCTCCTGCCATAATGAGCGCCTATCTTGGCTCCACTCTGACAAATATTCTCGAGGCGGTTGAAAAAGGGCTTCCTGACGACATGCCCGCCCAGGCGCTCATCGACCTTGGGATGAATAAGCTCCCATCGGTCATGGCGGACAACTCCGACAGGAACAGGACGGCTCCGCTCGCCTTCACGGGAAACAAGTTCGAGTTCCGGGCCCCCGGCGCACCACAGTCCATCGCCGGTCCCCTTACGATGATCCTGGCTGCCTGGGCCTGGGGCCTGGAAAAAATGGGGGATATGATCGAGTCGAAAATAGGAGAAGTGGACATTCTGGATGCCGCTCTGGAAGCCATACGGTTCGCAGCATCTGAAAGCAGGAACTTCCGCTTCGAAGGAAACGCTTACAGTGCTGAATGGCAGGAGGAAGCGAAACGGCGGGGGCTTATCGCCGCAAACACGACCCCGGATGCGCTCGCGCTGTTTCTCCTGCCCGAGAACAGGGAACTGCTCTCAAGGCTGAACATCATGACGGAACGGGAAGTAATAGCCTATTACGAGATCCGGATCGAGCAGTACATCAAGACCGTGGAGATAGAGCTGGGAATTCTCCGCAACATGGTATGGGAAGGGGTTCTCCCCGCCATATCCAAACAGATCCTCATGGAAAGCGCCGCACTGGCCTCCCTTCCGGAGGAAAGCCGAAAAGAGGCAGTTTCGTGGAATGCATATATTGCACGGCTGGGCACGCTGAAAAACAAGCTGCTCTCGGCTTCCGACAAGCTTGAAGACCTGAGGGAAAGGCTGCACGCCATGGAAATGGACGAACAGTCAGCGGCGATTACGAACGAAGGGCTGCCGCTCTGCGGGTATATCCGCAGCCTCTGCGACACTGCAGAGTCAATTCTTGCAGGCGATAACATGCCTTACCCCACCTACACGAAGCTTCTCTCAATATCCTGAGAGAATACCCTTTCCCATCGGGCTGAAAAAACTGCAGAGCGGGCCGCGTGCCCGCTCTGCAGTTTTTTGTATCTTACGGAGAAACGGAAGGGCTGTTGGAAGCCGGGGCACCGTAGGAGGTGAACTCCTCAACAAGAGCTTCGTTCTCGAGCCGGATGCTCCACTGCCTGAGGTAGTTCAGCTCCCGCACGTGAGGCTCTTTCGAGAACACGTCCATGAGCCTGTTCAGACCGCTTGAGACAGATTCGGGGTCCTTCCGCTCCTGGCCTGATGAAATGAGGTAATACGCCCCTTCTTTTTCCGCAAGATCGCGGACCATGGGAGCCGAAAGGGCACGTTCAAGGGCCGCCTCCCTCTCAGCGACAGTATGCTGTTCGTTCGTGAACAGGCGCAGCATCCGGTCACCCCGCATCCCGTTTCCGAGATACATCAGGCCTATCATGCAGACTGCGGCAGTAACTCCGCCGAGAAGCCGCCCTCCTTTCTCGAACTCTTCTGGAGGAGGGGGAGAAACAACAGGGAGAAGCATCTCACGGTTTGCGACGGCAAAGGCAAGGACAAGCCAGAGAGCGTTTTCAATGCGGTGGAACGGGCGTGTCCAGAGAGCGTCAAACAGGAAGAGCGCAACCATGGAACTGGCCCAGAAGCCCTCGGCTGAACACCGGCTCTTTTTCAGAAAGATCCGGAAGGCTGACACCGCCCACCAGCCCCAAAGGAAGAGCATGAGGATTCCCCCGACAGTGCCTGCCTCGGCAAACCACTGGAGAAACTCATTGTGAGCCCAGTGGGTATACTGCCACTTCATACGGGGCCACCTTTTCAGCATTTCCCTCTGGGCGTCCAGGTAGTGCCACTTGTACTGTCCCAGCCCGACTCCCCGAAGAGGAGAAGCGGTATACATGGTCCACGAGGTCGCCCAAATGCTGTCCCTGTTTGCTATTGAGAGAGGATCCCTGGCTATATTCTCCATTTTGTACATCAGTATCCCCCAACGACCTTCGTTGAGGTAAAGGTTCAGCCCCATGACTGACAGAAAAATCAGGGTCACCGAGAGAACCCTGCGGATATTTCCGCGCCCCATGTTTCTTACAAAGTAGCAGGAAAGTACCAAAAAACCGAGGAAAAGCGACAAGAGCCCCGACCTGCTCGTCGTTGATATGAGTCCCCAGAAAACCACCGAAAGAAGGGCTGTGGTCAGGAGCATCGTTCCTCTCCTGCCCTTTTCAGCCGAGAAGAAAAGAAACGCTCCGTTGAGGCCCCCCATGGCAAGCCAGAGGGCGAGCATGTTCTGCTGCCCCGTGTTGGCGATATAATGGCCGGGAGTCGGAAGTATGAGGGGCAGGACGTGGTTGGCGCCCCGTACCTGCAGTTCGGCAAAAACGACGCTCAGGGCGCAGTTGACGAGGGAGCCCCAGAGAGCTGCCCTCAGCAGCCGGCGATCAGCCAGGAGAACGGCGATTATATATGCAAGCCAGAGTGAAGCGAAGAAAAACCATTCCCTGAAGAATGTCTCCGGTGAGCGGAGTCCCGACCAGAAGGGCTGCATGGTCACGTAAAGAAGCAGGAGGAGCCACACGAAGGCGAAGCCGTCGATCCTGAACGAGGTACGCACTGTGCCTTTGACGGCGATCCTGATTCCGGCAGCGATTCCGCAGAGTGCAACCGGTACGAGGGCGACCGCCCATTTTGCCAGGTGGAGGGTTGAATAGAAATAGGGGCCTGAAAACACAAGATTCGGGAAAACAAGCGAAATGAAAAAAAAGACGAAGAAAAAACCTCCGGGAAGAAGAGAATCCTTCACTTCCACGCTTTTTTCAATCGTACAGGAATCATTCATTCCCTGTTCCTCCTCCCGGCCAGAAAAGGCCGCATCCAGCGGCGGCGGTCTTTTTTCAGCCGGCCTTCTTCCGCCGCAGTTCTTCTTTTCCCCTGCAGCAAATGCGCACAGCGCCTTCACAGCATATCAGTAGGAACGGTCGGCATTCACGAAACGGGTATATTCCCTCAGGAAAACAAGTGAAATTTCTCCCGTGGGGCCGTTTCTGTGCTTCGCAAGGTTGATGAATGCCCTGTTGTCTTCTTCTTCGTCGGGAACCCCCGCCTCGTAGTAGCCTGGACGATACATGAGGAGCACCGTGTCGGCGTCCTGTTCGATGGCGCCGCTGTCACGGAGGTCCGAGAGCTGAGGTTTCTTTTCGTTTCTCTGCTCCACGGCCCTCGAGAGCTGGGAAAGGGCGATAACCGGCACTTCGAGCTCTCTGGCCACTCCCTTCAGCCCTCTTGAAATCTCCGCCACTTCCTGCTGCTTGTTCTCGATACGCCTTGAGGAGTTCATGAGCTGGAGGTAGTCCACAACGACGAGGCCAAGGTCTTTATGCCTCGATTTGAAACGTCGGCACCTGGCGCGGAATTCCAGGGTGGAAAGCATGGAACTGTCGTCAATATATATTGGGGTCTCCGCAAGACGGCCGGCTGCCTCCGCGAGAGATTCCCAGGATGACTTGGGGAATGAGCCGTTTCTCAGGTCGTGGATATTGATGCGGGCCTCGGCGCCGAGCATTCGCTGGACAAGCTGTTCCGCACCCATCTCAAGACTGAAGATGAGAACGGGCCGTCCGGCATTCTGTCCTCCGAACTGGGCGATATTGATCGCAAAAGCAGTTTTTCCCATGGAGGGGCGGGCTGCAACGATATTGAGGCTCCCCGGCTGGAATCCTCCCACAAGGCGGTCGAGTTCGTAAAAGCCTGACTGGAAACCGGTAACATCCTGTCCCGTGCGGTTGTACTGCTCCTCGATCTGGAGAAACGCCTTTCCCAGGACTTCCCCTACGTGGCGGAAATTAGTGGTATTCCGTTTCTGGGCTATCTCGAAAACGGCCCGTTCAGCCTCCTCGAGGATTTCGTCCACGTCAAGCTCCTCGGAATATCCGAGTTTCACAATGGTATTGCCGGCGGAAATGAGCCTCCTGTGGATCGCCTTGTCCCGAACAATACCCGCGTGATACTCCACGTTTGCCGTGGTGGGAACGCTGTCTATGAGGGAAGCCACAAAGGCCTGTCCGCCGAGGCGTTCACTCTTTCCCTGTCGGCCGAGCTCTTCAAGGAAAGTGAGAGGATCCACCGGCTTGTCCCTTTGGGCCATTTCGTAGACGACCTCAAACGCCGTCCTGTGCCCCATGTCGTAAAAGTCCTCCGGCTGGAGGATCTCAAGCACGATATTGAGCGCCTCCCTGTCCATGAGACATGCACCGAGAGCGGCACGCTCCGCCTCCGGAGAGACGGGGGGCGTCCTGTCCCATGAAGAGAGGGAGGTCATCATTCGCTTTCGACCAGCAGGTTCATTTCAGCTTCTATGCCGGGATAGAGCTTGACGATAAAAGGATAGGAACCAGTCTGTTTTACCGTTTCCGGCATACGGATGTCCCTCTTGTCAATGGATGCAGCGTACTGGGAGACCAGGTTTTCCGCCACGACCGCAGCGGTGATGCTGCCGAAGAGCTTGCCCTTCTCCCCCATACTGGCCCCGACGCGGACAGTCTTTCCTGAAAGCCGCTTCTGAAGCTCACGGGCCTCTTTCTGCAGCCTTTCTTCTTTTTTCTTTTTGGAGGCCTCCCTGTCCTTCCATTCCTTGATCCGCTCCGGGGTCGCCTCCTCGGCAAGGTTGCGGGGAAAGAGGAAATTCCGTGCGTAACCGTCGGATGTTTCGATCATTTCTCCGGCAGCGCCTATTTTGTTGACATCCTGCTTCAGTATGACTTTCATTGGGTACCATTCCTCCTGAGACGGGTTCGCAGATCGAGCCACATGTCCACTATTCCTGCCATGACTGCTGCGGTTGAAAGAACAGGGACCAGAACCACGACTATTATAACAAAGGTACGGAAAAAACGCCCCACGCCCCGGAAAGCTCCAGCACCTTTCTCAAGGAAATACCACAGAAGCGACAATCCCTGGAAGAGAAAGAGAAAGTTCACCAGCATCCTCACATTAGTCCCGATTCTCAGGGCAATGTCCCATCCGCCGGAGGAGGAACCGAGAATCGAGAGGAGGATGGATGCCACAAGGGCGCCGAAAACGCTTTTCGGGAACCGCCACTGCGAGAAGGGGGGGAGGGGAGGAAGATGCAGGCCTCCCACACGCTTCAGCACAAATCCGCTCACAGTATAGCTGAGATAGCAGTCAAGGGCAGCGGCCATGGTCAGTATTGTGGGAAAGATGACCGGGAGGACCGCAATCGCCTGTGAGAACTGTTCCCTGACCGATGTGAGTGAATCCCTGGACATCCCTGCCGATTCGTAGAATGAGAAAATCCGGTCCACCATGGCCTGCACTTCCACGCTGTCGAGCTGAAAAGGATTGATGCCTGTGACCCTGGCTGCGATCACCATGAGAAGAAGCTTGCTGGCGAGCGAAAGGAGTATTCCGTACATCATAACCTCCACGCCGGTGGAAAGACGCTTTGCAAGGAAACCCAGGCCGACTCCCAGTACACCGAACCCAAGGAAAAAGAAGAGCGACGAAAGGGGCCCCAGGAAAACGGCCACCAGGATCGTGGCAATCGCCAGGCCCAGGGATGCTTTTTTGGCATCGTGACGAAGTCCGAGAATAACGAGAGGAGCCGGGGCGAGGAGGGAAAACGCTGCACCGACAAAAGGAAGAAACTGGGCCGCAAGGAAGAGGATCACGGCAAGCCCTGCAAGAAGTGCCGATTCAACGAGGCTTCGTGTCGGCGTCACTATTTGTCCTCCTTTCTTTCTGCCTGGGTGTTCATCAGAACTCCGGCAGGCCGCACCAAAAATTTCGGAGGAGAAGCCAGGCTCCTCCCCCGAAAAGAACATCACTTACACTGTATTTCCTACTCCACCGAGAAGGGAAGGAGAGCCATGTATCTCGCCCTCTTGATCGCCTCGGTGAGCTGGCGCTGATGTTTTGCACAGTTTCCCGTCACGCGGCGGGGGATGATCTTTCCCCGTTCGCTCACATATTTCCGCAGTTTCTCAACATCTTTGTAATCTACGTGCTCTATCTTGTCCACGCAGAAGAAACATACCTTCGGCCGACGCTTTCCGCCTCTGCGTCCGCCCCGTCCTCCCGGGCCCCTGCCCTCGGACCGGCTGTCGCCTCTGCCTTCGTTCCTGCTTTCGTTCATAGCCATCGCTCACTACCCTCCTTATACCAGTTTTCTAGAAGGGGATATCCGCATCCTCTTCGTTCCGCACCTCGGAAATATCCATGGGAAAATCCTCCTCAGGCGCACTGAAGCGCCGGTCCTTCCGGATACTTTCACCGTAGCCCTCATCATCATCGAAGGTGCCGCCGCTTTCCTGGCGCTTCGATCCGAGGAAGGTTACACCAGAGGCCACAACGTCTGTAGCGTACCGCTTGCCCGAGCCGTCTTTCGCCTCGTAGCTGCGGACCTGTATCCTGCCCTCCACCAGAACAGGGCTTCCCTTCTTGAGATACCGCTCGCAGTTCTCTGCAGAAGGTCCCCAGACAACAACGGGAATGAAGTCAACGCTTTCCTGAAGCTCTCCGTTTTTGTCCTTCCAGGTGTTGTTCACCGCCACCGCGAACCGGGCCATGGCCCTTTTGTCCACTGAATAGCGGATCTCCGGATCACGGGCAAGATTGCCCATCAGAATGACCTTGTTGAATCCTCTTGCCACAGCGCTGCCTCCTTATTTTTCGTCAAGACGGACTGTCATCTGACGATAGATATTCGGGCGCAGTCCAAGAACACGGTTCAATTCAAGGAGCTGGTCGGGGTTGAGCGAAAAATTGCATACTGCGTAAAAACCTTCCGTTTTTTTCTGGATGGGATAGGCGAGCCGCCTTTTCCCCCAGAAATCCGTCTTGGAAACTTCTCCTCCAAGACTGCGCACGACCTCTTCAACTTTCGCGATCTCCTCTTTCGGATCCTCAAGTTCGGCACTTGCAAGCACCAGCATTTCGTATGGCCGCACGTTCATTCACCTCCTCCCTGTGGTCTTATGGCCTCTTCTCTCCGAAGAGGCAGGGAAAACTTGCCACGGAATTATACCCTATTGCTTCTTCCGAGGCAAGGAATTCTTTTGAACCTAAATCCGCAGGTTCGTAACTTCAAGTAAAGGGATAGGTCTCCGGACAGGGAAATGAGGTGTCTTTGTTTCCCTGTTCTGATTCTTTCTTCCTGTTTGTGTCTTCTTTTCGCTTTTTCTCCT
>Ga0228535_1001538_pt1 | contig 33562 bp, 28 predicted proteins | sample SJ1metagenome_FD_168457 | JGI IMG/M metagenome (GOLD analysis project Ga0228535, IMG submission 168457) | Enriched culture of PCE-dechlorinating microbial communities from Ithaca, New York, USA - SJ1 | ecosystem: Engineered > Modeled > Simulated communities (microbial... > Unclassified | place...
GCGTCAACAGCCGGCCGCAGCTGGAGGTGAGGGGCGAGTTGATCCGCCGGACCAGCATGGCCAGGAACAGCTTCCGCTCTCCCTCGGGGACCTGGGCCATGAACGGCAGCCCCAGATCGAACACCCCTTCCCCATGGGCTGAATGGAGGTGCGACAGGGCCATTCGGTACGGTTCCCGCACCGCGGCGTCACCGCCGGGGAGCGGCACGGCCATGAAGCGTCCCAGCCGCCGGAAGGAACGGTACCCTCCCAGCAAGAACTCGCCTCCCCAAACCGTGCCGTCGGTCCCCAGGCCGGTGCCGTCGAAGATGACTCCTATCACCTCTCCCTCCAGGCCGTGCTCGGCCATGCAGGAGGCCAGATGGGCGTGGTGGTGCTGGACCGCGATCTTCGGCACCCCGTCAATGCCCTGGGCATAGACCGTGGAGAGGTAGTCGGGGTGGAGGTCGTGGGCCACCAGCTCCGGCCGGATGTCCATGATCCGCTCCAGGTGGTCTGCCGCCTCCTCCAGGGAACGGAGCACCGCGTCGTTCTTCAGGTCGCCGATATGCTGGCTGAGGAATGCCCGGTCGTCCCTGGTCAGGCAGACGGTCCCCTTCAGCTCGGCGCCGACCGCAAGCACACTCCGCTGGGGAGCCGGGAGCCGCACGGCGCGCGGCACGTACCCCCGGGAGCGGCGCAGGAACAGTGGGTTGCCCTGAAAGACCCGGATCACCGAGTCGTCGGTGCGGACATGGATGCCGCGGTTGTGAACCAGGAAGAAATCTGCTATCTCCGACAGGACCTCCCCGGCCTCGGCGTCCTGGTAGACGATGGGCTCGTCGGAGAGGTTTCCGCTGGTCATGACCAGGGCGGTGAAGTTGTCCCTCAGCAGCAGGTGGTGGAGCGGGGTGTAGGGGAGCATCACCCCGAAGTAGCCGTTGGCCGGTGCCACCTGCGGGGCGATGGGGTTTCCCTCCCGCTTGCGCAGCAGCACGATGGGGCGCTCCGGCCCCTCCAGCAGGCGCTGCTCCGTGCGGTCGAACAGGGCGTAGCGCGCCACCTCGTCCAGGGAGGGGGACATGACCGCGAACGGCTTTTCGTCCCGTTTCTTGCGCCGCCTCAGCTCCCGTACCGCCCCCTGGTTGCAGGCGTCCACCGCCAGGTGGTAGCCGCCGATCCCCTTGACCGCAAGGATCTTGCCTTCCCGCAGCAGGCGCATTGAGGTTTCCAGGGGGTCCCCTTCCGGCTCCCGTCCGGCACGGTCCCTGAGAAACAGGCGTGGCCCGCAGACCGGGCAGGCCACCGGCTGGGCGTGGAAGCGGCGGTCGGCCGGGTCTTCGTACTCGGCCCGGCAGTCGGGGCAGAGCGGGAAGCCGGACATGGTGGTCAGTGGACGGTCGTAGGGGTAGCCGGTGATGATGGTGTAGCGTGGTCCGCAGTTGGTGCAGTTGATGAAGGGGTAGCGATAGCGGCGGTCGGCCGGGTCGAACAGCTCACGCAGACAGTCGGGGCAGACGTCGCAGTCCGGGGCGATCTGAACGTTGGTCGCGCCGCCGCCGCTCTCCAGGATCACGAACCCCTGCTCCGCCACCGGCGGGATCTCCAGGGACTCCAGCGCAGTAATGACCGCCAGGGGGGGCGCCTCCTCCCGCAACCCGGCGACAAAGGCGTCCACCTCCGGCGCCTCGCCCTGGACCTCCAGGAACACACCGGCCGGGGTGTTCCTCACCCACCCCGTGAGCCCGTGGGCGTGGGCAAGCCGGAAGACGAACGGCCGGAACCCCACCCCCTGCACGATCCCTTCTATGGTAGCCTTGATTCGCTTGATAATGCTGTCACTCCGGAAAGTAGGCCGGGACCCCTACCGCTCCCGTGTCCGGGAGGCGATCCACCGGTACCAGGCGTCCATCCCCTCGCCCGACTTGGCCGAGAGGTCGAAGATCAGGATGTCGGGATTGACCCTGCGGGCCATCTCCCTGCACTTGTCGGCGTCGAAGTCCAGATGGGGGAGGAGGTCCACCTTGTTGAGGAGCATCACGTCGGCGTTGTGGAACATGGCGGGATATTTGAGCGGCTTGTCCTCACCCTCGGTCACGCTCAGGACCACTACCTTGTGGTTCTCTCCCAGGTCGAAGGAGGCGGGACAGACCAGGTTCCCCACGTTCTCGATCAGGAGCACGTCCAGGGCGTCCAGGTCGAAATTTTCCACTGCGTGGCTGACCATGTGGGCGTCCAGGTGGCAGCCGGCGCCGGTGTTGACCTGCTTCACCGGGACCCCGGTGGCCGCGATCCGCACCGCGTCGTTGTCGGTCTGCTGGTCCCCCTCGATGACGGCGAAGCGCAAACGTTCGCGCAGGTCGAGCAGGGTCCGCTCAAGGATGGCGGTCTTGCCCGAGCCCGGGGAGCTCACCAGGTTGAGGACGAAGATCCCCTTCCTGAAGAACAGGTTCCGGTTTTCCCGGGCCAGCCGGTTGTTTTTGGCGAGGATATCGGTCTCGACCGTGACGGTCCTGGCGGTCGCGTTTTCAGCGGCGTGGGAATGATCGTGGCTGTGACTGTGAACATGGCCATTGCCGTGTTCATGCTCGTGTTCGTGACTATGATGGTGGTCATGGTCGTGATGGTGGTGGTCGTGGTTAAGCTCTTCAGGGCCGCAGCCGCACGTGGTACACATGAATCTATTCAACCTCCATTTCCTTTACCCGCAGCTCCTCGCCGGAGATGACGGTCACATGGTGGCCGCCGCAGCCCGGGCAGGACGAGTAGTAGGCCCGGAGGGGGAACTCGGCGGAGCAATCTTTGCATCTCCCCCTGGCCGGCACCTGTTCGATGATCAGACGCGCCCCCTCCAGGGGGGTATCCTTTGTGCATGCCTCGAAGCAGAACTCCACCGCCTCGGGGACCACGCCGCTCAACTCGCCTATCAGCAGGGTCACCGAGACGACCCGCCTGCCGGCGGCGGTGTCCTGGCAGATGTCAACCACTCCCTGGGTTATGGACAGTTCATGCATTCGGTCAGCGTATCCGGGAAATTCAGTATTTATACAAATACAAGAATTTTACTAGGGTACCATCGCCGCATAAGCCCGGAAGTTTTCGGTTCCGGCTTGATGCATTCAATTTTTTATATACTACCAGATGGCGAAAAAGTATTTCAAGCAATAAAAGCCCGCCGGTTTTTCGTACACGGTATCACCATTTCCTGCGCATTGACACCGGAAACGATCTTCCCCTCTTAAGGTAAGAAGAGGCAGGGGGAGTTATGAGACGGTGCGGCCCAAGGCACTCAACAGATAACGACGGTTTTTTCGGGAAGTTAGTGCCAACCGGCCGTAATTCTGCTAGATTAGTTTCCCATGAAGCGTTTCGACCTGCTTAATACGCCCCTCAGCGGGAGGAACCTGATCGAGGCGAGTGCCGGGACCGGCAAAACATTCACCATTGCCGGGCTGTTCGTGCGCCTTCTGCTGGAAAGCCCCGACCCTGAATCCCGAAATCCGGCCACCGTGAACCGGATCCTGGTGGTAACCTTCACCGAGGCGGCGACCAGGGAACTCAGGGACCGGATCCGGCGCAGGATCCGGGACGCCCTGGACGCCTTCAGCGCGGGGTACTCCGACGACCGGTTCCTGCAAGGGCTGCTGGATCGCCACCCGGACCGCAAACGGGCCGGTGAGCTGCTGTTCGCGGCACTCTCCTCCTTTGACGAGGCCCCGGTCTTCACCATCCACGGCTTCTGCCAGCGTATGCTTCAGGACAACCCCTTCGAGAGCGGCTCCCTGTTCGACACCCGGCTGGTAACGGACCAGGAGGCGATCTACCGGGAGATCGCCGAGGACTTCTGGCGGCGGACCTTCTTTTCCGCCCCCAAGTCCCTGGCCAGGGCCGCCCTTGCGGCCGGAATGGGACCGGAGCTCCTCACGGAACTGGCCAGGGGACGCCGTCCCGGCCGGTTCCTCAGCGTGATCCCCGACGTCGCCGGTCCCGACCCGGCCGACCCCCGCGAACCGGCGGAGGAGGAGTGCGACGCCCTCCTCCTGGGGATCAAGCGGGACTTCTTCCGCTACCTGACGGACGAGCTCCCCCGCAGGAAGCGGCGCGACAACGTCCGCTTCTTCGACGACCTCCTGCTTGACCTGCACGGAGCCCTGGAGGGTGAGCGGGGAGCGTCCCTGGCCGCCGCGGTCCGCTCCCGGTTCGCGGCGGCGCTGATCGACGAGTTCCAGGACACCGACCCGGTGCAGTACGCCATCTTCGACCGTATCTTCCCCACCGGAGAGAGCCCGCTGTTTCTCATCGGCGACCCGAAACAGGCCATCTACAGCTTCAGGGGAGCAGACGTGTTCGCTTACCTGGCCGCGGCGGGCGAGGCCGGTTCCCGCTACACCCTGGAAGAAAACTGGCGCTCCGAACCGGCCCTTATCCGGGCGGTCAATGCCCTGTTCGCCCGCCACGAGGCACCCTTTTCCCTGGACGAGATACGGTTCCACCCGGTGGCGCCGGCCCGGAAGGAGAACCGGGCCCTCCTCACCGAGGACGGGACGCCGGACCCCTCACCCTTCAGGATCCTGTTCGCCGGCAGAAAAACTCCGGGCAAGCCCATCGACAAGCAGGATGCCTGGGATATCGTCCCGGCCGCCGTGGCCTCCGAGATCGCCCGGCTGCTGCGGGACGGGGCGGCCGGAAGGCTGCTCATCGACGGGCAGGGGGTCGGGCCGGGGGACGTGGCGGTGCTGGTGCGGAAAAACCGCCAGGCCAGGATGATGCAGCGGGCATTGCGGGAGCTGGGGATCCCCTGCGTGCTCTGCCGGGCGGGCAACCTGTTCGAATCACCCGAGGCGGAGCAACTCCTGCGGATCCTCGAGGCGGTGGCCCGGCCCGGCAACGAATCCCTGGTCAAGGCGGCACTGGTGACCGGGATCCTTGGATGGGACGGCAACGCCCTGGCCGAACTGCTGGAGGACGATGCCTCCTGGGAACGGGTGCTGGAGGATTTCCGCCGCTACCGCGACCTGTGGGACGAGCGCGGTTTCATGGCCATGGCGATGCGCCTGCTGGCGGAGCAGGGGGTGCGGAGCCGGCTCCTCTCCCTCCGGGGCGGAGAGCGGAGGCTCACCAACCTGCTCCACTGCCTGGAAACAGTCCACCAGGCAGAGGTTAGCCAGCGGCTGGGAATCGATGGCCTGCTGGACTGGCTGACCGAGCGGCTGGTGGAGGAGCCGAAGCGGGAGGAGCACGAGATACGCCTGGAGACCGACCGGAACGCGGTGCAGCTTGTGACGGTCCACCGGAGCAAGGGGCTGGAGTTTCCCGTCGTGTTCTCGCCGTTCTGCTGGGAGTCGGGGGGAGGGAAGCCGAAGTACGCGCTGTTTCACGACCCGGATAAAAAGGTGGTCCTGGACCTGGGCTCGTCCGAGTTCGAGGCCCACCGCAAGGCGGCAGAAGCGGAGCAACTGGCCGAGGAGCTCAGGCTGCTCTACGTGGCCCTGACCCGGGCCGAGCACCGGGCCTACCTGGTCTGGGGCGCCTTCAAGGACGCGGGCGAATCCTCCCTGCACTACCTCCTCCACCCCGGCCGGAAGGTGGAGAAGCGCCAGGTGGCCGCCACGGACCACGAGCTGCTGGAAGACCTCGGCATGATCGCGGCCGAGGCGGGCGGTGCCATCCTGGTCTCGCCGCTCCCCGAGCCGGAACCGATCCCCTATGCTCCCGAGAGAAGCGCATCCGGCGCCCTGGTATCACGCCCCTTTACCGGAACCTTGGACGCGGGCTGGCGCGTGGCCAGCTTCACCTCGTTCGTCTCAGGGAGCCGCCACGGCGCCGAGCTGCCCGACCGGGACGGTCTGGGGGAGGCGCCGGAGAGCGCGCAGGGTTCCCCACTTCCCCGACCCGGCGAAGGCAGTGCCGCCATCATGGACTTTCCGGCCGGGGTCAAGGCCGGTGTCCTGATCCATCACATCCTGGAGCGGCTCGACTTCTCCTCTCCCGACCGGGCAGCCAGGCGGCTCCTCATCGAGACCGGCCTGGAAAGGTACGGTTTCGACGCGCAGTGGGCGGATCCTCTGGCAAGGATGACCGACGATCTCCTCCGGCTGCCGTTGCCCGGCGCTGAAGCCCCCTTCACCCTCTCCTCCCTGACGCCGGCCGACCGGGTCAGCGAGCTGGAATTCTTCTTTCCCCTCGGATTCGTGAGCGCACCACGGCTGAGGGAGGTGCTGGCGCGCCACGGCGGCCCCGACTGCCCGGCCGACCTTCGGGAGTTGTGCGGACGGCTTGAATTCACCCCGGTCAGGGGGATGGTGAGGGGTTTCATTGACCTGGTGTTCAGGCAGGAAGGACGCTACTACATCGTGGACTGGAAATCGAACCGGCTGGGGCCGGGGAGCGAAGACTACGGGACCGAGGGAATGAAGCGGGAGATGGAGCGCAGGCTCTACCCGCTGCAGTACCTGCTCTATACCGTGGCCCTGGTCAGACACCTGTCCCTGCGGGTCCCGGAATTCAGCTATGAGGAGCACTTCGGCGGTGTGTTCTACCTCTTCTTGCGGGGGCTCGACCCGGAACGGCCGGAGCGCGGCGTGTTCCGCGACCTGCCGTCGGCCGCCTGCATCGCCGAGCTGACCGGACTCCTGATCGAGACGGAGGGGGGCAGACCATGAACGAACCGCTGACGCTTACCCCCATTGATCTCCATTTCGCCGGCTTCATGGCCTCTCTGGCCAACGCGTGCCCGGCCGCGGTCCGGCGGGCGGCCGCGCTGGTAAGCAACGCGGTGGCGGGCGGCCACGTCTGTCTCGACCTGGCAGAGGCGGCGCGGCTCAGGCTGCCGGAAGGGTTTCCTGACGACCCGTCTCCCGCGCTCCCGGGCCGTTGGGCCGAAGAGTTGCTCGGGAGCGGGGTGGTCGGGCGTCCCGGAGAGTATCGTCCCCTGATCCTGGATGAAGCCGGAAGGCTCTATCTGCACCGTTACTGGCGCTACGAGCGGGACCTAGCCGCCGCGATCCTTGAGCGGGCCGCTGCTCCCGCGCCGGACCTGGACCCGGCACTGCTCAGGGACGGCCTGGCACGCCTCTTTCCTCAGCCGGGCGACGGCGGGACCGACTGGCAGAAGGTGGCCGCGGTCGCGGCCCTGTCGCGCCGGTTCACGGTCGTCTCCGGAGGGCCCGGCACGGGCAAGACCTCGACAGTGGTGAGGATCATCGCCCTCCTGCTGGAGCAGGCAGGCTCCACGCCGTTCCGGATCGCCCTGGCGGCCCCCACTGGCAAGGCCGCGGCCAGGCTGCGGGAATCGGTCCGGAAGGCACGGGAATCCCTTGACTGCCCCGACGGGATCAAGGAACGGATCCCGGAAGGGGTCTCGACCATTCACCGCCTGCTCGGCCCCCGGCAAGGCTTGTCACGCTTTCGCCACGACGCAGGCAATCCCCTCCCGTACGACACCGTGGTGGTGGACGAGGCCTCCATGGTCGCCCTGCCGCTCATGGCCAGGCTTGCGGCCGCCCTGCTGCCGGCCGCGACGCTCATCCTGCTGGGCGACCGGGACCAGCTCGCCTCGGTGGAGGCCGGCGCGGTGCTGGGGGACATCTGTGACACCGGGCAGAGCCACGGCTTCTCCCCGGCCTTCTCCGCCCTGATCGCCGAAGTCACGGGCGAAACAGCGGGGCCGCGTTCCGGAGAGCCTGGAGACGCACAGGGCTCGCCCCTGGGGGACTCGCTGGTGGTCCTGCGCCGGAACTACCGCTTCGGCGACGACAGTCCGATTGCGCGCATCAGCGCGTGTGTCAACCGGGGAGATGGTGAAGGCGCATTGCAGGAGATGGACGGGGAGACGGTGAGCTGGCATTCCCTCCCTCCTCCCGAGGGGCTGGGGAGGGCACTGGCTGATGCCGTGCCGGAGGGATACGGGGATTTTCTGCGAGAAACGCGGCCGGAGGAGGTCCTGCGGCGGTTCGACGGGTTCCGCATCCTGTGTGCCCTTCGCCGGGGGCCGTACGGAGCGGAGGCCGCGAATGCGCTGGCGGAGCGGATCCTGGCGGAGCGTGGCCTCATAGACCCAACGACCCGCTGGTACCGGGGAAGGCCGGTCATGGTCACCGTGAACGACTACGACCTGCGCCTGTTCAACGGCGACATCGGCATCGTCCTGCCGGATCCCGAAGCGGACGGCGCCCCCCAGGTCTTCTTTCCCGCCGAAGACGGCGGGATCCGGAAACTCCCCGCCGCAAGGCTTCCCGCCCATGAAACCGTATACGCCATGACGGTCCACAAGAGCCAGGGGTCCGAGTTCGGGCGGGTCCTGCTGATTCTGCCGGACCGGGAAACGGAGATCCTCACCCGCGAGCTGGTCTATACGGCCGTGACACGGGCCTCCGTGCGGGTGCAGGTCATGGGAGACGCCGAGGTCTTCAAGGGCGCGGTTTCAAGAAGGGTCCGGAGAAATTCCGGGTTGCGGGAACGGTTGTGGGGATAGGCCGGGCCCGGTCTTGCGCTGCCGCGGCTCGGTGCCCGGTTACCAAACAAGGGTCAGATTTTCTTTCGTGACGCCCGGAACAGGGCCAGCACGGTCTTGCCGTCGTTGATCTCCCCCTCGGCCGCCATGCGGAGCGCTTCGTCCAGGGGGATGCGGACGGTCTCGATATCCTCGTAGTGCTCCGGGGTAGGATCGTTCTGCACCAGGTCCGTGGCCAGAAACAGGTGGATCTTCTCGTCGAACACGCCGGGCGAGGAGTACAGGACGCCGAGCGGTTCCAGCCTCCCGGCGGCCAGACCGGTCTCTTCGGCCAGTTCCCGCCCGCCGCAGGCCGCCGGGTCTTCTCCCGGCCCCAGCCGGCCGGCCGGTATCTCAAGGAGCTTGCGGTCCATGGCCGGACGGAGCTGCCGGATAAGCGTGACCGTGCCGTCCCGGTGGAGCGGCAGCACCCCCACCCCGCCCGGATGGCGGACTATCTGGAAGACGTGCCACCCCTTGGAGCCGATCTTTACCTCCATCTGCTCCAGGTCCACCACCAGCCCCTTGAATAGAATGCTCCTGTTCCTGGTATCCATGCGCTTGACCGTTCCCTTTCCGGTTCATGGCGTCAATTATTTCAGTTGCGGCCATGATCGATTTCGTTTTACCGTTCTTTATGCTATGCTTTTCACATGAACCGGCGGGTGCCGGCTATCCATATCGTGATGGGGGGATTTTCATGAAAAAAATTCTGTATCTTGTCTGCGGCTCTGCACCGGCTCTTCTGGTGGGCTGCGCAATGTTCACCGCCTGGAAGGCGATCCCCCCGCCGGGCGGCTGCGATCAGTGTCATACCGCTCCCATCAGCAACAACTGGACCGTGGCCTACAGGGCCCCCATCCTCAGCGACGAGAAGGACCGCAAGTACTTCCAGACCGAGAAATACAACCTGCCCGCCACGGAGAAACCCGCCTCATCCCTGGAGGTCCGCAAGAGTACGGACGAAAACTGCTTCGAGTGTCACCGCACTCCGACGCCTGCCCACAAGGGGAGGACGGGACGGTATCATCATTAACGCCTATGCCGGGTCAGGCCGCTCGGGGCGGCTCCTGACCCGGCTGATCCCCTCCTCCAGATCCGCCAGGAACCCCAACGACTCGCCGGTCTGCTCCCTGTCAGGACAGGCCAGTTCCACCAGGGCCCTCAGCATGAAGAAAAACCACTCGGTGCTGTCGTGCATCTGCGAAATGGCGTGGGTCCGCGCCAGGTAGGCCACCGCGCGCACCAGGATGTCCGGTTCCCGCCCGTGCCTTCTGATGCGGCCCACGTGCTCCAGGGTAAAATGATAGAAGGTGTCCGCCAGCCGGCGGATCTTCCGCACGTCCGTCGGCCTGACGTCTTCCATGGTTTTACGGGCCGCCTCGAAACATGCCGCCCGGAGCGCTTCGTGATCAAGGTCCACGGACGTCCTCCTCCCGTTAAATTCCGGGATTCCAGGCTCCGGATTCGTTTCCCCGGAGCTAATCCTGCAGCACCCTGAGCACCTCTTCCGGAACGCGCTTAGCCTTCACTCCCGGACCGACGCAGACCAGGGTGACCTTCCCGGCGGCCAGGAGTTTCCCGTCAAAGGCCCGCACCAGCTGCTGGCCCATGGTGAACGAGCTCCTCCCCACCTCCAGCGGCTCGGTCTCCACCCGGACCAGGTCGTCAAGCACCGCCGGGGCCTTGTAGTCGATCTCAAGGCGCACCACCGGGAAGACGCTCCCCTGCGCCGCAAGTTCGCCCACCGAGACCCCCCGCTCCCGGAAAAACTCGGTCCGTCCCCGCTCGAAAAAGGCGAGATAGCGGGCATGGTACACCACCCCGCCCGCGTCGGTATCCTCGTAATAAATTCGGAATTCCATGGTCATCCTTTCTGGCAGCTTCACATTTTTCCGCCTGGACCTGCTGCGGGTGCGACCCTCGCTTCCTGTAACCATGTACTTCCGTAACATACCCCAATCCAACTGTCAAAAAGAAAGCGCTCGCCGTTGTCGGCAGACATTGCTCTCGCCGCTTGGGTTTATCGCCGCCTGCCAACCCGCCAAGGCACTGCTCGAAAAAATTCTATTTGATAAATAATTTATAATTTGATACCTTCCGTGCATCATAACAATTCAATTGAAATAATTTCATTTAAGTGCCATCCGAAAGATCGCCCTGGCTGATAGGCTCCGAGGACACTATGGCTGTCAATCTCTCATCCTCCCGCGCCCGTTTCATCTTCGACCTCACCGGATCCTCCACGAATTTCGCCGTTGTCTCCCTCCGGGCGCATGAAGCCCTGTCCACCCCCTTCAGTATCGAACTCACCCTGGCTGGCGATACCGGCAGCTCCACCCTGGATGACCTTATCGGCAGGGAATCCCTGCTGACCATCACAAACAGCGACCCCGATTCCGGGAGGGACCGGTACTTTCACGGCATAATCAGGAAATTCGAGCAGTGCGGCCGTAACGGCAGCTTCACCCTCTACGAGGCGGAGACGGTCCCCACCCTGTGGCAGCTGTCCCTGAGGAAGAATTCCCGCATCTTCCAGCATATGCAGACCCAGGAGATAGTTGCCCTGATACTCAAGGAGCACGATATCTTTTCCGACCGCTACCGCTTCGCCCTGACCAATACGGAGCGGTTTCGCCGGTACTGCGTCCAGTACCGGGAGAGCGACCTGGACTTCGTCACCAGGCTGCTGGAAGAAGAGGGGATCTTCTACTTCTTCGAACATTACTGGGACAGGCACGTCCTGGTCATGGGGGACGCTCCCATAGCCCATGTGCCGCTGCCGGGGGAACCCTCCGTCATCTTCAACACAGGCGACGGCCTGGTCGCGGAGAAGGAGAGCATTCACTCCTTCCGGTTCTCCGAAGAGATGCGTCCGGGCGTGTACACCCACCGCAACTTCAACTTCAAGAAGCCTTCCCTGGACTTGACATCGGAAAAAAAGTCAAACAACCATGCCCCCTTCGAGGTCTACGACTACCCCGCCCTCCACGTCCTCCCCAGCCGGGGCGGCTACCTGGCAAAGGTCCGCCTGGAGGCGCTCACCTGCATGGGGAGACAGGGAAACGGCGACGGCTGCTCCTGCCGGCTCATCCCGGGCTTTACCTTCACCCTGACCGGCCATGACGCGAAGGACCTCAACCACGACTACCTGATAACCGAGGTCGTCCATACCGGCGAGCAGCCCCAGTCCCTGGAGGAGAAGGGTTCCGGCGGGGCATCCTACCGGAACTCCTTCACCGTCATCCCGGCCGACGTCCCGTTCCGGCCACCCCTCACTGTGGAAAAACCGGTGGTGACCGGACTTCAGACCGCCATCGTCACCGGCCCTCCGGGGGAAGAGATCCACACCGACCGGTACGGCAGGGTCAAGGTGCGGTTCCCCTGGGACCGGTCGGGGATAGCCGACGACAAAAGCTCCTGCTGGGTCAGGTGCGCCCAGGGGTGGGGAGGAGGAGGCTGGGGCACGCTCTTTCTCCCCCGGGTGGGGGACGAGGTGTTCGTGGACTTCATCGATGGAGACCCTGACCGGCCGATCATCCGGGGTAGCGTCTACAACGAGGAAAACCTCCCCCTCTACGAGCTCCCCGCCAACAAGACGGTGACCACCCTCAAGACCAGGAGCTATCCCAATGGCTCCTTCGACAACTTCAACGAATTCCGCTTCGAGGACAAGATGGGAAGCGAGGAGGTCTATCTCCAGGGCGAAAAGGACTGGAACATCCTGATCAAGAACAACAAGGGGCAGCTCGTCGGCCGCGACGAAAACCTTCGGGTGGGAAACAACCGCACCAAGAAGGTGGGCATGGACCAGACGGTGGAGATCGGAAGCAACCATACGGAAAACATCGGCAACGACAAGAGCGTCACCATCGGGAGCAACCGGACCGAGACCATCGACCTGAACCATGCCGAGACCGTGGGCGTCGCCAAGGAGCTGACTATCGGCGGACTGTACCAGGTGAGCGTGGGGGGCGCCATGAACCAGACCGTCCTCGGCGCCAAGACCGAGGAGGTGGGGCTCACCAAAGACGTCTTCGTGGGCGCGCACATGGCCGAGCAGGCCATGGGGAACAGGGACATTACCGTCGGGGAAGACCTCGACGTGGAAATCGACGGCAGCTGCTCGGTCAAGGCGGGCAACATCGTCATCGAAGCCGAGGACGAGATAATCTTCAGGACCGGCAAGGCGATGATAGCGATCCGGCAGAGGAAGATTGAGGTCCTGAGCGGAAATTTGACCTATCGGGCTACCGGGGAGGTGAAGATAAAGGGGAAGAGGATTGTGAAGTCTCGATTCGCTAACGACGTTCCTGATGAGCATCCGGAAAAGCAGCTTTATAGCCTAAAATTTGATTTCAGCGAGATGCATGAGGCCGGAAGCCATAACGATCTGGATTTGGTTCACATGCCAGTGAAAGTCACGAAAATCGACGGGACCTACATCACTACACTGTTTACGGATGAATTTGGCGTTACGAACAGATTCTACACCGAGGGGCCTGAGGAAATCGTCGCATGGGCGGGAAAAGGAGCATGGGAGGTCACGGAGGAATTTGAAGATATAGAACTCGAGGATGAAGGCGTATGGGAGGCGGGCGATGAGTAAAGCGACTTTATTTTATACCGTCCGACCTCGGGACACCTTGAGCGAGATTGCCCATCGTCACGGGACTACTGTCAAAGAATTGTGCCGCATCAATAGGCTTAAAAACCCAGACGAGATTATTTCCGGGCAACTCATCGCCTTGAAGGCGGAAGCTGTCTTGAAAGTCGGCATCCAGTTGCTCGACCGCGACCGCAACCCGATACCGAATGCCAGGGTACGCCTTGAGTACTGCGGCAAGCAGTTAGAACTTCTAAGCGGGACAAGCGGCAGGGTCCCCGACATAGTCACCGATACACCGGGAGATCGTGTCAGGATTTATATCGCAAGGCTTGATGGCACATGGAAGAAAATTACCGACGTAGTTTCGGATTGGGGCAACAAGCTTGTAACACTCATAAGCCCCAAGTTCAAATTTGAGGATAAAACCAGACCACATCCCAAAGACGAAAAGGGTAAACCTAAAAGGGACCGTAAGGACCCCGACAGAAGACCGGTGACTCCACCCGCCAATCCTAAGCGCACGGAGGGCAAGGGTACACCGCAAAGTGATTATGGCGATGGCAAAGGCCACAAAAAAAGGGATGAAACAACCCAGGATGGATTGCCTGTATCACATGGGAGCAATGATCAGGCGGAGTTTGATTTTTTAAAGGGTTACACAGGGGAGAAAATTACTAAAGAGGATTTCGAGAACGCAGCAAAAAACATAGGCTGCGAAGTCGCCGTTATTAAAACAGTTGCCGAAGTGGAATCAAAAAAAGCACCGTTTGATGGAAAGCACAGGCCGACGATTCTTTATGAGCGTCATGTATTCGCAAGATGCACAAAACCCAAAGGCAGGTATGACCAAGCAAATCCAGACATATCCGGCCTGAAAAAACCTTATAAACCTGCTGACGTGGTTAATAAAAAATTAATAAAACAAGGGAAGCTGGCGCAGTATGAAATCTACGGTTGGAGCTATTCCAGATTAGCAAAAGCGTACTCGCTTGACAAATCTGCCGCCTTAAAAGCTTGTTCTTGGGGCAAATTCCAAATTCTCGGAGAAAACTATAAAGCTGCTGGTTTTACCTCTGTTTTTTCCTTTGTTGAAGCAATGTGCCGGTCCGAAAAAGATCATTTGAGAGCTTTTGTTAACTTTGTAATTGCCAACAAATCCTTAAGGCAGGCTGCAATTAATAAAGAATGGGCGACATTCGCTCGTAATTACAACGGAAAGGGCTACAAAATGTTCAAATATGACACAAAAATGAAGGAGGCATACAAAAAATATGCAAAATAGAATCCTTACTACTGTGATTCTTGTATTTATCCTTTTCGCATCATCAACATCGATAGCTTCCAATACTAATAAACCTAAAATCAAAACTTATCCTATCAGCGATGCTACAGCAAAAATAATTATTAAAAACCAAACACTCAAAATAAATTTAAATGACATGCGCACAAATAATCTTGAACCTGACAGTGGCCAATCCTTTAAAGTTATCATAAATTCAAGAGCTTTTTTCATAATATCGACAACAAGGAATTCTCCACAGGATTATCCGCCAACCTGTGCACTCTTGCTCTTCAATGATGAAATGAAATTTGTGAGCTTAGTCGATACGGTTGGTCCAGGTAATGATAAAAGGCCTTGGACATGCGAAGGAGTTGAGGCTATCTCTTTTTCAGATCTATACCTTGATGGAAGCCTCAAAATAATTAGTCTTTATCTTGCCACTGCTCCTAGTTCTGAACGCTCGATTGTGCCAGTTGTTTTAAGATTTGACTATCACAACTTGTATCTTACCATAGATGATGCAATTACAGATAAATTGGAAAATATTGATGTGGACAGTATCAGAAAAATTCGTTCTTTTTTAAATAAACTTCCTACCAAGTGAATACTTCTAAGATATCGGTGGCACCTCTTTAAAATTTAAGTTTAAATTATTGAGAGGTGACCATCAGCAGCCTACAAAAAAAGAAAGTCATTTTATGCAGAACGACACCATGCAGAGTATATCAGAAATAAACAGTAAAATATTTTGCGCATTGTTTGCCTTATTACTGATATTTACATCTGACTACTGTCGTGAGGCTGCATCATTATGTAATAATAGTAACATTTCACAATCGATGAAAACACCTACTGTTGTGTCATTTATTTTAGACCAATATGGCAACACCATCAACTTGCATTATTTTGCCACAAATCGTCGAATTTGGCTCAGCTCAGTTCGTTTTAAGCACAAAGAATATACCATTGCTAGACTGGAAAAAAATGCAAACCCTTGAATATATAGGTGCAGTTCATGACATTCAAATATTGCTTGGAAGAACGCTAAACCTTAGAGGTAGGGAATTTTTAGCTTTAACGATAGCGGAACGCACAAGCCGCGGAAATGGCATGGGGCAGTGCGGCGCCGGTGAAGAAATCTATTCAAAAATTTATGAGCTATTAAAGCAAAAAACAATCACAAGGAATACAATACTTATTCACAGTTGAGCTCAATCGATTGATTTATTTACAGATAATGAGGTTAATAACGTAAACACCTTACCGATAACTCAAGATGGCGAATTGCTTATCATCAAATGGCCATATCATTCTAAATTTTCAGCACCAGCAATTGGCAAATTCAATGTTATTGAGAATCGCACAAATATCAATTGATCCCATAGATAACCAAACTGATTCTACAGAGATTTCAATTAAGAAATGAAATATCGTAAATTGCTAATTATTTTAGTTCTGATAGCGCTTCCGTCGACCGGCCTTATAGTTCTTGGTCAGATGCACAACCGTCAGGATCTAAATGCCTTTATGAAAGAACACTATGGCAAATTTGACACAGAGAACAAATGCTGGGTGAAGGACGATGAGGATCTGCATTATGTGGTCTGTGCTTCTCAGGACATAGAGATAAACGGCGAACCCCATAGCATGATTGCGGTATGCGGAGAAGTCCCGGACGACTTGAAATCTCATGCCGCCTGCGGCTACGTGGACCTCTATGTAATGAAACGCTCCTTTACCGGCATGGCTCCCGTGGCCAAGCTAACGGGAATCGAGAGCGGAAGTTTCGGAATCCCCGGTAGCGTTTCGGTCGTTCAGCTTGGTAAGCAGTTCTATGGATTCACCGAAGAAGGTGGCTATTCGGGCCAGGGATACACGAACGGATACATGACTATCTATGTACCGGTCGGAAGGTCGTTCCACAAAGCACTTCGATTCAGCACCGTGGCCGATGACTCAGGAGTTTATCATGAAGATGATCAAGAGAATCATACAAGCCTTGAACGAAATATTGAATTTATTCCCCGGAAAGGATCGAATGTTTCCGCCGCCCGCATAACCTCTAGTGGATATTATGACGGAGAAAGGATCTCCACCGTCCATATTCTGACGTTTAACCTCAAAAAGCACGAATATCGGCTACCGAAGGATTTCAACGCCGATGTAGGCTTTTGAAGCAGAGCCAGATCGACTGTGTCATTTTCAAACAGAGAAAAAAGGAGAAGCCCGTGAAATTTCTGATGATTTGTGCCGTTATCTCAAGCCTGCTGATGTTCTCAACCACCGCATTTGCTCTCGGAGAATGGGACAACTACACCACCTCATATGACAGAACATACTGCTTCAGCAAATTGCTGGTGGAGTCCGACAAAGAGCTGAACGAGGTATACAAACAATTAAAGTCAGGCATTAAACCAGACTCGAAGAGAAAGCTCACCGAAATTCAAAGAGAATGGATGCACTATCGCGACAACACCTGCCAGGAGGAACCTGGAACCATCATCGTAAACTGCAATTATTACGTCAACAAGGGAAGAACCGAATACCTGCGTGACCGTCTCCGCGAATGCAAGACCGGCAACTGCCGCTATGACATGATCGTCAAAAAGAATTGGTGACACACGTGTTCGTACGCCTGGTAACCGTATTTTTCTGCGTTTCGGTCTTCGGGACCCTGGCGGCATATGGTTTCGATCTGGTGCTGGATCCGGGTCACTCTCCCAAATCCCCCGGTGCTATCAGTTGCGCCGGGGTGACGGAATACCGGTATAACAACGCCCTTGTGGCGCATATTGCGGCATCATTGGCAAATCTTCCGGGCGTGCGCGTTTTTCTGACGAAAAAGGATGACGAAGAGATTTCTCTAAAGGAACGCGTGAAGGATACCGCCGGAAAGGATCTGTTCATTTCGGTCCATCATGATTCGGTGCAGCCGCAATTCCTGAATATCAAGGGAGGAAATGCCGGCAATTGTTCCGACAAGGCAAGCGGGTTTTCCATCTTCGTTTCCCGCAAGAATCCTTTTTTCAAGGAATCGCTGGCCGCCGCGACCATGCTTGGCCGGAGCCTCCTGGCCCAGGGACTCCGGCCCACACTGCACCATGCAGAGCCTATTGCAGGAGAAAACCGTCCCCTGCTGGACAAGGAATTGGGAATATACGCTTATGACGACCTAGTGGTGCTCAGGGAGGCGCACTCCCCGGCGATACTGTTCGAAGCCGGGGTGATCATCAATCCGATTGACGAGAAGTACATACAGAGTGACGTCTTCAAGGGAAAGGTGGCAAAGGCGATACGCACAGTCGTTCAGCAAACCAAAGGGACGCACAGGGTGGGCTGCAATCCTGGGAGTGCCCGAAAACGCAAGGGGAAGTAGAGTGACCATGAGGCCGCTAAGTTATCTCCATACCTTAGGCAAACTATACCCGAATGCGTGGCAATGTGTGGAATTCCTGATCGCCAACCGGGGTGTTCGTGTCCCGGATTGGCCCGAGTGGTCCTTCCTGCCTGTCGGAGGATGGCTTGCTATAGCCTCCATTGACAACATCATACTCCCCAAGGACGATCCGGCCTTTGACCTCGCGGTTGCCAGACTGGCGGCTGTCGCGACATGGCGATATTGCCAGGGCGTTTACAGGTTCGATGATGAGGTTCGTGCTGCTCTTGTTTCTACGGAAATAACCGGAGACATACCAGGCGAAGTTCTTCTCAGACTTCCGGAATATTGCGTCTACGTGGAAACACCTGGATCAGAATGGTTTGAGGGAAAGGGATTGCCGCTATACGGTTTTTGGGCGCACCTTACTTGCAGTGAGAAACCTGGTGAGCCGTATCTGAATTTATTGCTGGATTGTGAGGGGCTTCTCAGACCAATCGGCTTGCCCATTGGTAACTGGTCGCTATTGGAGGCCGTCAAGCTGAACGAAAAAATGGCGGAAACACATTTTTCGAAATACTTTGGGCATCAAGTTGGTTTGCCTGATCCGGCGTACAAGTACGATATCGTTGACGGCATTCAGCCGCTGCTTTCCCTGCCCCTTTACCTCTGTTCCGACGAACCGGAAATTGAAAATGACCGCGAGCCCAAGATGTCTCCCAAACGTCCTGAGCTGACGAAAACAAAAAAGGGATGGAGATTGTTCCCGCCGGACCGTTGCCGTGTCTGGCACGTGGGGCGTGCCACTGGGGAGACATTGCGTCGCGCATCAGCGAGCGGGCAGCGGGAATCGAAGGGGGTCAGACCGCATTTGCGACGTCCTCACTGGCACGGTTTCTGGACCGGACAGCTGAATGGGGAACGCCGTTTCGGCTACAAGTGGCTGCCGACCATCATGGTGAGAGGAAGGATAAATGAGGAGGCAAACGGTCGGCAAAGGAATAAAGATGATTGAAGAAATCAAAAAATTCAGTTTAGCCAAGCATGAAGGTCCCTATGAAAACTGGCCTTCAAAAACTGATTTGTTTTTCGATGGCAAGCCTACAGGAAAGAAAATTGACGGTTACGTGATCGAAAAGCAATTCAAAATAGATGATTATTACCTGATAATTACTTCCTATGACTGTCCATTCGAAGAAACAAATAATTTTATATTATTAAACAACAATTTCAGTGTTGAACATAAAAAATGGATTGGAAGACCTTATAACAGTTTTTGTATAAAAGATGCTGTTCCAATAAATGATTATAAAATTTTAATTTCATTCATAGGTGATCTCAAGGTGACACTGCATATAAAAATGAAATCCTTCTTGTCATCAAAACCTCGCATAAAACTAAATTGGTTTACTACTTAAATAATTTATCTATGTTGAATTCCGACACGCCAATACTTGGTTCAATCTTATTATCATAAGGGACCACTGTTTATGGAGCAACACAAGGACATTTCTAAAGAAAGCGGCGAAGTGAAATCTTCAGAAATCAAGGCTAAGACGAAAGGGATAAACATCAAAGCATTCTTGAAGTTGATCCGATATGCCGAGCATCATAGAGATGATGATGGAGTTTACTATCTTCTTTTCGGTGGGAAACAGAAATTCACTGATACAAGAAAGCATCCAAACATGAGGATACGAGCATGGGGGACCTCTTCTGATGTCGCAGGAGCTTATCAGATAAAATATATAAGCTGGTCAGAGGCAAAGAAACGCGGGATATTGTTTGATTTCACGCCAGCTTCTCAAGACAAGTACGCAATATGGAGGTTGAAAACAAGAGGCGCCTTGGAATTCATTGAAGCAGGCGAGATTGAAAAAGCTATTTCCAAATCACAACTGCGAAAAGAGTGGACATCACTTCCTGGAGCTAAAGAATCAAATATGAGGATGAGTGAAGCAATAGAGCGATTTGCAAAATACAGAAAGGAGTTATGGAGCCATTGAATTCAAAAATATTAATATGTTTATCATCCGTATTTTCTTTATTATTTGGAGCAGAATTAGTTTACTCATACGAACAGTCGTATAGTTTCAATGAAGCTATAAAGTGTAGTAACGCGAAAGTATTTATACAAACTACATATAAAAAATATCCTGAATTTGACACACAATGTACCAAACAGACTCTTAAAATAGTAAATGGTAAGAAAAAAGTGTTTAAATTTTTGCCTTATGATGGAAAGTTGATAACGAAACATTTTGATGCTGATGAGAAAGTATTGGATGCTTATGTCAGTCAGTGGGCATGCCTTAAATCAAAATCTGGAGCACACTTCATTTTGCTTTGGTATGACTGTAGTTGGGGGGACGAAGCAGACTATTGTGTTGGGTCTGGAAATAATCAATGGGAGCGAATATTCAGTCTAGACGGTCGGGATTTGACAGCAGGGTATCCAAAAAAAGGACCTCTCCTAGATACCCTGTATCGGAAACTGGATATTTATGAGATTTCAGAAAAAGGAATCAAACTTAAACCTCTTAAGTGGATCTCTGATTAAATTATGAATACTGCTAATAATAGATTTTACAATAATGTAGCACTCTTTTAGGAGGCATAAAATGTACACAAACAGACAATATGAAGATTTTCAGAAAAGCCTCGAATTATTGCATGTTGAAACCCTAAATTTTGCAACCAGATTCATTTCTGATGCAAAACTCCGTCAGGAATATTTAACGAAATCCAAGCAATTATCAAACGACTTAACACATCAGGTGCACTCCTGCAAAATAACACCACAGGACGGTGCAAAGATAGCTAACTCTACTAGAAATTTGATAATGGAACAGATAAGACTTAAGTCTTCAGAAATCGGCAGAGCGTATGCCGAAGCCATAAAAAAAACAGGCAAAACTTTGCCTAAACTGGAAAGTCGCTATGCTTTGGAAAAATTTAACAAAGCCTTTGAAGCTTTGAGTCAGACGGAACGAAATCAAGTTTGGCTTGAGATTGTTGCAAGCTCAGGTAGGCCGAAGGCAGAAGTCACCATGATGGTAAGGCGTATGGGATATGCTGGCAGAGCCTTGCTTGTTATGACAATAGCCGTGTCTGTTTACAACGTTGCCACTGCTGATGATAAGCCTACAGCGGTGGCTCATGAAGCGACCACTTTAGGAGGTGGAATTCTCGGCGGTGCTGCTGGGGGTGCGGCGGCAGGTGCAGTCGCAGGTGTTCTTTGCGGTCCGGGTGCCCCTCTGTGTGAACCTGTCACGGTGACTGTTGGAGTGTTCGTCGGCGGAGTACTAGGCGCGCTAGGCGCCGACTATTCCTTTAAATTCTTTTCTCACTGAACAAGAAAACGATATGCGCACTTTTAAATATTTAGTCTTAATATTAATTTTTTTTGGAATTATTTTTCTGCTTTATGTCAGCAATATCATATCCTTTGTGCATATGATATTGCTGGTATTTCTTGGCTGTCTGCTTTGTTGTATTACTCATTATTTATATAGCAAAAGCTTTAAGGATGAAAACTAAGATGTATTTGTTCATATGGATCCGTAGAAGCGCAAATCAACAATAAATTATCTATATTTCTATTTATTTGATTCACCAGTTGAATCCAGAGTCTTATCCATACACATTTGGAAAACTGCGTAGTATGTGGATACTGATTAATATTCCATTTGGAGGGAGCAACCATGAGCCTATCCAATTTCTACTCTCGTGCCTCATTTCTGTTTGAGGTTATTGGAACAGGAATAGAAAGTTCTGTAGTGAGTTTTTCAGCACAAGAAAAAATATCAGCATACTTCAGGATTACGGTAAAACTGGCAACAAACACTGAGATCAAATCTTCAGACGATAACATCGGCAGAGAATCCCTGCTGACCATCATCAACAACGATCCCGATTCCGGCGGCGACCGGTATTTTCACGGTGTCGTGCGAAGATTCAAACAAGTTGGCAAGAACGGCCGGTTCCATCTCTACGAAGCGGAGGTCGTGCCTGCGCTTCAGCAACTCTCCCTGCGCAGGAACTGCCGTATTTTCCAGAAAATGCAGGTCCAGGACATCATCGGGAAGGTTCTGGAGGAAGGCGACATTTACTCGGACTGCTACCGCTTTGCCCTCACCAACCAGGAGCGGCTGCGCAAGTTCTGCGTCCAGTACCGGGAGACGGACCTGGACTTCATCTCCAGGCTGCTCCAGGAAGAGGGCATCTTCTATTTCTTCGAGCATTACAAAGACAAGCATGTTCTGGTCATGGGGGACGACCCCATCGTGCATGTCCCGATTCAGGGCAAACCCTCCATCACCCTCAACACCCAGGACGGCCTGGTCGCCGAAAAGGAGAGCATCCAATTCTTCAGCTTCTCGCAGCGCCTGAGATCAGGGATTTTCGCTCATCGGAACTTCAATTTCAAGAAGCCGTCGCTGGACCTGACCGCGACGAAGAGCGGTACGGATCCCCGGAAGCTGGAGGTCTTCGATTATCCCGGCCTGCACGTGGATCCCGACCGGGGAGAGTACCTGGCCAAGATCCGCCTGGAGGAACTCACGGCCACGCGGCAGCAGGGACACGGCCACGGTTCGAGCTGCAGACTCATCCCGGGTTACACCTTTAACCTCACCGACCACGAAACCAAGAGCCTGAACGCGGAATACCTGATCGTCGATGTCACCCATTCGGGTTTTCAGCCCCAGGTGATGGAAGAGGTGGGGGGCGGAGCGGCTTCCTATTCGAACCAATTCAACGTCATCCCGGCAAAGACCCCCTTCAGACCGCCACTTTCCATTGACAAGCCGGTCGTAAAAGGGGTCCAGACCGCCATGGTCGTCGGGCCGCCGGGCGAGGAGATCCATACCGACAGGTACGGCCGGATCAAGGTCCAGTTCCACTGGGACCGGGACGGGAAGCGGAACGACGGGAGTTCCTGCTGGCTCCGCCCATCCCAGGGGTGGGGCGGTGGCGGGTGGGGGATGGTCATGCTCCCGCGCGTCGGGGACGAGGTGCTGGTGGACTTCGTGGAGGGAGACCCGGACCGGCCCGTTATAGTGGGAAGCGCTTACAACGAGGAAAACCTCCCGCTCTACGACCTGCCGGCAAAAAAGACCGTGAGCACCCTCAAGAGCAGGAGTTATCCCCAGGGATCCCTGGACAACTACAACGAGCTCCGCTTTGAGGACATGAAGGGGAGGGAGGAGATCTACCTGCAGGGCGAAAAGGACTGGAACATCCTGATCAAGAACGACAAGGGGCAGACCGTGGGCCACGACGAGACACTCCGGGTGGAGAACAACCGGGACAAGTCGGTCGGCGTGGACCAGTTCGTGAGTATCGGTAACAACCACACCGAAACCATAGGCGCAAACAAATACATCACCGTCGGCCGCAACAAGACAGAGTTCGTCACGGTCAACTGCGCAGAGACCATCGGTCTGGCCAAGGAGCTGACCATCGGCGGCCTCTACCAGGTGAGCGTGGGCGGCGCCATGAACGAGACGGTGGCCCTAGCCAAGGCGGAGGAGGTGGGTTTGACCAAGGCAGTCCTCGTGGGCCTGCACATGAGCGAGAACATCATCGGCAACCACTCCATCAGCGTGGGAGGCAACTTTTCCACCACGGTGAGCAGGACGAAAACCGTGAAGGCCAAGTCCATCATCTTCGAGGCAGACGACGAAATCGTCATCAAGACAGGAGACTCCCTCATATCCATGAAGAGCGACGGCGACATCGTGGTGAGCGGTGGGGCCCTCGAGTCCAAGGCATCCGGCGAAAATGTGATCAAGGGCGCCCGGATTTCGGAAAACTGAAATGCTGCGTCGCCGGAAGAATTCAACACTATTGGCTCCCCCCGAAGAATCTGCGGTGAGGCGGGAGCGGATTGCCATTACCGGCATCGGTTTCGTGTGCCCGGTGGGCGCCACGGCATGGGAAGCTGCCCTCTCGATGCGGAAGAACAGGGGACGCTTCCTTCAGCATGAAACCGTCATGGTCGCCGACGACCGCTTCGGGACCGTTCTGCGCGGGGCCACGGTCAGCCGCATGCCAGATGATTTCGTGTCCCCATGTAGCGACGGGCCGGAGAGGGCGGCAGCGCTCATAACGCCCGCAATACGTGAATGCGTTGCCGGAGTTTCCGATACACTCCTTTCGAAGTCGTTTACGCGGATCGACAACCTGCTTGTTCCTGAAGCGCCGGACTTCGACAAGCACCTTCAGCCGGCTTTCCCTGACTTCTCATTCCAGTACCCGCACGAAGAGGACGACATTGCACTGACACTTCCACGCTGTGCGCTCTTCGAAAGAATCATCCAGGCATCGGAACAGTTGAGGCAAGGGCCTGAGCAGGTCGCCGTGGTAGGCTGCGCGGACTCGAACGTAGCCGTCTCGCGACTGGAGCGGCTTCTCTACGCCGGACGGCTCATGGACGCCTCCAACCCGGAAGGGATAATCGCCGGCGAAGCAGCCGGCGCAGCCCTCCTGGAAACCGAAAGCCATGCGCGAAAAAGAAATGCCCCCATCTACGCCCTCATCGCGTCCTGGGGACGTGGCACGGAACCGAATCCGTGGACTGGTACACGCCCTTCCATTGCAAAGGGACTGACCGACGCCTTTTATGAAGCGCTCGCGGGCCTTGAGGACAAAGGCAAGAGCATCGGCATGGTCATCTCGGACCTGAACGGCGCGCGGCCGCGGGCCATGGAGTGGGCGCTGACCACGGGCCGGGCTTTCGCGGATCACGAGAAGGAGCCCTTCCTGTCGATTCCGCTTTTCACCATCGGCGATTGTGGAGGAGCCTCCGGCGCGGCGATTCTGCTGAATGCCCTTTCAGCTTTCATGTTTCACCGCCACGGCCCACGGCATATTGCGCTCACCACATCCGACGATGCCGGGGCCAGGCGGGTCATTTGCCTGGAGAGGGGAGACCTTGCCGACAGGCGCCAACTCATGGACGGGGTTCGCAGGCAGCTAAAGACCGGGGAAATAGGGATACCACGATGAAGCAGAGCAATATAAATCAGATTGAAATCACTTGGCAGCAGCTTTTCGGAGATATTCCGGGGATAAGGAATTATTGTCAAAACCGGATCTGCATCAAGCGGGAGGTCATCCCCATCATCTTCGTTCCCGGCCTCATGGGAAGCAGGTTGGTGAGAAAGAAAAAAGAAGAGAGAATTCCGGAAACCGATAATCTGAAGCCGGGGAATAAGGAAGAGATCGGGATTTCCCTGGTGAAGCAAAAAAACAGCGGGGCCAAGGAAGATGATGGCAACGATCCCAGAATATGGGATCCGGATGATCCAGGCTTCATGTTTGCCAAATTCGGAACGTTCAAGTCTACGGCCGCGAAACACAAGGCTCTCGTAATCGGAGATAAATTCGATTCCAATTATGCGGAAGTCTTCAACAATGATTCAGCGCATAACGACAAGTGTTTTTTTCTGAATCCGACAAAACTCGCACTGCTCGCGGCTGGGGTGGGATAATGTGGGAGAGCTACGGTCAATTCATTCTCAAACTGCAAACTCATGCATGGCCGAACCCCCACGACTATTGTTTCGAATTTCCCGTGCACGCTTTCGGATACAACTGGACAGATTCCGCGGACAACAGCGGCTTAGCACTCAAGATGTACATCGACAGAATCATTGAAGAGCACAGAAAAGGCGTTTACAGCCCTGATGGCTTGCAGCGCGAGTGCAAACACGTAATCCTGATCACCCACTCCATGGGTGGGTTGGTTGCCCGCTCTACCTGTGTCCTGCATGGAGCGCAGGTACAGGTGCTGGGGGTCATACATGGAGTGCAACCGGCCACCGGCTCGCCGGCCGCCTACTGGCGCATGAAGGCTGGTTTTGAACGTCCCGGGTGGAGTGGGCCGAACAAAGCCTGGTGGGACTGGCTTAGAAAACCTCGGGAAATGTTCAACCATGCGGTCTTGGGTCGCGTAGCGGCGGCCATTCTCGGAACCGACGGTGAGGAAGTTACGTGCCTCATGGGCAACATGCCCGGAGGTCTGCAACTACTGCCGACAAAGGATTACGTGGACAACGAGGGGAATCGTCAATGGCTCACCTACCCGAGAAAAAATGGAGAATTGAAGCTTCCGAAAGACAACCCTTACAAGGACATATATTCGCTGGAAAATGAAGCCTACCGTCTGGTTAATCCCGAATGGCTTGATCCTCGCGACGGTGACACAGCCATTGAAGAAGAATATGAGGAAAACAGTCCATGGGAAAATTTCTCTGGTTTTCTTCAGATGGCCGAAGATTTTCACGACAAACTCCAAACCCAATATCATCCTGAAACCTACCAGTTTTACGGCACTGATCTGGATTCGCCGGATAAGATCGTATTCGAAAGAAAAGACCACCAACACTACGACCGTCCTGACAACCCGTATATGCGCTACATGCCTGCGTACGAACCTAAATTTAGCCGGAAGGGAACATACCGGGTCTACGTTGACGAGTACGAACGACCGCTTACGGAGGACACAAAGGATGCCGTCGGGATTGTCACCATGGGATCTCCCGAGGGTGAAGGCGACGGCACTGTTCCCGTCTCGTCGGGAAAAGCACTTCACTTGGGTGAGGGGAGAGATGGTAACTCAAGAACATTCGACATAGGAAAGGAAAACAATGATGACCTTTTTTATATAGGGCATCAGAAGATATATATGACCCACAATGCACGGGAGATCGTTTTCAAGTGTATCTGGAATCTTGTCGAAAAACGAATAGATGATGAAGTCGGAGAAATGGAGACCGTACCTTGATTACTAAATACCGATACTTGTCAATATTTTTAGTGGCGTTGGCAGCTTCTTCAATAATACTGTTTACCTATAGTGGTGGTGAAACACAACACAAACAGACTGCTCAATCAATGATAAAATGGGAGATAAATAAAACTATGCAATATTATCTCATAGGACGATTTTTGATTGATGTGCCATCTGATATGAAACTAAGCTCACAAAACGGAACAATAAGGTCATCTGAAACATATGAATTTATTTGGCCTCAAGTACAAGATAAGTCAAAAATAAGAGAGGAAATGCTCAAGACAAAACTGGCTGAAATAAAAAAATTTCGCCCGCCAAAAGGTAAAGAAAGTGCTTTCATCGAAATACGTGAAATAAAGGATATTCCACATTGGACAAGGGGAATCCTTTACTACAGTAACTATTTAGGGGATGAAGTAAAATGGGTTATGCTAACTGACTTTGGTCGTGTGGGTGTTTGGACTGAAATGCGTAGTGGGAAAAATAATCCAGCAAACATTGGTAAAATGATCCAATCTTTTTCAACTTTTGCAAATGCCTACCAAGTGAGGTGTTCCAACAATGCTTCATCTTTACCTTCTGGAAATTGGTTTCACCTTAGATACGGTTCAGTTAACCTACCATATAAAATACGAGAACGCTCCAGAGTCTGCTTTTACGATCGCACCAATGCGCTGAGGCTCGAAATAGAAATGAATGAAACGTATAAAGTCGAGGACATCGGACTATCAGATCGATTAAGCGCTGCCATAAACTCAAACTATGCCATAGGAGTCGAGGTAGATAAGATACGAGCACACAAAAGGACCGCCGCGGGTTTGAAGGGTGAAGAAGTGGTTTTTCGTACAACCGATAGCAAGAAAACCGTTCTGAATTTTGGTTGGGAGTTTCCCGGGGAAAAGAATTCTGGGGAAAAACCGGAAATCCAGATCACCATGGATTCGCCGGACGGCAACCTTGATGAAAAGCTGAAAATCTGGGACGCGATTCTCGATTCCTTCAAGCCAATGTACAAGACGGGGAAATAGGATTCCGCACTTTTCCAGGGAGGCGGCACACATGCCCACCAACACCATCGTCAACGGCCAGACCGTAGTCCACAAGGAAAGCGACGGCGTGCTCACCACCTCGCCGGATGTATGCCTCACCCCCATGGGCGCAACAGTGGTCCCCATACCCTACGTCAACGTGGCCAGGTCCGTGGACACCAGCAACGGCAGCAGGACCGTCACCGTGGACGGCAACCCCATCATGCTCAAGGATTCCATCTTCAGCACCAGCAGCGGCGACGAGCCGGGCACGGCCGGCGGCGTCACCTCCGGAGTCAACAAGGGGAAGGCCAGGTTCGTCAACTACTCCAACAACGTCTTCGTGGAAGGCCGTCCCGTCTGCCGCCGCCTGGACCCCATGATCAGCAACCTCTCCAACCCCGGCAACACCCCTCCCGCGCCGCTCATGCAACCGAATGTGGAGGCTGAGGAGATAGATGCGGATGCACACGTGCTCAGCGTCGCGTTCGTCTTCAAACGCCCTCATGTTGTCACCGAAAAAGTCGAACAGCCTCTCATAGATCTGCCCTATACCATCAGCGGACCAAAGGAATTCAAAAGCGTGGAAAATGAGAAGTATGTCGGGGTACTGAAAAAGGACGCCTTAAAAGGCGCGTATGCCTTCTCATTCGATAAGTTCGATCTTAACGAGCGCCCAATTGAAGATTCGACAAAAAGCTGACATTGCACAGAGGCCAAGGTGAGAATGTTCCTGATAGTATTTCTGGCAGTTACGTGGTCTTTGACTTTTTCTAGCTGCAGCGACGCAGCAGGAGAAAAAAGAGCAAGTAGCAATGCAGAGCGGAAAGGAGCCAAAGACGGAATGAAAACCTATTACATTGGTCGATTTGCCATAGATGTTCCGGAGGACTTCAAGCTTGAAGTTCTGAACCAAAAAATCAGGTATGCGGAAGTATCGGATTTTTTGTGGAGCAAGTCGAGAGATCGCCAGGAGCAGAGAAACGAACTCTGGACAGAAAAAATATCCGAAGTCAAACGCCTGCCTCAGCCTGTAGACAAGAAAGCGATAATTGTCGAAGAACGGGAAATTCAGGGAATTGGCAAATGGGCGAAAGCCGTCATCTACCGTGGTGATTACCTGATTCCCAAAAGAATGTTCTGGTCAGTGCTTGTTGATTACGGCGATGTTGGCATTTGGCTGAAAATTGCCGGAACCAATAACGAGCTGATGAAGAAAAATCTCTCTAATATTCTTACATCGTATCAATTCGGGTGGAACCAGTCGTCAAAAAACAGCTTCTATCTGAAGTATGGGGCGATAAATCTGCCGTATCTTGAACAGGAACAATCCTATGCCCGCTTTGAAGGACATACTTTACTAAAGCAGTTTGAAATAGAAATGGATGAAACTCATCTTAATGAGCCGAAAGATGAAGGCTTATTGGGAAGACTCGCCGCTGTTGTCGCAACAAGGTTTGCTGGGAAACTTGACATCGAGAAAATAAGAATGGGCGAACGTACTTTGGTTAATCTTAAAGGTGAAGAAACCATTCTCAGAGTTCATGATGGCGATAATATCAGACTAAGTTTTCTCTGGCGCTTTTCAGGCGAAAAAGATTCTGGCGAAAAGCCTAAAATTGTTTTTGATATGGAAACGTCTGATGACAAGATGAACGAAAAAATAAATCTGTGGGATGCTATTCTCAAATCAATCTGCCCTATATATTAACAAACACAATCCTTGACAAAGGAACTGAATCATGTCCAGCGTGATTAATCCCATCGATATATTATGTTTTGATCTCAACCAACTTGTTGATGGACTGAAAACTGACGTACAAAACCGTGTCATTATTGAACGATTTGTTATGCCTATCATTTTCGTCCCAGGGATAATGGGTAGTAGACTCAAAATAGTCGGTGGAGCAAAGGTTTGGGATCCTGATGATACATGGTTCATGGTCAAAAGCTTCGGGTTGAAAAACGTATCGGCTGAAGAACGCAAGTTACGAATAATTGGGAAAGAGTTTTCCGCTGATTATCTCGAGGTAGCCAATAATGATGAAATACACAATCTGTTGCTCGATAAAAAAGAGCAAAACGACAAGCATCGTGTGAAACGCAAATGGGGAGGCGTTGCCTGGATGAGTTACGGGCCATTTTTAACTGAGCTCCAAAACAGAAAATGGGACAACACTGTTAACCTATTCTTTGAATTTCCCGTATATTGCTTCGGGTACAACTGGACCTCATCCAATAAGCTTGCCGGTGAGAAGCTCGCGGCTTACATCGACGAAGTCATAAAGACTTACACGGACAAAAGCCGTAAATGCGAAAAAGTAATCCTTGTCACCCATTCCATGGGAGGACTTGTGGCGCGGTCCGCATGCATGCTTTCCGGAGCAAAAGACAAGGTGCTCGGAGTAATCCACGGGGTGCAACCGGCGAATGGCTCTCCAACCGCTTACTGGCGTATGAAAGGCGGATTCGAAAGACCGCATACAATCCCTGAAATCAATTTCTTTCACTGGCTCAGCAATCCTTCGAAGGCTTTCAGGCACATGAAGGGGAAAGTCGTTAGCAGTTCGTTGCTGGGAATTCCTTTCACCAACCTTAAAATCGGCGCAGGTCACATCTCCGCCTGGGTACTTGGCACAGACGGAGAAGAGGTGACCGCCCTCCTCGGCAACATGCCCGGCGGACTGCAACTCCTGCCAAATAAGCAATATAGAAAAAACGATGATAATGGAGCATGGCTTCAATTCCTTAATGCTAAAGGCGAGCAAGTGGAATTGCCGAAAGGTGATCCATATGAAGAAATCTACCGCAAAGACAAAGAGTATTATCGACTTGTCAATCCAAAATGGTTGAACCCCGGCGAAAGGAAGTCTTCGGAATTACATGAAGATGTTTCTCCTTGGGATTTCTATCTGGGATATCTCGCAGAAGCCGAGAAATTCCATACGGACCTGGGAGATCAGGTGCATCAGCAGACCTACCAGTTCTATTCCTCCGGTATTGCCACCGCCGATCGGATCGTTTTCTCCAAATCTGAGGATACACTCTGGCAGAGCCTGAAGCGGTATTTGGGCGCCGTCGGAAAAGACATACCGAAGGATATCAAAAGCGCCGGAAAATCCTTTGTTTTCACGGTGTGCAGAGGCGGGCTTCCCCTTGCCAGGAAACTCATTGATGCCGTCATTGACGCAGCAGGAGGCGCCCTTGTGAAAGACAGCGACTGGTATCAGAACAGGGGAGGATATCGGGATCGGGTGGACGATAAGGATGGCCCGAGCGATAGCGGCCCCCTCAACCTCGTCACCATGCAGCTTCCCGACGGCGCTGGAGACGGAACCGTCCCCGAATCTTCGGGAATGGCGCTGAAGCTCGGCGAAGACACAAAACGTACTTTCTGCATCGCCGACATGGAAGGCTTCGAAGCGGATTTCGTTAAGGAAAACGCTCCACGAACCAAGCCGAGACGAAGTGTCGATTTCGATGAAAGCTGGTTTGACCGAGGACATGAGCCGATCTTCAAGACAAAAAGCGCTCGGCATATAACCTTCACCGCCATAGAAAACATATGCCGGAAAGAAATTAAGAGGATGCTAGGGAAAGCATGACGGCAACGGGTCCGCGCATTATTTGAGGAGAAATGCAATGGGATCATACGTCACATAGTCTTCGAGGAACATTCATGGTCGGCCGACAAGGCCCGTCTCGCGCGGCGTAAGCTCTCATACAATCCTGCCGGCGCATGACATTGCTCGGACTTTCGGAGCATCTAGAAAACAGGCCACTCAGAGATGTGAGTAACGAGCCGGACCGTATCGAAGGGGCGATCCGGGAACAGGGGCCTTACGGCGGGAAGGCGCCAGGGGAAAGCCGTGTCGGGACGCTAGCGGATGAACTCGAACTTTTCGCGACCTGACGAAAACAAGGGGAAGGATCAATCATGGATTTCATTAACTCCACGCCGCTCAATGCCGCGCCTTTTTCCCACATGGACGCAACCGGCGCAGAGTCTCTTGTAGTTGTCGTCAAGGGAACCTGGACGATCAGGGAAGGAAAGGAACTGGTGGTCGCCGCAGAGCAGACGCCGATCCGCCATGCGCCGGAATACCACGGTGATCCCGGCTCCTCGAGCCTCAGGTACGACACCGACATGGTACCGGAAAAACCCGGCACCGATTGCGTCCTCCTGGGCCACGCCTGGGCGCCTGGGGCAGGCACAAAACAGGTTGATGTGACCCTCGCCGCGGGGCCGGTACAAAAGACGATAAGGGTATTCGGCGAGCGGATATGGATCAAGTGTCTCGGGATAGTCTCAATGTCCCGGCCTGCCCCCTTTGAAAAGATTTCCCTGGTCTACGAGCGGGCCTTCGGCGGGTCCGATACAAGCTGGCCCGACCCGAAACATTATGAGTTCTGCCTGGAGAACCCTGTTGGCAAAGGCTTCATGGGTCGCAGGACGAAAATTGAACCGGACGGGATGAGGCTCCCCAACCTGGAGTCGCCGACGCACCCGATACGGAAACCGAAGGATCGGCCTGTGCCGTCGGGGTTTGGAATGATCGCGCCTTACTGGAGTCCGCGGGCCGGCTATGCCGGCACCTGCGACGAACACTGGCGCAGGCACGTGAGCCCGCTGCCGCCGGAAGACCTGGATACCAGGTTCTACTCGTCGGCCTCGCCCGGCCTTGCCTCGGGGAAACATCTCGCCGGAAACGAACAGGTGCTGGTGAAGGGCGCCCATAGATACGGTCGCCTTATCTTCGATCTTCCAGGAATTACGCCACGGGTCACCGTCCAGCGAATGGGGGGCTCTGATGATCTTGCCATGTGGCTTGACACCCTTATCGTCGAACCTGATGAGGAAAGGCTGACCCTCGTATGGCGCGGGAGATTTTCCGTTAACGGCAAACTCCGCGACATTCTTGGAACACGGATTTGTATTTGAGTTTATTAACAATATGACTTGTCATGCGCGAGTCGTGGCGGGAGAAAATTCATGTTCAAACGATATTTCCGTGAAGAGTTGAGCAGGCTCAAGGCGCTGGGAGCCGAGTTCGGCGAAGCCTATCCGGCGCTCGCGCCGTTCCTCGGCGGCCCGTCCGCCGACCCGGATGTGGAACGGCTGCTGGAAGGGGTGGCCTTCCAGACCGCCTTGCTGCGGCAGAAGCTGGACGATGATTTTCCCGAGATCATCCACGATCTTATGCATCTCGTCATGCCGCACTACCTGCGGCCGATTCCCGCCGCCACCATGGTTGTCTTCACTCCTGCCCCTTCTCTCAGACAGACCGTGACCGTTCCCCGGGGGACAAGGCTGCTGTCCGTGCCCGTTGACGGAACCCGTTGCGGGTTTTCCACCACCTGTGCCGTGGAGGTCCATCCACTGGAGCTGGAGAACGCCTCCTTTGTCTGCCCTCCAGGCCGGTCGGCGGCAATAATCTTGTCCATGGCGCTGCAGGGGATTCCCCTCTCCCAGTGGCGGCCGGGAAAACTGCGTATCTACCTTGCAGGCGATCACGTTCCCGCCTCTGACCTTTATAAGCTTTTCAGCCGCTGCGTAAAGCAGATCGTCCTGTCGCCCGCCGACGGCGGCAGACCCGTTACCCTCCCTGCGGCTTGTCTTCAACCTGCGGGCTTTTCGGACGAGGAAGCGATGATTCCATACCCGCCACACGCCTTTCCCGGCTTCAGGCTCCTGCAGGAGTATTTCACCTTTCCGGGAAAATTCATGTGTTTCGACATTTCCGGATGGGAACGCTGGCTGGACAGGGGTGAGGGGAGACAGTTCTCCATCGGCATAGAATTCGGCGATGTCCTGCCCGAAGCGCCCAGGGTCACCCGGGACAACTTCGCCCTGTTCGCGGTTCCGGCCGTTAACATCTTCGCCCATGACGCGGATCCCGTTTCCATGGACAACCGCAAGGACCGCTATTTGGTCCGTCCATGCGGCGACGACCCCTCCCACTTCCAGGTTTTCTCCGTGGACTGCTTAACCGGCTT
>Ga0228535_1001539_pt1 | contig 33551 bp, 26 predicted proteins | sample SJ1metagenome_FD_168457 | JGI IMG/M metagenome (GOLD analysis project Ga0228535, IMG submission 168457) | Enriched culture of PCE-dechlorinating microbial communities from Ithaca, New York, USA - SJ1 | ecosystem: Engineered > Modeled > Simulated communities (microbial... > Unclassified | place...
GGCTTAGATTTTTGTATTCGTGAAAGTTTGTCTTTTTCCTTACAACTTTTTCCTTCTTCTCGAAATCTTGAAGAAGCTGTAAAATCAAATCCAGACGCAATAAAAATAAAGGCTTTTATCAATAAATATCGTTCTTCTTTATCAACTGATATTTTAGAAAGTGGTCAATATTCATTTAAGGCGTTTTTGTTACAAGTTGCTAATCATAAATCAATTGATGCCTTACCTATTCAATTTGTTAAATATGATGAACTTACAGAGGAAGAGAAAAGAAATGTAAACAGAATTGCAGCACTTGTAAAAGTAAAAGAAAGACCTGTTTCAGGTAAAGATTTATTAATGCCAGGCAAAGTGGTTGAATTTGTTCAGAATGGTTTAGGTAATCCCAAAATATTAAAAAATGGCAAAGAAAGAGATAAATTCAATACTGATGCTCATACAAGATGTTGGAAAAAATATGCTGTAAGACCAAGTAATGGTGATGCAAATCCATCAAATACTGATACAAGATTTTGCATTTATGATGAACCATCAGGACAATATAGATATACGAAAGCATGGTCTGAATTTTTAATTGAAAAAATGAAAATAGAAGATGAATATAATTCTTTATACACATAGCCCACGCTTCACAGCCTCACACATTGCCAAGCCCCACGAGCCAACGCTAAAACCAAAGCTTGTCAAAGAGTGTGTCTGTCCTAACGCACGGCAGACAGAAACGAAGTAGCAAATTGAAAGATAAAATGACAGAAAAAATAAACACCGAACGGCTAACACGCGGTATAGTTAATTGCCGGTGCAGTGCGTATTCGAGCGGCACAGCTCGTATCAAAAGCAGTTGTAACTTGATAGGAAAGTGCTTCGAATTCGGCAACAAAAACATACCGCCAATCCGTTAGGGGGCATTAGAGTACGAAAAAATGAACGAAACAAGTAATACAGAACGACTATTATCTGTCAAATTCCCTGATATTGCAAGAGAATGGGATTTTTCAAAAAATGGGGAATTAACACCTTCTGATGTTACTTATGGATCGAATAAGAAAGTATATTGGATTTGTCCAATATGCAATGAATCCTATCCTTGTACAATATCAAATAGAACAAGTAAAGCAAGAAAGGGTTGTCCATATTGTTGTCATAATCCGCGAGTAAATTCAAAAAATAATTTAGCTGTCCAAAATCCTAATTTAGCAAATGAGTGGGACTATTCTCTTAACTCCTTAACTCCATCCGAAATATTGCCAAATTCAAACAAGAAGTATTATTGGATTTGTCCCAAATGCGGAATGTCATATTTAGCAACTGCAAACAATCGTTCAAATGGATATGCCTGTCCATACTGTGCAAGTCAAAAGGTATGTGATTTCAATTGTTTAGCAACAAAATATCCTGATATTGCAAAAGAATGGCATCCTTCAAAAAACAAAAAAACTCCGAAAGAAGTTACAGGTAGTGCAAACCAATATGCTTGGTGGATTTGTAAAAAAGGACACGAATGGAAAGCAAAAATAAATAATAGAACTGTTTTAAAAAGAGGTTGTCCAGAATGTTCAAAAGGAAATCATACATCTGTTCCTGAACAACTTATTTTCTATTATGTACATCAATTATTTTCTGATGCAATAAATAATTATAAATTTAATAAAACAGAAATCGACATTTATATTCCTTCTTTAAAAATTGGAATCGAGTATGACGGAGAACATTTTCATCGTACAAAAACAAAATACCAAAAGGATATTGCAAAAAATGAATTATTACATAACAATGGAATAACACTAATCAGAGTTAGAGAAAACGGATGTTACAAAATGGAAGCGGAAAAGTGCATTATCTATAATTGCGATTTTTCCAGTGATTATAGATATCTACAGCCAATCATTACTAATATTCTTGATTATTTAAATGCACAAGCTAACACCTCACAAACTATTATTGTTAACATAGAATCAATAATAAACATTATACAAGCAAGTATAAAAATCATTCCCTTTGAAAAAAGTTTTGCAGCTAAACACATAGATCCTGCTATTGAATGGGATTATTCATTAAACAAACCTCTTATTCCTGAGATGTTTTTACCAATGTCAGACAAAAAAGTAGGATGGATTTGTAAAAAATGTGGATACAAATGGAACGCCCCCATTAAAAGTAGAAGTCTAGGATATGGCTGTCCTCGCTGTGCAGAGCGTCAACAATACACAACAGAAGAATGGATTTTAAAAGCAAAAAAAATACACGGAGATAAATATGATTATTCAAAAGTTAAATATATAAACTCAAAGACAAAGATTACAATCAAATGCTTAACTTGTAATATGGAGTTTGAACAAATACCATCAGATCATTTAAGAGGTAAAGGATGTAAATATTGTGTAGGGCAATCTCTTCACCCATTAAAAACATTAGCTAAATTAAATCCTCAAATTGCATCAGAGTGGGACTATGAAAAAAATGGGACAATAACTCCCAATGATATTGGAAAATCAAATAAAAATAAATTTTGGTGGAAATGTAACAATGGAAAAAATCACAGTTATTTAGCATATGTTCAACAAAGATTAAGAGGTTCAGGATGTGCGGTATGTGCAGGTAGACAAATTATTCCAGAAACAAGTCTTGCATTTTTATTCCCTGACCTAGCAAAAGAGTGGGATTATGAAAAAAACAGACCTTTAACTCCATTAGATATAGGAAAAGGTTATGATGGAGATGTTTGGTGGAAGTGTCCTAATAATAAACATCCTTCATATATGTCAAAAGTATACAATAGGACAAAAAAAGGAACTGGATGTAAAAAATGTTACGAAGAAAAAAGGAAGGGAAACGCCCCCTAACAATCTGTCATAGTGCATAGGGCGGAAAGTGGGTATTTGAGGCTTGGGTGCTTTCTACAGCACCGCCGAAACGCAGTTTCGACGGCAAGTCCAAATTGCAAGTGTCAAACCTGCGTCTCGGCTACTTAGCGGCTTGAAAAGTTAGTGATTTCTATGCCCTACGCACCATACAGTTCACCGTTGTATGTCAACATAAAGAAAAACAAAACCGATAAGCTGAAACAATTAAATCTAAAAAATAGAAGAAGATTATGAATGATAATATGATTTTATGTGTACAATTGACTGTTGAGAATTGTCTTGGATAATCCGGATCATACTGACCACCTCAATCCGGCACAAATGTTCTAAAATTTTGGTTTAAGATTAAGATTTTTTACTGACAATACGGCGGATACTGACCACTTTTCACAAGCATAGGAAATAAATTATTTTAGGATTGATCTTACAGGTGAGCAAATTCAGAAGACTGTATTTTGTTTTCAGACTGTTTTAGGGAATACGGAGCATGTTGACCAGTTTATTTTCTTTATTGTCTTAGGTTTTGCTTTATTTCGCAGCCATTATTCATCAACACAATCGGTTATGGCAGGAAAAACAAGACCCATGAGTCAGATAAAACAATTATTACAATTACACAAGCAGGGCATGAGAATCAATACCATTGCCCGTACGCTTTGTATGAGCCGCAATACAGTGAAATCCTATCTTCACAAGTTGTCACTCTCAGGCATTGATATAGATGTCCTTCTCTCGTTGGACGATCCTGTTTTAGAAGGCAGGATTCTATGGCAGGAGTACCGCAGCGAACAGCCAGGTGGTTACAGTTATACACAGTTTTGCCATGGCTGTGACAAGTCAGAATATAGAAGATTTTCTTCATGCCCTGGCTTGTGCTCTGGTTCATTTCGGAGGAGTTCCACAGGTGTTGGTACCAGATAATCTTAAAGCAGCCATTGTCAAAGCCAACCGTTACGAGCCGGATATAAATCGTGCTCTGGAAGACTTTGCCAATCACTACAACTTCACAGTAATACCTGCCCGCATACGCAAACCCCGTGATAAAGCACTGGTAGAGAATCAGGTAAAACTTATTTATGCAAGAGTTTATGCCAGATTGCGCAATGAGCAGTTTTTTGACTTACAATCGCTCAATACAGCCATTGCTCAAAAGAACAGGGAACATACACAAACCAGGATGCAGCAAAAACCTTATTCGCGGGAAGAAAAGTTTTTAGCAGAAGAAAAAATGCTTCTCAAACCATTACCCGAATCTGCGTTTGAATTGAAGTATTACAGAGAACTTAAAGTGGCACAAAACAACCATGTGTATCTGGCTTAGGATAAACATTATTATAGCGTTCCGTATGCTTACACGGGCATGAAGGCAAAGCTGATATTTACCCGGAGTGTTGTTCGTATCTATGTAAAAAACGAGCTGGTTGCCACGCACGTGCGAAACTTCAAGAGGGGCAGTTACTCTACCGTAAAAGAACATTTATGTTCACACCATCAGCATTATTTAGAGCGCAGTCCCACATATTATATCAAACAGGCTGCCCGAAGTTCGTCCGTATTTGCCACCTTAGTTGAGCTTATGTTCACAAGCGGACGGTATCCCGAACTGCTGTACCGAAGCTGTGACGGGCTATTGAGTCTGCAACGTAAAACAGATGCTACGACTTTTGAAAAGGCATGTCAGATAGCCATTGACTATAAGAACTATTCATACAGGTTTATCAATCAATTAATCATTAATAAAATGACTGAACAGCAAAACGAACAGGAGCAAACCCAAAAACCATTACCCAAACATCCAAATATAAGAGGGAAAGCATATTTTTCTAAAAACCAATATCAACAAACAATTAAATTTTAAACAAACAAACAAAACAAACAAAACAATGACACAGATTGAATCTCAAATGAATCAGTTGCGCTTGCACTTGATGATTTTGGATTTACACACTTTGACAAACAGCAACAATTGGATTTAATGGAGATTGTGGAAGACAGACACTCACGGGCGGCAACCATTATTTCCAGTCAGTTACCTGTTGAAAACTGGTTTGATGTGATTGAAAATGAAACAATTGCAGACGCAATACTCGATAGAATTGTGCATACTGCATATAGAATTGAATTGAAAGGTGAAAGTTTAAGAAAAAAACGGTAATTTTGTCAGACGATTGTGTTGAGAGATACACAACCTAAGAGATGGTCAATATCACCGGAATAGGTGGTCAGTATCACCGGAATATCCAAACTCGTTTATACCCGCAACTTTATTTTCGTGTTATCTCCAAATTTAACCGAATTATCAAAGTATTATTGCGTGTTATTTTTTTGCCAAATGTATTAAAAATTTATAAATTATCAATGAAAAATTTAATGTTTTGTAAACTTTTTTCTGTTACATGGGTATATATCTCTGTTGTTTTGCTGCTATTGTGCTATAAAAGTTCTTGTATGTAACGCAAATCAGTCCAGATTCAAGTAAATGTGTTGCATATGAATGCCTTAGCCAATGAAGTGTTAAGAGATTACACCTTGAGGCGAAATGGTTTTCATGAAGCAATTATTGCAAAAAATTGGCTTTAGCGAGTTTAGTTATTCTGTCGACGTATCCTCATCTTTATTTCCGGTTCTCAAGACAGGTTCAGGACATCCATTATATTCCGGCAATCCGGGTACTTTAGGACAATCATCTAAGTAATCCGGTATACCATCGAAATCGGAATCTTTAGGACAACCTCTATGGTCGACTGACTCGCGGGCATCAAATGGAGTATCGGGACAGTCATCACGATAATCAGGCACTCCATCATCATCTGCATCAATCAGACATCCATTAATATCGACATACCCACGAGCTTCAATTGGGGTATCAGGACACAGGTCTAAATAATCAGGAATTCCATCATCATCACTGTCTAAAAGACAGCCGTTTGCATCTACAAAACCACGTGCAGCAGCCGGTGAATCCGGACATAAGTCTAAATAATCTGGAACGCCATCATTGTCGGTATCTATCGGACATCCTACTGAATCTACGGCAATGCCGATTGGTGTATCGGGACATTTATCCATATAATCGAAAACTCCATCCTGATCTGTATCTATCGGACAACCATTTTCATCTACAAAACCACGTGCAAGAGGCGATGAATCAGGACATTTATCTAAGTAATCAGGCACTCCATCTCCATCTGTGTCTAAAGGACAACCATCCGGTCCGACAAAAGCACGTGCTTCTTTTGGGGTATTCGGACATAAATCAAGATAGTCTGGCACTCCGTCTTTATCACTATCAACAGGACAACCGCGACTGTCAACTTTAACACCGAAAGGAGTATCCGGACATCTGTCAAATTTATCGCTAATACCATCTTTATCAGTATCTTTATGTGTACCTATACCGATATTAAAACCTATTGCCATATTAACTCTATCATTATGATATCCAAGAGGAAATGCAAATGAAGGAATTTGAGGATTAAACTGCTGCAAATCTAAACCGATGGTTCTGAATGGTATATAATCTGCTGAAAGGAAGATATTGAATATACCTGTTCGCACATTTGCACCTAAGCCAAAAGTACTTGCTTTTCCATCTGTTACTGAATATGATAATGCCAGATTAAGCCATTTTATAGGACGTAAATTGAGTGCTGTTGTTAATTCATGCAAAAGTTTATTTTCTCTATATATGCTTCGAGATAAAACACCAAAACTTATAACATTTTTCAATACACCAAATTCGGCAGATACATTTAATTTAGGTGCTAAATAATTCATCACACCGGGTAAATCACTTCGATTTGTAGTTAACTTATCTCTTATATCAGCTAAAATTGAGTCTGATGGTACTTCTGTAAAATCAGTATGATTATTTTTCCATGCAATAGCATCATCTTCATCAAAGATATAATCTAACCCATACTTAACTGATTGTCTTTTAGTCCATTGGAGAAGACCTAAATCAGTTACGGCAGCAGCTAATGTTAAGTTGGGTATTGGCTTATAATTCATTCCAAAATCTAAAGCTCCACCAAAACCTTCAGGCAAAATATATTGGAAAAAACTTGCAGGTTTAACAAGTTTAAATTTATTATCTATATCGAAATCTGAGGCTTTTACAACCGTAATATCTGCTTGTGATCTTACTGTATTTGCAGAATAATTGAAATCGGCTTTGTCTACATCAATATTAAAATGATTGTTGCCATAAAGCAATTTTATCTTAGTACCAAACCCGATTTTTTCGTTAATCATACGAGAATATCCAAAAGCACTTTCGGTATATGTATTCAATGACAGATTAAAATTCTTAAAATCAGCAACATAACCATCTGTTAACTGTAGTCCATTCGCATAAACATCAATAAAACTTTTTGGAAGATTTAAGTTGACATCACCCCTTTGGGCAATTGAAAATGTCCAGTAATTCCTGTTATGCCTAAAACCAATATCAATCAAAGAAACAAAAGCTTCTGCATATAGGTTAGAAATTGGCTTAAATGCAGATGTATATTGAGTTTTATCGTTTTCTATATTTAAAATATGATTTGAAGCAAAACCTGCATTTTTAAAAGTAGGAAAATCTGTATTTATATTGTACTGAAGGTTACCCAGCAAAGGAAAATCCAAATAAAAAGTGCTAACAGGCTGAAGAGATGGATTATAATGATGTCTCAGAGGAGAATTATCTAAAAAATACATATTACTGATAAGTTGAGATTTCAAGTTACCAATATTCAATAGACAAAACAACGCTATAAGTAAAAAGTAAATATGTGATCGTTGCATAATATACTTTGTAAAATAAACACACAAAGATAGAAAAATAATTATACAATTAGTTCTAAATTTATTTTTTCAAATTTATTTTTTATCATTCTCTGAAGAATAATTCACAAGAAATATCTTATCGGTAGAGCGGGTAATAGCAGTATAAAGCCAACGATAATAATTGCGATCTATCTCCATATCAGGCATTATACCCATATCTATAAATACGTTTTTCCACTGACCGCCCTGCGATTTATGACATGTAACAGCATAAGCAAATTTAACCTGCAAGGCATTCATATACTCATTTTCGAAAATTAATTTAAACTTTTCCCTCTTATTTCTGACATCTGAATAATCTTCAGCTACCAAATCGAAAAGTTTACGATTCAATTCAACAGTATGAGCAGGTGATTCCGATTGCAAAATATCCAACCACACACGAGCATCAATTTCCCAGTTGAAATCGAGCGAACGCAAGGTTAAATCAACAAATCTAAATCCATACATTTCCTTGTGTTTTCGTATTCTTACAACTTCAACAATATCCCCATTGGCTATAAAATCAATTTCTTTATAAGGTTTATTCCAGAAATAATTATTGCGTGTTACCATCAGCAAATCACCGTTAGAAATTTCCTCTTCACGCATCATTACCCTTCCTCTTATACCATTATTATAGATATTTGCACGTTTATTAGAGCGGGTAATAACAATCGTATCCTCAACTCCTACCCCATTATATGCGCGTTGAACTTCATCCACCAAATCCATTCCTGATAAGGCTTTTATATCTTCAAATGCTGATAGTTTCAGTTTAGGCATATGTGATGTCAGATTATCTTCCAAAGCTTTTCTCAGCAAAGTCGCATTATATAAAATTCCGCTTTCTAAAGCTTGTCTGACTACATGAGTTAATGTAAAAGTACTGATTTTCAATCCATAGCCGGCAATATTTTGTTCATCGAGAGCCGGACTGTTTTCTTGCATAACCGGAGGTAATTGAGCAGTATCTCCTAAAAGCAACAAACTGCAATCAACACCATTATATATATATTGAATCAAATCATCGAGCAAAAAACCTGAACCAAACTCAGTATCGCCACCGCTATTTGAAATCATGGATGCTTCATCAACTATAAAAAGCGTGTTTGTATGAAGATTATCGGCAAGTTGGAATGAAGTTTCACCCAAAGCCTTCTGACGATAAATTTTCTTATGAATAGTAAAAGCTGAAAAGCCTGAATAACCACTCAAGACTTTCGCTGCACGACCTGTCGGTGCAAGTAAAACGGTTTTTTGCTCCAACTTATGAAGAGATTTCACTAATGCACTAACAATCGACGTTTTACCTGTACCGGCATATCCTTTAAGAATAAAAACCTTTTCAGCAGAAGTATCTGTCATAAACGCACTTAACTGCTTTATTAACTCCTGTTGCTGATTTGTAGGCTCGAATGGTAAAGCCTGTGTTATAATATTGTACAAATAATCGCCTAACATCGTACAAAGATATAAAATTATGTGCTCAGAAAATTGGTATACTGACTTATTTCTTTATCTGTACAATCAGACTATGTTAATGGACACATACTAATATATTAATGGAGGTATTTTGGCTTATATTGGTAAACAACCCAAATAAGACCGGCACATCTTCTGTCTTTTAACATATTGTCACAGTTTTTATAGAAACTATATCTTTTCATTCCCTGTAAAATATTATTTTTGCAGGGAATGTTTTTTTGATAAAATGTCATGGTAATTAGTGATTGCGTAATTGGTGATTGGTGAATAGTTGGGAGTATGGAGTGTGGAGTATGGAGTGTATAGACTATTGACCATAGACTATTGACCACATTAGCACATTGACACATTAGCATATTAGCACATTATCTCAGGCATATTAACACATTATTTATTATACATATGAAACAAAACAAATTTATTCTCACAGCCTTATTATCAGCGATAGCTATAATAGGAACGTCGCAAACAAAAATTGAAGTTACTAATCAATATTCATTTGACAGAACAAATGAAATTATTGAGATTCCGTCATCAGATTTCAACGGAAGCACTTTAAGTGAAAACCTTATACTTAAAGATTCAACAAACAAAGAAATTCCTTATCAATTGATATATAATGGAGGCGAAACTGTTCAATCCATCATCTTCCCTGTTGATGTTAAAACAGGAACTAAAGCGGTTTACACACTTACAGCAGGAACGCCAAAAGCTATAAAAGCTAAAACATATGCTCGCTACATATCTGAAAGAAAAGATGATTTTACATGGGAAAATGATTTGGCTGCATATCGTATGTACGGACCTGCATTAGCAGATGAAAATCCTTCAGACGGTGTAGATCTATGGTTAAAACGTACAGATGAATTAGTAGTCGACAGCTTTTATAGAGGTGATCTTCAATATGGTAAATCATATCATGCAGACCATGGACAAGGTTTAGATTGCTACAAAGTTGGACATACCTTAGGTGCAGGTGGCGTTGCCCCATATGTTAATGGCGAATTATTAATCGGTAATCATTATGATACTCACAAAGTTTTAGATAACGGTCCGCTACGCTCCACTTTTACTCTTACATACAATGATGTGGTAATAAATGGAAAATTATACACCAAAGAGATTACAATTTCAACAAGTGCAGGCACTGTATTAAACAAAGCAGTAGTGAAATATATCGGTGAACAACAAGACATTCAATTGGCAGCAGGGATATTTCTTCATGATGGAAAAGGAGCTTTACAAAGAGCACCCGGTTTGATTGTATATGGAGAAGATGCTATAACTGATGAAACTCAGGAGAATGTAGGTAAAAATTATGTTGGTGTTGTGCTTCCCGACAAAGAAGATGAATATAAGATACAGAAAATCACAGCTTTGCTGATAAAGAAATACAGTATCGGTGATGATTTTACATATTATTTCGGTGGAGGTTGGAGCAAGTGGAAATTTCCGACTCAAAAGGAATGGTTAGCTGCAGTTCGTCAGTTTGCTAATGAAGTAAGATATCCTTTAACCGTAAAAGTTACAAAATAAATTACAAACAGATGAAATCAATTTTTATAGCCTTTGATCAGGCATATTACGAACAAGTGTTGTCAATATTAAGAGGCAATAATGTTCGGGGGTTCACTGCATGGCAGGAAGTGCAAGGCAGAGGAACACATCAGGGTATACCACACTTAGGTTCACATGCTTGGCCATCTTTAAATTCAGCATTAATGACTATTGTTGAAGATAACAAAGTTGATAATATTCTCCAAGAATTAAAAGCCCTCGACCAAACATCTGAGCTGATGGGATTAAGAGCTTTTGTGTGGAATATAGAGAATATGATATAAGACACACTTTCCTTATACGGGATATGAGAGAATGTTAGAGTTCTAACAGTAACTTTACAAACAAAAGCCAACTAAATCATTACGAGACAGTTGGCTTTTTATATTTATAACTCATATCGTAAAATCACTATTTATTTTTTTAGAGAAGATTTTATTTTGATATGTGAAACGATATACGAAAGGATAAATCTGACAAGCAACACAGAATCCTATTGCTGCTTCAAGAAAAGCACATATACCAAAAACAATAACTAAACTATAGTATAAAGTATCTAAATTAAAAATATGTGCAATAAGGATTAAAACAGAGAAAAGAAGTCCGATGCGTGCAGCAAATATTTTAGGACCGGCATTAATCAGATGAGGGCGTTTATTTAATTTAGTTAGAGTAAATTTTGATAATAAAGCAAAAGGACTAAGTTTACTTTTCTCTATACTTCTAACAAAGAAGTCGAAAAGCAAAACTATAAGTGGAAGATAACTATTTGAAAACACAGCATATATTAAGAAGATAACTGTTAGAAACCCATTTAATCTCGCAACATTCTCATCAATCTTTTTAAACGAAATTGGGCAAAGAGCATTCTTATTCATAAATTCATATTTTAAATTACGATGCAAAAATAAGGGTATAGAGAAAAATACTCAATACCCTTTTTAGCGTAATTTTATACCATAAACAAGGTAATTTACAAGAAGTCGTTCAAGGAGCCTGTTTCAAGAACCTTATATTTACCATTATTTTCAGTTACAGTACAACATTCTGTATAAGCATCATGCTCAAATATTATAATTTGTTTGTTTTCAATAGCTTCATCAAGTAGAATTTTCTTTTCGCTCATTGATGTAACAGGAAATGTATCGTAAGCCGAAACCCATGCTAATGGTACGTTTGCAGCAGATGGAATTACATCACCGGCATATACAAAGGTGTGATTATCAGTCTTGATATAAGTAACAATCTGACCCGGCGTATGACCATTGAAAATTTTCATTGTTATTCCTTCACATAAATCTGTCGTGTCGGTTACCAATGTTAGTTTTCCTGCTTCCTGTACAGGCAGCATATTTTCCGGAAAATACGAATCACCTTCTCTTACATTTGGATTCAGAAAGTTTTCCCATTGAGTTTTCCCAACCCAATAAGTAGCATTAGGGAAAGTCAGTACAAGGTTTTTATCTTCATCATACTTAGTGCAATCTCCACAATGATCGAAATGAAGATGCGTCAAAATCACATCAGTTATATCGTTGCAAGTCAGCCCAAAATCATTTAGAGCCTCTTCAAAATCAACTATATCCTTAATGCCGTAAAAGCGCAAATAATCTTTTTGCTTATTTCCTGTACCTGTGTCGATAAGAATTTTCTTTTCTCCTGTATCAATAAGCAAACATCGCATTGTTAATTTGCAAAAATTCTCGTCATCGCAAGGATAACGCTTTTTCCAAACTCTTTTAGGCACAACTCCAAAACATGCACCCCCATCTGCATTAAAATGTCCGGCTTCAATTTTATATATCTTCATTGTAAATTTTTTATTACTTTTGTTGTTCATTTATAGTCGGTACAAAATTAAATAAAAACCCTATTCCAACAAATCTTTATGCAAAGAGTTCATTTTATAGCCATTGGAGGAGCAGCCATGCACAATCTTGCGATAGCTATCAGCAAAAAAGCAAATTATTCTGTCACAGGTTCTGATGATGAGATATTTGAACCCTCACTAAGCAGATTAAAAGAACATGGTTTGCTACCTGAGAAAACTGGTTGGTTTCCTGAAAAAATTCATAAAAATCTTTCAGCAGTAATATTAGGGATGCATGCACGTGAAGATAATCCTGAATTGTTGCGTGCAAAAGAGCTTAAGTTAAAAATTTATTCATTTCCCGAATATTTATATTTACAGACGAGAAACAAAACGAGGATTGTTGTTGGAGGCAGTCACGGTAAAACATCTACAACTGCAATGATTTTACATGTGATGAAAAAACTAAAGATTAATGCAGATTATATGGTTGGCGCTCAGATAGAGGGTTTTGATAATATGGTAAAACTATCGTATGAATCAAGAATTGCCGTTTTTGAAGGTGATGAGTATCTGACTTCACCTATTGATTTACGACCGAAGTTTCATCTTTACAAGCCACATATTGCTATTCTGACAGGCATTGCCTGGGATCATATCAATGTCTTTCCTACTTTTGAAAATTATGTTGAGCAGTTTAGGAAGTTTGTAGATTTGATGGAAATACAGGGTAGATTGATTTATTTCGATGGAGATAAAGAATTAAATTTAATATCAGAAAAGCTGCGAAGGGACATCATTCCTTTTCCATATAACACACCTTCACATGAAGTTATTGATGGTATAACATATCTTATCACTAAGAAAGGCAATATCCCCTTAAAAATTTTCGGTGAACATAATTTACAAAATCTTAATGCTGCACGATTGGCTTGTAAACAAATTGGAATTACCGAAGAAAACTTTAACAATGCTATTGCTGATTTTCCGGGAGCATCAAACCGACTGCAGAAAATATGTGAAACCACGACTTCTGTAGCTTTTAAAGACTTTGCTCATTCACCATCTAAACTGCAAGCAACAGTCCATGCAGTAAAATCACAATATCCTGAAAAACAACTAATTGCTTGCATGGAATTACATACGTTTAGCAGTTTAACAGACTCATTTTTACCACAATATTCAGGTTGTATGAAAGAAGCTGACATCGCTTTTGTATATTTCAATCCTGAAGTTATTAAACATAAAGGTTTAAAACCAATAAACCCGGATGAGGTGAAAAATGCATTTGGAGGTAAAAACTTGTCAGTATATACAGATAGCAGCTTGTTACAGGAAGAATTAAGAAAAATGGATTATAATAACACGGCACTATTATTAATGACTTCAGGGAATTTTTCAGGAGTTAATTTGATAGAATTTGCCAAAGAGTTATTAAATAAGTAGAAAACATATTTTAGTAAAAATAAAAAATGACCGACAAACAAAAATTATTAGATCAACGTTATATGCGTATGGCTCGTATTTGGGCTGAAAATTCATATTGTGAAAGAAGAAAAGTAGGTGCATTATTAGTAAAAAATAAAATGATTATCTCGGATGGATATAATGGAACTCCATCAGGGTTTGAGAATAAATGTGAGGATGAAAATAATAATTCAAAAGCATATGTTTTACATGCTGAAGCTAATGCCATATCAAAAATTGCAAGATCTCACAATAGTAGCGATGGGGCAACACTTTATGTTACGGCATCTCCTTGCATTGAATGTTCAAAATTAATTATTCAAGCAGGAATAAAACGAGTTATATATGGAGAAGAATATCGAATTATGGATGGTGTTGATTTACTAAAAAGAGCAGGTATAGAGGTAGAATTACTTGAAATTTGAATTTAAAAATAACATACTATTAAACAATAATATATCAATAATGAATAAAAAAAATATCAACTTAGTTGCAATAGTTTTAGTAGCCCTAATCAGCGGGTTATTATTAGGAAATCTTGTTTCTAAAAGAAATATAGAACTTTCTAACAACCGTCTTGGTAATTTATTCGATTTTTCAATAAAGAAAAACAATAAAATATCAGAAATTCTACAACTAATTGATAATTATTATGTTGATACAGTAGATATAAGTAATTTTTCAGAAGAAATGGCTGTCGATTTAATTGCCAAATTAGATCCTCACTCTGTATATATTCCTGCAAAAGATTTAGAAATAGTAAATAACGAACTCGAAGGAAGTTTCTCAGGTATAGGCGTTCAATTTAATATTCAAAACGATACGATAATGATTATATCGGTAATCAGTGGCGGACCGTCAGAGAAAGTAGGGTTACTTGCAGGTGATAGGATTGTTGCGGTTGATGATTCTATTTTTACCGGCAAGACCATTAATAACGAAAAGGTAATGCGAAGATTAAGAGGACAGATAGACACCAAGGTTAAATTAGGAATTAAACGTCCCGGAACTGAAGAACAATTAACATATACGGTAACACGTGGTCAGATTCCTGTAACATCAATTGATATTAGTTATATGGTTGCTCCGGAAACAGGTTTAATAAAAGTAAATAAGTTTGGTGAAAACACATATTCTGAATTTCTTGTATCAATAGCTAAATTGAAAAAAGAAGGAGCAACAAAATTCATAATAGATTTGAGAGAAAATAGCGGAGGTTATTTAGACAAAGCCATAGCTATGATAAACGAATTCCTTCCTGCCAATCAGCTAATTGTATACACTGAAGGAAAGGCTAATCCAAGATTTGATGCTAAATCTGATGGTACAGGTTCGTGTATCAATAATCCGGTAGTAATTTTAATTGATGAATTTTCTGCTTCAGCAAGTGAAATATTTGCAGGAGCTATACAAGACAACGATAGGGGTACAATCATTGGTAGAAGGTCTTTCGGTAAAGGTTTAGTACAGCAACAAAAGACTTTATCAGATGGATCGGCAATCAGACTGACTGTTGCGAAATACTACACTCCATCAGGTCGTTGCATACAAAAACCATATAAAAACGGTAGCAGCGAAGATTATGATATGGACATCTATAATAGATTTTTACATGGTGAATTTTACACAAAAGACAGTATCAGACAAGTTGATTCTGTGGAATATAAGACCAAATCAGGTAGAATTGTATATGGTGGTGGAGGTATAATGCCTGATATATTTATTCCTCGCGACACTTCTGAATATACACCATATTTGAATAAAGTAATAAACAATTCATACTTGTATCAATTTGCATTTCAATATACAGACAAAAACAGACAGGCACTTATAAAACACAAGGATTGGCAATCATTACTGAAATATTTAAACAACCAAAATTTATTGCAAGAATTTATATCATATGCTGAATCTAAGGGAGTTAAGCCTGTTCACAAAGAGATAACGCAGTCGGGAAATTTTATGTCAACAAGACTAAAAGCTTATATTGCCAGAAATATATTAGGCGATTCGGGCTTCTTCCCAATACTTTTTAATAATGATGAAACTGTAAGCAGAGCGATTAAAGAACTTGAGAATCAGAACTAATAGTTAGAACTCATAAGTTTGCATATCCTCTCCAAGAATAGTATTCTCAAAAATGGCTTTTGCTTCATTTAATAATACCCGTTGATTGTTGTATCTGGCAGAGAAATGTCCAATTATCAGTTTTGACACTTTTGCTTTCAGTGCGATTGTAGCAGCCTGAGCTGCCGTGCTGTGCATAGTCGATTTAGCTCTAATCTTTTCCGACTCAGCAAATGTAGCTTCGTGGTATAATAAATCAACATCTTCTATCCATTTTATAATCTTCTCAGAATAAGCTGTATCCGAACAATAAGCATAAGATATAGATTTATCGGCATCTGTGGTTAGTCGGCTATTTGGAATTATCACCCCATCTTGTGCTGTGAAGTCAGCTCCTCGTTTTATCAAATTAATTTGCGAAAGCGGAACTTCGTAAAAATCAATCATTTCACGAAGTATATGACGTTCTTTTGGTTTCTCTTTAAAGATAAAACCTGAACATGGCACTCTATGTTTAAGAGGGATAGAATGTACTTCCACCGTTTTATCTTCGAAAATTAACTGATGCTTATTTGCACTAAATTCTTCAAAAATCACTTTGAAAGGTAAATTATCGCAAAAGAAATTCATATGCGATTCGAAAAGAGAAGAAATACCAATCGGACCATGTATATATAAATCAGCAGTACGATTTAACATACCAAACGAAGATATTAATCCAATCAAACCAAGACAATGATCGCCATGTAGATGAGAAATAAAGATATGTCCTAATCTGCTTGTTTTCAAACCCATCTGCCTGATGCGTATTTGTGTACCTTCACCGCAATCTATCATATATTGCTTATCCCGCAACTCCAAAATTTGAGATGAGGGGAAATTAGTTCGTGTCGGTAATGCAGAGCCGGCTCCTAATATTGTTAATTTTGCAGACATTTTTTATAAGCCTATTTTATTGACTTCTGAATAAATTTAAAGATTTCACTAATATTGTCAGGATGAAACCAATTGATACTTTCATCACGATTAAACCAAGTTAATTGACGTTTTGCGTACCTTCTTGAATTTTGTTTTATCTTTTGCACAGCATCTTCGAGTGAATAATCACCATCCAAATAATCATATATTTCTTTATATCCGACAGTATTTAAAGAATTTAGATGTTTATATGAATAAAACTGTTTGGCTTCTTCCAACAAACCATCTTTCATCATAATATCAACACGATGATTAATTCGATTGTATAACTCAGGTCTTGGTCTGTTTAAGCCAACCTTCAAAATATTAAAAGTACGTTGCTTTTTTACACCGGTTCTTAAATCAGAAAATGGTTTTCCTGTTATTGTACATATTTCAAGTGCATGAAGAATACGTTTGTGATTTTGCATATCTACCTTTTCAGCATGATGCGGATCCAATCGCCTCAGTTCATCCTGAATAAAAGTCAGTCCTTTTTCCAAATATAAATTTTGCCAATACTGTCGAGTTTCATCATCTACGGAAGGAATATCATCAAGACCATAACAAACAGCATCTATATACATCATCGAACCGCCTGTCATTATGATAACGTCATGCTCCATGAATAATTTTTCAAGTAATTCAAGAGCATCTAATTCATATTGCCCTGCACTATAATTATCATGAATAGAGTGAGTTCCGATAAAGTAATGATTTGCTTGAGATAATTCGTGTTCTGTAGGTGCAGCAGTTCCGATTTTCAACTCTTTATAAATTTGTCGAGAATCAGATGACACAATTGGAGCATTAAAGAAACGTGATAATTCAAGGCTGATATTTGTTTTACCTACCCCTGTCGGTCCAAGTATAACAAGAAGAGTTTTATGATTATTTATATTAGAAATAGCTCAATAATTATCGTCATTAAACAAATTACCATCATCAAAGCTCATATCTCCATAACCTTCTTCATCTAATTCATCAATATCAAAATCCTCATCACCATAAAAGGTCTCGTCGAGATTTAACCTTGTGCCTGCCAATATCTCTTCTTCAGTTATTGATTGAGAAGGAGGATCTCCTTTAGAAACTACACATTCAGGCTGACTTAATCTTTTACCCGGTATGATTTCAGAAAGCTCCATAAAAAAAGCTCTTTCATCCATCATATCGAAAATAAACATCAGCTTTTGTTTTTCATCCGATATAAGATCTTCTAATTTAGTATCTTCCATCACGAGATTATCAAACTCATATCCGGAGTCCATCTCAATTAATGTGATTTCCTGACCTTTTTCCCAATCATCAGAACAAATAAAAAAAGTGGTCAGCAAATTTTTCTCAAAATTTACAGAATCGAGTATAATATTATGAAGATCAAGAAAAAAAGCTTCAGAATCTATATTAATTATACGCAAGAAATTATCTGCTTCATCAGAAAGCAAAGTAAATTTATATATCATAAATCAGGATTTAAAAATTCGATGTAAAAATACTAATTTTTATCGAAAAAAGAACTGTTTAATGGGTTTTGGAAAGAAAAAGAATTGAAGAAACACAACTTTTGTATTAACTTTTCAGTTTAGCTTCAATTTCTTTTACACTAATTCTAAAGTTTTTATCTATCTCAATAAGATCGCCTACGGTTTTACAAGCATGTAGAACAGTAGCATGATCTCTCTGACCTATTATGCTTCCGATAGAGGATAATGAGTTCTTTGTCATTTGTTTAGAAAGATACATTGCTATTTGGCGGGCTTGTACAACCTCTCTTTTTCTGCTTTTGGTAGATATAGCATCAACTGACAAAGAGAAATAATCACAAACAATATCTCTTATTCTTTCGACTGTATTTGTTTTAGGAGTTATTTTAACGATTCTGCTAACAACTTTCTCAGCTAATTCACTATCTATTATAATATTAGCAAGAGTCGAATGTGCTAAGAGTGAGACTAAGGTACCTTCTAAATCTCTGACATTATCTGTAACATTACTTGCAATATAATCCACAACATTCTCAGGTATTTCCAAACCGTCTCTGTATATCTTATTTTCTAAGATTGCCCTTCTAAGTTCGAAATCAGGTTTCTCAATTTCGGCTGAAAGTCCCCATTTGAATCTTGTAAGCAAACGTTGCTCTAACCCTGCAAGCACTAATGGTGATCTATCGGATGTAAGCACTAATTGTTTACCTGTTTGATGCAAATGATTGAAAAGATGGAAGAATGTATTTTGCGTTGCTGTTTTTCCTGCAAACTCTTGAATATCATCTACTATCAGAACATCTATAGTTTGATAAAAATTTAAGAAATCATTTACAGAGTTGCTTCTTACAGCATCAGTATATTGAATTTGAAAAGTATTGGCTGAGACATACAACACTCTTTTTTCCGGATGCAATTGTTTACTCATTACACCTATGGCATTAGCCAAGTGAGTCTTTCCTACGCCTGACTGACCATATACAAATAAGGGATTGAATATAGTTTTACCCGGTTCATTGGCTATGCTTACACCTGCCGTACGTGCAAGTTTATTGCTCTTTCCTTCTATCAAATTATTAAAATTATATGAAGGATTTAGTTGCGGATCAATTTCAGGTAATTTTGGTTTGTGATATGGACTTATATAATTAGATGTTGTATTCGTTGTTAATGATTTCTTTTCATTACTCTCGCTCGGTATGGTTGTACCTGCTCCGGATTTTTTATCAATAAGAACACGATATTCCAGCTTTGTTCCCTCACCAATTACTCTGTACAATGTCATCCTAAGTAAATCTATATACTTATCTTCAATATATTCTACAAAAAATTGACTGGGCACCTGTAGAATAAAAACGTTTTTATCGTATTGTAATGGTACGATTGGAACGAACCATGTATTAAATGACGCTTCATTAATATTATCTCTAATAATTTCTAAACATTTATTCCACAACTTTTCCGGCAAATGAGATATCATAATACTAATTATGTAAAGAAAATAAATAAGATTAAACTTAAAAAAACTAACACAAAAAAACATGAAGTATATTACACATGATTTTTCTTCGCAAACGCGGGGATACAAATTTCAGAAAGTTTTTTGAGATTACAAAAAGTGTATTTTTTTTCAACATTTGTATGTTTTGCACCACCCTAATTATCAGCTAATTATAACACCCTGTTGAATTTCAGCTACTTACACACAATCAGACATGAATACCATTGATTATAAGCAAATTAACAATTATATGCTTTTTTACGTTTTACTACTCTTAAAGAGTCAGTAATCTTTGATAACCCAAGTGTTTAAAGACATATAATTATCAATTATTAAAAAATACAATATTTTTGCTATTTAGAATGATTTTAAATAATATCTCACTTATCTTTTGTCCCAAATAATGAAAAATGTACATATCTTTTAGGAGACTTTTTCAAATCAACAAGTAATTCATCTCCACTTTTTGACATGTTTGAAAGATTGACATACAGAGTCTTATCATTAAGTAAAAGACCTATTGTTCCTTCATTGCTATTAAGTTTACCTGATATCTGTTTTAAATCTTTGATAGTTACATCAAGATTTTGAAAAGTATTAGCAAAGTCGATATTTTTAATATTACTACTCACAATTTTAAAATCACTTGTTATATCCTGAACGTTATTTATTAATTGTGGCATATCATTCTTTATAATTTTTTTAATTGCTGCCGAACTTTCAGATAAATCTGATGTAGTTTTTTCAATTGCTAATAAGCTTTTTTGCACGCTTCCTCCATCAATTAGTAATCTCACAGAACGTATAAGAGAATCTGTCTGTTCAAAAACAACATCTAATTTAGGCATCAAATCTCCTGCAAGCTGATCCATTAAGCCGGAGCCAATCTGTGATTTAATAGTATCACCTGATTGATAAAAAACATCTTCTTGAGATTGTTGTACATTCACTAATTGAATTGCCTTACCTCCCATCAAACCATCATCAAATAACTCAACTATAGATTCTTTAGGCAATTTAATATCTTTACTTACAGATATTTTTACAACAAATGGCGAGTCTTTTAAAAAATCATATTTAATTTCTTCGACTTGTCCTACTTTATATCCTTTTATAAACACCGGAGATGATGGAACCAACCCATCGATATCATTATAAACAGCATAATAATAATTAATTGGGGTAAAAATATCTATTCCTTTTAAAAAATTCAAGCCAAAATATAAAAGGAATATAGCAACAATCGTCATTATTCCGACTCTGATTTCTCGTGATAATTTTATTTTTTTCATTATGTTAATATTTTATTTTTTTACCATGTTCTGCGCATCTTTAACAGGAATTTTTTTATCGTTTAAAAATGCGATTATAAATGCGTCAGGAAATCGTTTTTTAAGGTCTAATCTGGTTTGATTAACCTTATCGTAATCAGTATCAGCACCAACAGTATATTTATACCAACCTCCTTCTTGATAAAAATCCACATCCTTTAATCCTTTAAGTTGAGAATCATTTGATTTCAGTTTATTTGATGAAACAAAAATCTGCAACTTGAAAACAGGTTGATTAACTTTAGTGTTTCCCAGACTATTATCCTCATTCTCAGCTATGTTTGTATCATTATTTACCTGAGAAGTATCAACTATTGCAACTTGAGTTTGAGGTACTGCCATCTGAGAAGTTGTTTCAGTATCAGTTTGATTAGAAGATTGATTATATCCCAATTTCTTATCATGATTCTTTTTATACTTTACGAAAGCATTATAAATAGATTGAGATAATTCTCGTTGCCCCGATGTACTTGCTAAATAAAGTTCTTCATTATAATGAGAAATAAATCCTAATTCAATCAGAACACTTGGACATGCAGATCGGTGTAAAACCCAGAAACCGGCTTGACGTACACCTCTGTCAGATCTTTTTGCATATCCCACAAACTGATCCTGTACATTTGTCGCGAAAGCTATACTATTATCTAAATATTTATCCATCATAAATTCAAACATAATATATGAATCAACCGATGAAGGATCAAAACCCTTATATTTAGTTTGATAATCATCCTCCAACAAAATCACGGAGTTTTCAGTCATAGCTACATCTAAGTTAGCTTTCGTTTTAGCCAAACCAAGCGTGTAAGTCTCTGCACCATAGGCTGTTTTACTTTTTGCTGCATTCACATGAATAGAAATAAACAAATCGGCATGATTATCATTAGCTATTGCCGCCCTTTGTTCCAATGGAATAAAAACATCTGTTTTGCGAGTATAAACTACTTTTACATCGTTTAAGTTTTTAGAAATCAGATCACCAACCATCCTTGCCACTGAGAGTGTAATATCCTTTTCTTTGGATATTCTCCCTACAGCACCCGGATCATTACCGCCATGACCGGCATCTAAAACTACAACAAAATTCTTTTTTTGAGAAAAAGATAACTGAGGATTTACAAATATAAAAATCCAGAAAAAAATAAATATATACTTAAATAGGCTCTTTAACTCCATGAGGATAATACAACTTTTATAGAGTATGCAAAAATACTATATAAAACCGTTTAATCAATATATAAATAAGTAATATTTCAAATTAATGATAAAAAAAAGTTATTTAGAATGCTTGCTGCTAATTTTTGACTAATTTTGCGAGGCATTTAAACTAAGTCGAAATCGACCTAATGATTTTTTATAATAGATTGACTGATAGAACCAATAAATTCATCATTCTGCTAATCAGCATGATGACTTTTTCGTTTATGGCTTATTCAAATCAGTCACAAACTCAGATAGATGATATTATTAAGTATAGCGCTAAAGACTCTATAGTCTTATTTGCTAATGGTACCGCTTTTTTACATGGCGATACTGAGATTAATTATCAATCAATCAATTTGAAAGCTGATGAAGTTAAAGTGAAAATTGACAGCAGTCAGATTGATGCTAAGGGAACCGAAAATGAAGATGGAGAAGTGATAGGCGAACCTGTTTTTAGTGAAGGCGAAAACTCATATAATTCAAGGGAGTTAAGTTATAATCTTAAAACTAAGAAAGGATTTATACGTCATGTTGTTACACAGGAAGGTGAAGGTTATATTATCAGTGAAAAAACAAAAAAAACACCTGACAATCTTTTTTGTATGGCTGATGGGAAATATACTACTTGCGAAGATCACGATCATCCACACTTTTATTTAAGTATCTCGAAAGGAAAAGTCAAGCCCGGAGAATATGTAGTTACCGGTCCGGCTCATTTAGTAATTGCTGATGTACCATTGCCGATTGCGATACCTTTTGGTTTCTTTCCTTTTACCAGCAAATATTCTTCCGGCGTAATAATGCCTAACTATACCGATGAAATGACACGTGGCTTCGGCTTAACTAACGGAGGATATTATTTCGCAATAAATGATTACATGGATTTAGAATTAAAAGGTGATATTTATACAAAAGGAACTTGGGCTTTATCAGGAGCTACAAGTTATGTCAAAAAATATAAATTTCGAGGTAGCTTCAATATTAGTTATAGAGAAGATGTGACTGGCGAGAAAGGTTTTCCTGACTACAACAAAGCTAACAACATGAGTATCAGATGGTCACATTCTCAAGATCAGAAGGCAAATCCAAATTTCACTTTTTCATCCAGCGTAAACTTCTCAACAAGCGGTTATAATAGAAGTAATGTTAATTCATATTATCGACCTGAATTAAATTCTGAAAATACTAAAAGTTCGAGTATTTCTTTCACTAAAAGATTTCCAAACATCCCATCACTGAATTTATCAGGGAGTGTTTTAATTAATCAAAGAACCAAAGACTCAACAATAAACCTAAGTCTGCCAAACATAAACATCTCATATAGCAGGTTTTATCCTTTGAAACGTAAGAACGCTGTAGGAAAAGAAAGATGGTACGAAAAGATTGCTATGTCATATTCCGGAACATTTGCCAATAGCATTGATACAAAAGAAAACAAACTCCTTACATCTTCATTTACACGTGATTGGAGAAACGGAATGCGACATTCAATCCCTGTTTCTGCAAGCTTTAATGTCTTGAAATACATTAATATTTCTCCAAGTTTTAATTATAATGAAAGATGGTATCTTCGTTCGGTTACAAAATCATGGGATATTGATAATCAGAAAGAAGTAAAAGATACTACAGACGGATTTTATAGGGTATTCGATTTCAATATGGGCGTTTCTGCTTCGACTAAACTTTATGGTTTTTATATTCCGATAAGGTCTATTTTCGGTGATAAGATTGATAGAATCAGGCATGTTGTAACTCCAAGTATTGGTTTTGGCTATACACCCGATTTTGGAGATTCTAATTGGGGTTATTACAGTTCGTATACCAGAAGCGTGCGTTCATCTTCTGACCCTACAACTTATATCGACTCTGAAGTACAGTATTCAAGGTTTGAAGGCTCATTATATGGTACACCCGGGAGAGGAAAATCCGGGAATATCAACTTTTCATTAGGAAATAATCTTGAAATGAAATTGAAAAACGAAAAAGATACTACAGGGAAAGAGCCTTTTAAAAAGATAAGTTTGATTGATAATTTCAGTTTAAGTGGCAGTTATAATCTTGCTGCCGATTCGATGAATTGGTCAAATTTTTCGTCGAGCATAAGATTAAAATTACCTCTTAATTATTCTTTGAGTCTTAGCACAAGCTTCGATCCTTATATGTTTGCACTGACCAGCTCAGGTAATCCGGTCAGAGTAAATCAATTGCGATGGAATCATGGTAAATTTCCCAGGTTTCAAGGCACAAGTACATCATTCAGCTATACATTTAATAATGACACATTCAATAAATTATTTGGTTTGAAAAAAGATGATACAGCACAGAGTCAATCCGAACCCAAACATGATGATATTGGAAGTGAACACAATACAGACGATTTACCTAATGACGAAAACAGACAATCTGCCAAAAAGCCAAAAGCTACAATTGAAGATGATGACGGATATGCAAAAGTAACCATACCATGGAGCTTAAACGTAAATTATTCTGTAAGATATGGAAATACTAATGTGTTTAATAAAGAAAAAATGGAGTATGAGATGGATTTCACTCATAACTTCAGTATAAGCGGAAGTATATCCCTGACATCAAAATGGCAGATTAGTGGGAATTCTTCCTATGATTTTAAAGCTAAGCAATTTACATACACAAGTATATCGGTTAATAGAAACTTACATTGTTGGAGTATGTCAGCCAGTATTGTTCCATTTGGAACTTATAAATCATACAACTTTCATATTGGAGTCAATTCAAGTATGTTAGCTGATTTGAAATATGATAAGCGCAGTGAATATGGAGTGAACAATATTACTTGGTATTGAGTTTAATATTGTTGATTAAACATATAAATGACTTTGAAAAAATAAATTGTTAGAAATAAATAGTACTTTTACAGACTTAAAAATTTTTGATAATAATAGAACAAATAAATACAATAAATAATTTTTTAAACACAATTAAAATGAAAATTACAGCAAACAAATTCATAGCTACTGAATATGAGCTATTTGTTGACGGCGAGCAGGAAGGTAAATTAGAATTAATGGAAAGAGCTACTTCAGACCAACCTTTAAAATTTATTTTTGGAGCAGGGATGATGTTAAACAAATTCGAAGAAAATCTTTTTGGATTGGAAGCCGGCAATCAATATGATTTCATTATTCCTATGGAAGAAGCTTATGGAGAATATTTAGAAGAAAACATACTTGATCTCGACCGTTCAATATTTGAAATCAATGGTAAATTAGATGAAAAAATGATTTTTGCCGGTAACTTAGTTCCTTTAATGGATAATGAGGGAAATCGTCTAAATGCAATGATTGTAGAAGTTACGGATAGTTATGTAAAAGTAGATCTTAACCATCCACTTTCAGGAGAAAACTTACATTTCAAAGGAACAATCTTAGAAGTTCGCGAATCTACAGAAAAAGATTTTAGCGATTTATTGGGAAGCGATGAAGGATGTGGTTGCGGTTGTGGTTGCGGAGATGATGATCATCATAATCACAATCATGATGGCGGTTGCGGTTCCGGATGCGGTTGCAACTAATTTATCAATAACTTTCACGTAGTATACTACACTTAATTTATAACTTATGTCAAATACTATAGGTAATTTTTTTACATTCACTTCATTCGGTGAATCTCATGGTGTTGGTATTGGGGGAATCATTGATGGTTGCCCTCCCGGTATTGAATTAGACACGGTTTATATTCAAAGTGAGCTTGACAGACGAAAACCTGGTCAGTCGACCATATCAACTCCAAGAAAAGAAGACGACAAAGTAGAATTTTTATCGGGTATTTTTGATGGCAAAACAACAGGAACACCCATAGCTTTTGTCATTTGGAATCAAAATCAGCAAAGTAAAGATTACAATCATTTAAAAGATGTATACCGACCTTCGCATGCTGATTTTACCTATCAGCAAAAATACGGTATTCGTGATTATAGAGGTGGTGGACGAAGCTCGGCGAGAGAAACAGCTTCAAGAGTTGTGGCAGGTGCAATAGCAAAGCTAATCTTAAAAGGAATTGGTGTTAGTATTCAAGCTTACACTTCGCAAGTCGGACCAATCGCTATGACTGAGACCTATGAAACTGCCGATTTATCACTTATCGAAAGTAATATAGTTCGATGTCCACAATCTGATATTGCTGAAAAAATGATTAAATATATTGCTGATTTAAAGAAAGAGGGTGATTCTACGGGAGGGATTATAACATGTGTTGTAAAAGGAGTACCCACAGGCTGGGGAGAGCCAATTTTCGACAAACTTCAGGCAAGATTAGCTTCAGCAATGATGAGCATTAATGCCTCTCATGGCTTTGATTATGGAAAAGGCTTCGATGGCGTTTCATTAAAGGGATCTGAAATGAATGATGCTTTCGTAATTAATAATGAGAAAGTCTCAACACGTACTAACAATTCAGGTGGTATTCAGGGAGGAATAAGTAACGGACAGGACATTTATTTTCGAGTATTATTTAAGCCTGTTGCAACTATCTCTAAACTTCAAAATACAGTAACAACCTCACTTACAGAAACAGAACTAAAAGCTCGTGGCAGACACGACCCTTGTGTGTTACCTAGAGCAGTTCCTATTGTTGAGGCTATGGCTGCGCTTACATTAGTCGATTTATTTTTAAATGCAAAAGCAACTGTATGATTAATAATGACAAATGGATAATAATAATTAATTTAAAATCAGGTAAAAAAAACTTTAGAATCCAAATTAATTATTTGTTCCAACAATTAAAGCTGGCAAATATTGAATATGAATATAAGATTACTGAATTTGCCGGTCATGCTGAACTGATTGCAAAAAATTATGCCAATAAAAAATTTTCAAACTTTTTAATCGTTGGTGGTGATGGCACAATCAGTGAAGTCATTAATGGTATTTTTCACTCCAACATTGAGAATAACTCAAGAAGGATAGCTATTATTCCAAGAGGAACAGGAAATGATTGGGCAAGATTTTGGGGGTTAACTCGTAACTACAAAAAGTCTATTGATATTTTCTTAGAAGGTAAATCCCAAAAAATCGACATTGGTAGAGTTGATTATTTTTTAGAAGAAGAGCCTAAAAAAAGATTTTTCATAAATTCAATAGGTTTTGGTTTGGATGCTATAGTAGCACATAATACTAATTATCTAAAACGTTTTCTTGGCAGTCATTCAATTCTATATTTAGTTGCATTATTATGGGCTGTGTTTAAATATAAATCAAAACCTATTCACTTAAACTATAATGAAGTAGACATTCAAGATTCCTTGTTTACCATGAATATTGCCAATGGATGTTATAGCGGTGGTGGTATTAAACAAAACCCTCATGCAGTTCCATATGATGGTCTTTTTGACACTATGCTATTAAAAAAACCAACATTTAATGATATTATTACACTTTTACCTCTCATATTCAATGGTAAAATATTACAACATCAGGCTATAGAATCTTTCAGGACAAAAAATATAATCTTAAAAACTCAAAACGGTAAATACTTTGAGACGGATGGCATAATATCACATTATGTTGCTCCTGTAACAGTAAGTATTTTAGCCGAAGTAATAGAAATGATTATTCCTTGAATGAGATGACAATACTGTGAGCATCCATTAAAATTTTAAGAACACAGAATAATTAAGATAATTAATTAGCATATAGTTACTTTGAATCTTTAAACCAATTAAATAATATTAATTTGCAACTTTATGGTCATCAATATATCTTAATTATCTGTGTGCAAACAAACGCATTCACTGATCAGGCATCACAGTTATTTTAAAAGGTTGTTTTAAAAAGCTATTTTAAAGAAATATCTTTGAATATTCATCCCCAATCTTAATGATTAACGGACACTGAATCTCCTTCTTGAAACTTATGGAATTTATTCCGACATGCAATTCAGTATTAACAACAAGATTTCCTGTAAGATCATATATTGCCATTTTGGTTTCATGCTCACTATCTATCATAAGCATATCTCCTACTCTATTAATCTTATAATTAAAATCGTGGTTCTTCGCTAAAGAAGTACTTACGAAAGCGTATGAACTGATATTCTTAACTCCCGGTGCTTGTGAAAAATATGGTTCCAATGTACCATACACTAATACTTTTTTTGTTAAATTATTTGGATGATCTTCTAAATTAAGCACTTCTCTTATATCACCTGTTGGTAATTGAACACCTATCATTTTCATAAGATCTGTTTCGTTAGGTATATCCGCTAACGCAATTGCCGTTTTTCCTGAAAAAGGAGGTTCTGTTCTAACTGATGTCAGATTACCTGAGGTATTGCCTGCTGAGGGAATTCCAACTATATAACCACAAACCCAATATTTTGTATTTGAAGCAAAGCTATTATTAATAGTCTTAATATCAAATACAGTAAAAGGATTATCATTAGAACCATCACCGGTTAACGAGCTTGCCATGCCTACTAATTCTATTTCTTTTGAATCTGCACCATTGCTTGAGACAATGAATTTAACCGTATCCGTTAAAGTTTCCGTTGGTGAAAAAGTAATAATTACCTCACTATCAACAACACCTGATTCCGGAATTAACTTAGTTTTGTTTAAGGTAAATTTATCTTTACCATTACCTGTTATTTGCAAGTTAACATCAGCAGTTAAATTTTCACCATAAACACGAATTGTATCCGAACAACTTTCTCCAATATTAGCTTTTAGAATAGAAGATTTGTTGCGCGTAACAGTTAAATATGGATTAGTTAAATCATCCGATGATGTCTGTGTCTTTACAATAATATCATGTATATAAATCACTTTACTTGGAAATGCAATTCGATAAACTGCCGGAAGATTATATGTAGAGACATATGTAAAAATCTTTCCTTCTTTAGAAATATCCTCAATGACTTCCACATCATCCCATAAAGTACCATTCAACTTTTGTAGTTTAACTGTCCTATCGGCACCTCCTGCAACAATACCCAATTCGATAGTAGAAAACGGTGGAAGTTCCGGTAACTGCACAGAGCCTTCTGCTTCCTTTAATTGTATTCTGCCGACAGAACAAGCTCCGGATGCGGCTGCTGCATTTGATACTATACAATTTGTCAATAATATACTATCCTCTACAGATGCTATGTCTATTATTTGAGTGTAATTCCCATATTTAGTCCTATTTGTCCAATTTTGAATATTTTCTTGTAAATAAACTGTTTGACTTAAAACAGATAGTTGACAGATAGATAGGAATAAAATTAAAAACGTAAAACTTATATTTCTTTTCATTATAGATAAATTAAATTGTTAATATTATAATAGTTTTCTAATAATTATTAATCGGGAACTTATATTTTCAAACGCTCCCCCCTGAAAATTAAAATGTTATTTACAATATGAAGGGGGGGGAGCGTAGAAACAAACATTGAATTAATATTATTAACTCATTTGAATGTAAAATAAACAACAGTAAACTCATAATAATTTTAGGATTGTTTGACGAACTTTTAACGGCACAAAATTATAATCGGAAAATAAAACTTAACACGTAAAACGTAAAAACCTCACAAGCCACCGCAAAATTTTTACCTTTTACTTTTTACGTATGCTAAAATTATCATTTATGGTCATTTTTGAAATAAAATTCAATTTTTATTCATGAAAAATATTTTGGATGTGTGGTTATTTTATTATTCCATGACTTCAATGTTGTATATTTGTACCTTTTAAGCACTTTATATGCAGAAATTTCAACGAACAGAACTCTTACTTGGGAGTTCTTATATAAAAATTGCTTCACAAACAAGAGTTATACTTTTTGGAATAGGTGGTGTTGGTAGCTGGTGTGCCGAAGCATTAGTCAGAGGAGGTATTGGACACCTGACTATAGTAGATTCCGATATTGTTAGTGAGACAAATATCAACAGACAACTTCTTGCAACAACAAAGACAGTGGGAGAAGCAAAAACCAAAGTACTAAAAGAGAGGCTGTTAGAAATAAATCCTGATGCAAATATTATTGCACTCCAAGAGGTTTATAGTAATGATACATATGAAAGCTTCGATCTTAATTCTTATGACTACATCATTGACGCAATTGATAGTCTTACAAATAAAGCTCATTTGATTCAACAAGCTACAAAAACAAATGCAATCTTCTTCTCGTCTATGGGTGCTGCACTCAAAACGGATACATCAAAAATAAAGGTTGCCGAGTTTTGGAAAGTTCATGGCTGCCCCCTTGCATCTGCATTACGTGGCAAAATACGCAAATCAGGTGGAGTAAGCAAAAAATTTCAATGTGTATTTAGTGATGAGATTTTTGAAAATAAAGGTGATAATATTATTGTTGATAAATCAGAAGATAATAAAAGCTGGGATACAAAAAAAGTAAAGATAAATGGTACTGTTTCGTATATGCCTGCTATGTTTGGTATGACCTTAGCAGGATTAGTAATTCAATCTATAATAGCCAAAACGAATTTATAGAATAATGTTGAACTACTTAATCCATCACTTCAAGTTTTGCAAATTTTAATAATAGGGATTTTATTCCCTTCTCTCCAAAATCTATTTCTGCTTTCTCATTTGCACCTGACATACTGATTGACAATATCTTACCAATTCCAAACAATTGATGTTTCACATACTTTCCAACAGGTAATGTAGGATTATAATTTACACTTGCAGTATCAGAATTTGATGTACCTATTTTCGTGAGCTTTCTTGAAACAGGATTTGATGTAATATTATCCGATTTATGGTTAATGCTACTCTTATTATATAATTGTTGGCTTGGCTTATCAGCACGCCTCTTAATATCATTATAAAAATCTAAATCATCATCAAAAAACGATTTGGTTTTGTTTAACTTAATATCCGCAGGGTAATCGAGATACCTTGAGTCTATATCTTTAATAAATCTACTCGGATTGGCAAAGTTAAATTGACCATTTCTAAACCGCGATTTTGCATAAGTGATATAACACAATTCCTCAGCTCTTGTAATTGCTACATAAAAAAGTCTTCTTTCTTCTTCCAGCTCACGATGATTATCTCTGGAAAATGCAGACGGAAATAAATCTTCCTCCATGCCAACAATAAACACTGCTCTGAACTCCAACCCTTTAGCGGCATGTACAGTCATCAGCGTAACTTTCTCTTCATCAGCATCTTTATCAGTATCCTGATCTGTCAACAATGACACCTCTGCTAAAAAATCTACTAAAAGTGCCGACTCATTATTTTTTTCCTTAGCCTCACAAAACTCACGAATTGCATTTAACAACTCCTCAATATTTTCTCTCCTACTAATACTTTCAGGTGAAGTATCCAAATATGTTTCACTTATCAATCCGGTTGTTTTTATTACAGATTCAACTAATCTATAAGCATTTAGAACCTCTTTTTGTTCCGTAAAAGTATTTATTACTTCACGAAACTTTGACAGTTTAGTTGCTGTTCCTGCATTTACCGATAAATTGTATTTTAGTACGTCACCCATAACTTCCCAAGCCGTAACTTCATATAAAGTAGAGCATTCCAACAATTTATTAACCGTTGTGTCGCCTATACCTCTTGTTGGCGTATTAATTATCCGCTTTAGAGCTTCTTCATCGGCAGGATTACATATCAAACGACAATAAGCTATTACATCCTTGATTTCTTTTCTTTGATAAAAGGACAAACCACCATAAATCCGGTAAGGTATATTACTTTTACGAAGTTGATCTTCCAATACACGTGATTGAGCATTTGTACGATATAATACTGCAATGTGCTGATATGAATAATCCTCGTATTTATGCAAATCTCTGATATTTTCTGCAACTATAAGCCCCTCCTCAAAATCAGAATATAGTTGCATTACTTTTATTTTTTCACCCTTTAGTTTTTCTGAATATATTGTTTTAGGTATTCTATCTTTATTCTTGTCTATTAAGCTATTGGCTGCATTAACAATAGTCTGTGTCGATCTATAATTTCGTTCTAATTTAAATACTTGAGTAGTTTGAAAATTATTTTTAAACTGTAAGATATTATCAATATTTGCACCTCTGAACGAATATATGCTTTGTGCATCATCACCTACTACGCAAATTCTTTCATGCTGTTCTGAAAGTTTTTTAACTATCAGATATTGAGCATAATTAGTATCCTGATATTCATCAACCAAGATGTAATTAAAATGCTCACGATATTTCTGTAACACTTCAGGGAAATCTCTAAAAAGAATATTTGTCTGCAAAAGTAAGTCATCAAAATCCATAGCATCAGCTTGTTTGCACTTTAAAGTATAAAGTTTGTAAACTTCATGAAAACGCGAGACTCGTGAATGCATATCAAAACGCATCAAATCAGTATTAGCTGCGTAAGCACCCGGAGTAATAAGATTATTCTTTGCAGCAGATATTTTACTATGGATAAAGCCGGGTTTATATACTTTATCATCCAAACTTAGACTTTTAACTATTGATTTTATTAAAGAAGCTGAATCTGAAGTGTCATAAATAGTAAAGTTCTTGGTGAATCCCAATTTATCAGCCTCTGATCTTAAAATTCTTGAAAAAACTGAGTGAAAAGTGCCCATCCATAAATATCTTGCAATTCTATCACCAACTAATTCAGCAATTCTACTTTTCATTTCTCTTGCTGCCTTGTTAGTGAAAGTTAAAGCCAAAATAGAAGATGGCGCCAATCCTTTTTTAAGTAAATATGCTATTTTATATGTCAACACTCTTGTTTTCCCTGAACCTGCCCCCGCAATTATCAGAGATGCACCATCAACAAATTCAACAGCAGATCGCTGACTTTCATTTAAATCCTCTAAAAAATCCATTTATTAATCAGTTAATTTTTAAAATTACATCAATAATTTTATGACAAACAACAAAAGTACAAATAAACCCAAATTCCGCAATAGAAAAAAATCACTATTTTTGTGAGCAAAATTCTAATGCGTAGCAATAGAAAACTCACACCTATGGACTTTGATATATCATACACCAGCAAAGAGATTACGCCTTGGG